>Ga0209382_10002194_pt1 | contig 29023 bp, 29 predicted proteins | sample SoiMetdeltSBSDD5_FD_187599 | JGI IMG/M metagenome (GOLD analysis project Ga0209382, IMG submission 187599) | Bulk soil microbial communities from a Populus tree surrounding site in Tennessee, USA - Soil MetaG P. deltoides SBSDD5 (SPAdes) (version 2) | ecosystem: Environmental > Terrestrial >...
TGTTCCCCGCAACTCGCCCGCGCCCCGACGGCCGCCCCACCGCCACCCCACCCCACCGACCACACCGAAGACACCAGGCCGCCGCCAGACCTGCGGCACCTGGCCCTGGCCGCCTGCGTCGACTACAACTGGCGACCCGGCCAGCCCACCGCACCCTCGTCACCTACACCACGAATACCGCATCAATCACCTGGGGCGTAGCATGCCCGCATGGACGACGACCGGCGCGTGATCGACGGCGACCTGCTCCGTTGCTCGTTCTGCTCCAGGGACCAAGGGCAGGTGCCCAAGCTGATCGCCGGTCCCGGCGTCTATGTCTGCTCCGACTGCGTCGCCCTGGCCCGGACCTGGCCGCCGGCCACCTACCCGGGGCGGACGTGCAGCTTCTGTGGCAAGTGGACCCAGGGCGCGGGCCGCCTGGTGACCAAGGGCACGACCTCGATCTGCGAGCAGTGCCTCGACCTCTGCGACGAGATCCTCCGCGAGGAGCTGGCCGGGTAGGCCGCCCGGCCACCGGGTCGCAGAGTCAGGCGCGCTGGAACGCGAGCTGGCGCAGCTCCCAGGCGATCGTCCCTCCCACCTCGCCGGCGGCGACCGCGGCCAGCTCGCCGGCCAGCCGCTCCAGCTCGACCGGGACGGCCAGACCCGAGCGGACGGCGTCGCCGCGCCACACGGCCAGGTTCCGGGCGAACAGCTCGGCCGCCCTGGCCGCGGGCGGGGCCAGGGCGGCCGCCCGGTCGTGGCGGCGGGCCAGGCCCGGCGGGTCGGGCAGCCGGTGCAGCCGTGGGCCGATCTCCAGGGCATGGCCGCGGGCGGCCAGCAGCGTCGCCGCCAGCTCCAGGTAGCGGCGCAGGGCCGACTGGTCGGTGCGGATCCGCTCCACCTCCTCGACCAGCAGCAGCCCGCCGGGGGCGAGCTGGGTCGCCCAGGCGGCCAGGGCGGCTGCCGGATCGAGCAGGTGGCCGAGCAGGAAGCGGCAGGACAGCAGCCCAGCCGGTGGGCACGGGAACGGGACCGCGGTCACGTCGTGGACGGCGAACTCGGCCCCGGGCGGGGCGTCAGCGGCGGCCAGGGCCACGAACGAGGCCGACTGGTCGAGACCCAGGACACGGCGCGGCCCCAGGACCGAGACGAGCAGCCGGGTGGTGTGCCCGGGCCCGCAGCCGAGGTCGACGGCGAGCTCCGGCGGCGGGCCGGAGAGGTGGGCGCCGACATGGGCCAGGAAGGCCCGGCTGGTCGGCTCGAACACCTCGCCGGCTTTCCGGCTCGGGGCTGGAGTGTCGAATCGCACCTCAAGAAGGCTCCTCATTCGAACAGGTATTCGTACTGTCGCCCTTGCCGAGTACGGTACCTGATGGTATGCGGCACACTACGTTCCGCTTCGCCCTTGACCCGATTTCCGCTCAGGCGGCGATGCTGACGCGTCATGCGGGAGCTTCCGCTTTGCCTACAACCAGTGCCTGCGGTTGGTCACTGACCCCCTTCGGGCCAAGGCCGCCGATCCGTCGGTGGCCGTGCCCTGGTCGGGTTCGATCTGATTAATGGCTTCAACGCCTGGAAGCGCAGTGAGGCGGCCGGACGCACCTTCGTTGTCGCCCCAGGCGGCACCGTCATCAAGGAGATCACCGGCCTCGCATGGCGGCAGGAGGTCTCAGCGCAGGTGTTCGTGGAAGCCGCCGTCGACCTCGGCCGTGCCCTGGCAGCCTACGCGGAGGGCAGAAACGGCAAGCGTCAAGGCGGACGGGCTGGCTTTCCGAGGCGCAAACGCAAGGGCCGCTGCCGCGAGAGCTTCCGGCTCCGTAACAAGGCGAGAAGGGACGGCACCGCCGGAATAAGGGTCGGTGACGGCTATCCCAGGTCTGTCACCTACCGAGAATCAAAGCGCCGGACTTCCATCCTCAGCGCCGTCGCTCGGCCCGCTCTCCGGAGGACCACGATGGTTTCGTTGGGGTGGACCGAGGCCTTACCGTCTTCGCGGTGGCGGCCACAGCCACCGGCACCGAAGCCGGTCGGTTCACAGCGCCCAAGCCGCTCCAGCAGGGCATGGTTGGCCTGCGGCGAAGATCCCGTGCCGCATCCCGCGCCAAGTCCCGTTCCTCCAACCATGGGAAGGCGATACGGCGGCTGTCCAGACAGCACGCCCGCATCGCCAACGTGCGTCGAAGCTTCCTGCACGAGGTCTCCAACCAGCTCGTCAAGACCCACGACAGGCTCTGCCTGGAGAACCTCGCCGTCGCCAACCTCCTCGGAAACAGACATCTCGCCCGCGCCATCAGCGATGCCGGCTGGACCGAGTTCGCCCGCCGGGTCGGCTATGAGGCGGCCTGGTTCGGCGCCGAGCTGGTTATCTGTGACCGCTGGTTCCCGTCGACCACGACCTGCTCGCGTTGTGGGCAGATCAAGGATCGTATGGGGTTGGCCGTACGGGAGTTCTGCTGCTGCAACTGCGGGCTCGTCCTCGACAGAGACCGCAACGCGGCTGCCAATCTCGCCGCCTGGGCCGAGGCCGCCAGCATGGCGGCAGCCCTAGCCCCGGACCGCCAAGCGGGCGGCCGGGTTACCAACGCCTCTGGAGGGGAGGGCACTGACCATTGCCGTGGCGATGGTGAAACCAGCCCCATTGAAGGAGGAACCGATGCGCACGCCGTCGTGGCGTGGCAGAGGACACCCGAGAAGGGTGCTGCCGGACGACCTCGCTACGAGGAGCCCGGCAGGCTTCAGTGGAACGACTCGCCGCAGGCGCAGGAGCCGGCGGCGTTGGGGTTGTCGATCGTGAAGCCGGACTTCTCCAGGGTGTCGAGGTAGTCGATGGAGGCGCCGCTGAGGTAGGGCGCGCTCATCTTGTCGGTGACGACGGCGACGCCGTTGACCTCGCCGCGGACGTCGCCGTCCAGGGCGCGGTCGTCGAAGAACAGCGCGTAGCGAAGCCCGGAGCAGCCGCCCGGCTCGACGGCGACACGCAGGGCAAGGTCGTCACGGCCCTCGCGGGCCAGCAGGTCGCGGACCTTGGTCGCGGCAGTCTCGCTGAGCGCGATCACCGATCCTGCCTGGGTCACCTCGGACATCCGTGCTCCTTTCGCGTTGTCGAGCAAGCCCATGATAGCGGCCGCTAGCCGGTCGGTGGGTTTTCTTCGGCGAGCGTCACGTCGGCGACCTGGCCGCCGGTGGCCCGCAGCAGGTCGGTGGGGGCGATCGGGAAGACGTGGTGGGGGGTGCCGGCGGCCGCCCAGACCACCTCGAAGCCGGTCAGGTGGCGGTCGACCAGCACCGGGAGGTGGCGGGCGTGGCCGAACGGCGGGGTGCCGCCGATGGCGTAGCCGGTGGCCGCCCGGACCTCCTCGGCGTCGGCCTTGCGCACGGTGGCCGCGTCCCGCTGGCGGCCCACCTTGACCACGTCGACCCGGTTGCCGCCCGAGGTCAGCACCAGCACGGGGTCGGTGTCGGCCATGAACACCAGCGACTTGACGATCTGGTCGACCTGGCAGCCGATCGCCCTGGCCGCGTCGGCGGCCGTGCGGGTCCCCTCGGGGAACTCGCGCACGTCCAGCTCCAGGCCGTGGGAGCGGCCGGCGGTGACCACCGCCGCGGCCGCCCTGGGCAGGTCCTCGCTCATGGGGCATCAGCCTCTCTGGGATGTGGTGCAGGCTCAGGGTAGGGATGCCCAGGCCCGTCCGACACGCTCGGCCAGCCGCTCCAGCAGCGGGCCGGCCCCGGCCATGGCCCGGTCCGGGTCCGGCTCCAGCTCGAGCAGCGCATGCCCCTCCTCGAACCCGGCCGCGCGCAGCTCCCGGTCGGCGACCTCGACGGCGCCGGCCAGGGCGACCACCGGGACGCCGTGGCCGGCGGCGGCCCGGGCCACCCCGAGTGGGGCGCCGCCGCTCAGGCTCCGGGCGTCCAGCCGGGCCTCGCCGGTGACGACCAGGTCGGCCCCGTCGAGCGCCCGCTCGAACCCGACCAGCTCCAGCACGACCTCGGCGCCGGGGCGCAGCTCGGCCCCGAGGAAGGCGGCGGCGCCGGCCCCGAGCCCACCGCCCGCGCCGGCGCCGGGGGTGGCGGCCAGCTCCAGGCCGAGGTCGTCGGCCAGCACCCGGGCATAGCGGCGCAGGGCCGAGTCGAGCAGGAGCACCTCGTCGGGGCCGGCGCCGGCGCGGCGGCCGCCCGCCTGGGCGGCGCCCTCGGGGCCGACCAGCGGGATGTCCTCGTCGCAGGCCACCGTCACCCGCACCGCCGGGAGGCGCCGGTCCAGCCCCGACCGGTCGACCCTGGCCAGCCGGAGCAGGGCGGCCCCGCCGGGGGGCAGCTCGACGCCGTCCCGGTCGAGCAGGCGGGCGCCGAGGGCGGCGGCCATGCCGGCGCCCCCGTCGCCGGCGGCGCCCCCGGTGCCGACGACGACCTGGCCGGCGCCGAGGTCCAGCACGGCCCGGAGCAGCTCACCGGTGCCCCGGGTGGTCGCCTCCAGCGGGGCCGGCCGGCCTCCGGGCAGGCGCTCCAGCCCGGACGCCTGGGCCGGCTCCACGAACGCCCGGGCGCCGTCGACGGCGACGGCCGCCGCCACCGGCTCGCCGGTCGGGCCGGTGACCGCCACCGGCACCCGCTCGAACCCGGCCGCCAGCACCGCCTCCAGGGTGCCCGAACCGCCGTCGCCCACCGGCACCCGGACCACCTCGGCGTCGGGGCGGGCCCGGCGCAGGCCGGCCCCGATGGCGGCGGCGGCCTGGCCGGCGCCCAGGCTGCCCTGGAACCGGGCGGGGGCGACCACGACGCGCATGGACCGAGAGCTTAGGGCATGGGGGTCGGCGCCGGGGGTGGGTCCCGGATACCATGTGGCCGGTCGGGCCAGGATCGTCGCAGAGAAAGGTCGGTGGGCATGGGACGCCGTTCGCGGGCCCGGGATCGGGCGGCCAGGCCGGACCCGGCGGAGCGGGCAGACGCGGCCGGCACGGAGGCGGCCGGGCGGCCCCGCCGGAGCCGGGCCGCGATGCTCAACCCGTTCGGCTTCCAGCGCCCGGGCCGGTCCCGGGTCCGCTGGGCGGCGGTCGGGTTCGCGGTCCTCGCTGTCGTGCTCGCCGTCCTGGGCTGGGTGACGGGCACCGGCGCCTGGTTCAACTCGGCCGTGCTGCTGGCCATCCTGGCCCTGCTGTGGGGCGCCAGGGCGGCGTTCATGCGAGACGACGACCGATCCAGCTGACCACCGCCGCCGGGCGGAGAGCCGCCGGGAGGCGACGCGCTGGCTCCGCCGGTAGAATGTGCGCGCGTTCACGATCCCACGGACGGAGCGACCCATGGCCTCCAGCACCGTCTTCATCGACCTCCTCGGCCCCCAGCGGGCTTCCGAGAAGGGCACCACCTGCCCGGGCGACCTGCCCCCGGCCTCCGACCCCGAGCTGGTCGAGCGGGCCAGGGCGGCCCGGACCGCCCTGGGCGAGCGGGCGTTCGTCCTCGGCCACCACTACCAGCGCGACGAGGTCATCCAGTTCGCCGACGCCCGCGGCGACTCCTTCCGCCTGGCCCAGCAGGCCGCGGCCCGGCCCGAGGCCGAGTTCATCGTCTTCTGCGGCGTCCACTTCATGGCCGAGTCGGCCGACATCCTGACCGCCCGGCACCAGCAGGTGGTCCTGCCCGACCTGGCCGCCGGCTGCTCCATGGCCGACATGGCCACCTGGGCCCAGGTCGACGAGGCCTGGGAGATCCTCCAGGAGTGGCTGCCGGGCGAGGTGGTGCCGCTCACCTACATGAACTCCTCGGCCGCCATCAAGGCGTTCACCGGCCGTGAGGGCGGCGCCATCTGCACCTCCTCGAACGCGGCCAGGGCGATGGCCTGGGCCTTCGAGCGGGCCGAGCGGGTGCTGTTCCTCCCCGACCAGCACCTGGGCCGCAACACCGCCCTGGCCATGGGCCTGGAGGCGGCCGACTGCGTCGTCTGGGACCCCCACCGCGACGAGGGCGGCCTCGACCCGGAGCGGGCCCGGGCGGCCAAGGTGCTGCTGTGGCGCGGGCACTGCTCGGTCCACCACCGCTTCCTGCCCGACCACGTCGACCGGGCGCGCGAGCGCATCCCCGGGGTGCGGGTGCTGGTCCACCCCGAGTGCCGGGCCGAGGTGGTGGCCAAGGCCGACGAGGTCGGCTCCACCGAGCGGATCATCAAGGTGGTGGAGGCGTCGCCTCCCGGTTCCAGCTGGGCCATCGGGACCGAGCTGAACCTGGTCCACCGGCTGGCCACCGAGCACACGGACAAGACGATCGCCTTCCTGGACCGGACGGTCTGCTTCTGCTCGACCATGAACCGGATCGACCTGCCCCACCTGACCTGGGCCCTGGAGGAGCTGGTGGCCGGCCGGGTCCCCAACCGGGTCGCCGTCGACGAGGCGACCAGGGCCGAAGCCCTGGTCGCCCTGGAGCGGATGCTCGCCCTGCCCGGCTAGGTCAGGCGACCATCCCGTTGGGGTCGATGACGTACTTGCGAGCCGCGCCCTTGTCGAAGTCCTGGTAGCCCTGGGGGGCCTGGTCCAGCGGGATCACGGTCGCGTTGACGTTCTTGGCGATCTGCACCTTGTCGTGCAGGATCGCCTGCATCAGCTGGCGGTTGTACTTCATCACCGGGCACTGGCCGGTCTGGAACGCGTGCGACTTGGCCCAGCCGAGCCCGATCCGGATCGACAGCGACCCGACCTTGGCCGGCTCATCCACCGCGCCCGGGTCGCCGGTCACGTACAGCCCGGGGATGCCGAGCCGCCCGGCCGCCCGGGTGATGTCCATGATCGAGTTCAGGACGGTCGCCGGGGCCTCGCCCTGGGAGCCCTCCTGGCCGTGGCCGCGGGCCTCGAAGCCGACGCAGTCCACGGCGGCGTCGACCTCGCCGGACCCGCCGAGGATCTGCTGGAGCTGCTCGCGCAGGTCATCGTGGGCCGACAGGTCGATGGTCTCGCAGCCGAAGCTGGCCGCCTGGCGCAGCCGCTCGGCGTTCATGTCGCCGACGATGACCACGGCCGCGCCCAGCAGGTGGGCCGAGGTGGCGCAGGCCAGCCCGACCGGGCCGGCGCCGGCGACATAGACCGTCGACCCGGTGGTCACCCCGGCGGTCCAGGCGCCGTGGTAGCCGGTCGGGAAGATGTCCGACAGCATGGCCAGGTCCCGGATCTTCTCCATGGCCTGGTCCTTGTCGGGGAACTTGAGCAGGTTCCAGTCGGCGTAGGGCACGGTCACGTACTGGGCCTGGCCGCCCAGCCAGCCGCCCATGTCGACATAGCCGTAGGCGGCGCCGGCCCGGGCCGGGTTGACGTTCTCACAGACGCCGGTGTTGCGCTCCTTGCAGTTGCGGCAGCGCCCGCAGGCGATGTTGAAGGGGACGCTGACCAGGTCGCCGACCTTGAGGTACTCGACGTCGCGGCCGACCTCGGCCACCTCGCCGGTGATCTCATGGCCGAGGGTCTGGCCCTCGGGGGCGGTGGTCCGGCCGCGGACCATGTGCTGGTCGGAGCCGCAGATGTTGGTGGCGACGATCTTGAGGATCGCGCCGTGCTCCAGCTGACGGTTGTTCTGCTCGGGAAGCTCCAGCTTGGGGTAGTCGAGGTCCTGCACTTCGACCTGACCGGGTCCGGTGTAGACGACACCGCGGTTGTTGGCTGCCAAGGTCGATCCCTCCTCTTCGAGGATCCGTCCGTTCCCTTGGCCCCTACCCGACTACCGAGAACCGGACACTAAAGCAAGCAGAGACGAGACGGGCGATTCCCACCTGCCGGTCTCGGCGGCGGCCACGGCGGCCAGCAGGACGAGCATCTCGCCCAGCTGCTGGACGGCGCCGAGCACGTCGCCGGTGACCCCGCCGATGCGCCGCACGGCCAGCCGCCCCAGCAGGGCGGCCGCGACCGCGGCGGCCGCGGCCGCCCAGACGGCGGTGACGCCGAGCAGGGCCACGGCGATGGCCAGGCCGGCGGCCGCCCCGGCCAGGGCCCGCCGCCGGGACAGGGCCAGGACGTAGCTGGCCCCGAGCCCGGTGTCACCGGCCGCCGGGAGGGCGGCCATGGTCGCGACCGCGCCGGCCCGGCTGAGGGCGTGGGCGGCCGGGAGGGCGGCCAGGGCGGCCCCGGGGGCGAGCGCGGCCACCGCCCCGACCCGCAGCAGCAGGCTGGCCGCGACGGCCAGGACGCCGAAGGTGCCCAGGCGCGGGTCCTTGAGGATGCGGAGGGTGCCGTCGCGGTCGTGGTGGCCCATGAACGCGTCCGCGGTGTCGCCCAGCCCGTCCTCGTGGAACGCCCCGGTCAGGCCGATCCCGGCGACCACGGCCACGGTCGCCGCCGGCAGCGGCGGCAGCAGCTCCCGCCCCCCGGCGTAGACGGCCCCCACCACCAGCCCGACCCCGGCCCCCACCACCGGGAACCAGGGGACGAACCCGGCCAACTCCTCCACCCGCCGCTCCCCGGTCCCCGTCGGCACCCGGGTCAGGAACGACACCGCCCCGAGGAGTCCCCTCACCGCTGCAGGCCCCAGTCGGCGAAGGTGGCGACCTCGGTGACGGCGGCGGCGGCCAGGCGGAGGAGGGGGACGGCGGCCAGGGCGCCGCTGGCCTCGCCGAGGCGCATGTCCAGGTCCAGGAGGGGGCGCAGGCCGAGGCGGGCCAGCAGGGCCTGGTGGCCGGGCTCGGCCGAGCGGTGCCCGGCGACCGCGTTGGCCAGGGCGCCGGGCCGGAGCAGCTCCAGGGGGGTCACCGCTGCGGTGACCACGAAGCCGTCCAGGACCAGGGGCAGCCGGCGCAGCCGGGCCTCCAGGGCCGCGCCGGCCAGAGCGGCCAGCTCGGCCCCGCCGGCCTGGCGCAGCACCTCCATGGGGGACGCGGTCCCGACCCGGCGGCGGGCCGCCTCGACCGCGGCCCGCTTGCGGGCCAGGCCGGCGTCGTCCACGCCGGTGCCCCGGCCGGTGCTCTCCTCGGCCGAGCGGCCCAGCAGGATGGCGGTGACGGCGGCCGCCGCGGTGGTGTTGCCGATGCCCATCTCGCCCAGGACCAGCAGGTCGGCGTCGAGGGCGGCCACGGCGTCCCGGCCGGCCTGGACGCAGGCCCGGAACCGGGCCGGGGCGAGGGCCGGCTCGCGGGTCAGGTCCCCGGTCGGGCGCCCCACCCCGACGTCGACCACCTCCAGGGTCGCGCCCACCTGCCTGGCCAGCACGCAGGCGGTGGCCACGCCCTCGCGCAGGGCCTTGACCATGGCCGCGGTCACCTCGGCCGGGTAGGCGCTGACCCCGCTGGCCGCGACCCCGTGGTCGGCGGCGAACACCAGCGCGGCCGGGCGGCGCACGGCCGGCCGCCCGGTCCCCTGCCAGGCGGCCAGCCACTCGGCCAGCTCGTCCAGCCGGGCCAGGGCCCCGGCCGGGCGCAGCACCTGCCGGGCCCGCTCGGCCACGGCCGCCGCCGCCCGGGTGTGCGGCCCCGGCGCGCCGGCCAGCAGGTGGGCCACCTGCCGGTCCAGGCCGCCGAGCTCAGCCATGGACGTCGGCCCCGATCTCCGGTCCCGGCCCGAGGGCGGCCAGCGGGTCCAGCAGGGGGACGGCCCGGCCGGCGACCAGCAGCAGGGCCTGGTCGGCGGCGTCCGCCCAGACGGCGTTGACCTGGCCGAGCAGGTCGCGGTAGCGGCGCGACAGGGCGTCGGCGGGCACGATCCCGGCGCCGACCTCGTTGCTGACGGCCACCGTCGGCGCCGCCCGGGCCGCGGCCGTGGCCGCCGCCGACCGGGCCAGCTCCTCGACCCGCCGGTCGTCCAGGCCCTGCTCGAGCAGGTTCGACACCCACAGGGTGAGGCAGTCCAGGACCACGAAGGCGTCCGCCGGCGCCCCGGCCAGGGCCGCCTCGACCTCGCGGGGGGCCTCGACGGTGCCCCAGTGGCCGGGCCGCCCGGCCCGGTGGCGGCGGATGCGCTCGGCCATCTCGGCGTCGCGGGCCTCGCCGGTGACCACCACGGTGACCGGGCCGTCCCAGCGGCCGGCCAGCCGCGCCGCCAGGGCCGACTTGCCGCTACGGGCGCCGCCCAGCAGCAGGGTGAGCGGCATCAGTAGTCGATGCCGCGCCGGGCCCCGACGCCGCTGTCGTAGGCGTGGCGCAGCTTGCGCATCTCGGTGACGGTGTCGGCCACCGCGAGCAGCTCGGCCGGGGCGTCGCGGCCGGTGGCGACCACGTTGACCTCCGGCGGGCGCTCCGAGATGGCCTCGACCACCTCGGCGGTGTCGATCCAGCCCCAGTTCATCGGGTAGGTGACCTCGTCCAGGACGACCAGCTGGTAGTCGCCGGAGGCGAGCACCCGCCGGGCCGCCGCCCAGGCCGCCGCCGCCGTGGCCTGGCTGGCCTCCAGGTCCTCGGAGTCCCAGGTGAAGCCGTCCCCCAGCGGGTTCCAGTCGACCCCGAGGCGGCGGCCCAGCTCCTCCTCGCCGGTGCGCCAGCGGCCCGACTTGAGGAACTGGATGACGCAGACCTTCCAGCCGCGGGCCACCGCCCGCAGCACCACCCCGAAGGCGGCCGTCGACTTGCCCTTGCCGTCGCCGGTGTTGACCAGCACCAGCGAGGGCGCCCGGCGCCGGGCCGGCCGCTGCGGCGGGGTCACCGGGGGTTGGGAGCTCACATGACCACCTGTCTTTCGGTCGGGACGCGGACCGGGACGACCACGATGCCACCGCCGGGGTCCTCCAGGACCCGCACCGACGCGTGGTAGTGCTGGCTGATGACCTGCTCGGTCAGGACGGTGCGGGCCGGGCCGTCGGCCGCCACCCGGCCGCCGTCGAGCAGGACCAGGTGGTCGGCGAACTGGCCGGCCAGGGTCAGGTCGTGCATGGCGCTCACCACCGTCAGCCCCAGGTCGTCGCGGAGGGCGTCGACCAGCTCCAGGACCTGCTGCTGGTGGCCGACGTCCAGGCCGGTGGTGGGCTCGTCCAGCAGCAGCACCGGCGCCTGCTGGGCCAGGGCACGGGCCAGCACGGCCCGCTGGCGCTCGCCGCCGCTGAGGGAGTCGAGCCGCCGGGCGGCGAAGCCGGCCAGGTCGAGGTGGTCGAGGACCGAGGCCACGATCTCGAGGTCGCGCCGCGACTCGGTCCCGAGGTAGGGGATGTAGGGGGTGCGGCCCAGGAGCACGTAGTCGGTGACGGCGATCCCGGCCGGGACCGCCGGGTTCTGGGGGACCAGGGCGATCCGCCTGGCCAGCTCCCGGCGGGACAGGCCGCCCCCGGCGGCGTCGCCGATCCGGATCTCGCCGTCGTGGGGGACGAGCCCGGCGATGGCCCGCAGCAGGGTGGTCTTGCCCGACCCGTTGGGCCCGATCAGGCCGAGCCGGGACCCGCCGGGGATCCGCAGGGTCAGCTCGCGCAGCACCGGCCGCCCGTCCAGGGCGACCGAGACCCCCCGCAGCTCGATGGCGGTCACGGGGCGTGCCGGGAGCTGCGCAGGACCAGGGCGAAGAAGGGAGCCCCGAAGATCGCCGTGACCACCCCGATGGGCAGCTCGGCGGGGGCCATGACGGTGCGGGCGACCAGGTCGGCCAGGATCAGGAAGGCCGCCCCGGCGACCAGGCTCAGCGGCGCCAGGAGCCGGTAGCTGGACCCGGCGACCAGCCGGATGGTGTGGGGCACGATGATGCCCACGAACCCGATCAGGCCGCTGACCGCGACCGCGGCCGCGGTGGCCAGGGTGGCGGCCGCGACCACCACCAGCCGCACCCGGGCCGCCCGCACCCCCAGGCTGGAGGCCTCGTCGTCGCCGACGGCGAGCACGTCCAGCAGCCGCCGGTGGAGCAGGATGGCGACCGTGCTCAGCAGCGCGTACGGCACCACCAGGACCACCTCGCGCCAGCCGGCGGTGGTCAGGCGGCCCAGGATCCAGCCGTAGACCTCCCGCAGGGTCTCCGACTCCCGCTGCTGCACGTAGGTCTGGATGGCGGTCAGGAAGGCGGCCACCGCGACCCCGGAGAGGATCAGGGTGGTGGTGCTCCCGGCCCCGCCGGACCGGCCCAGGGCGTAGGCGGCCGCCACCGCGATCACGGCCCCGGCGAAGGCGGCCACCGGCAGCAGGTCGACCGGCCAGCTGGAGGTGTCGGGGCCGTAGGCGATGGCCAGGGTGGCGCCCAGCCCGGCCCCGGCGGCGGCGCCGAGCAGGTAGGGGTCGGCCAGGGGGTTGCGGAACACCCCCTGGTAGGCGGCGCCGGCCAGGGCCAGCATGGCCCCGACGAGCCCGCCCAGCACCACCCGGGGCAGGCGCAGCTGCCACAGGATGGCCGCCTCCTGCCGCGTCAGCCCCGAGTGGGTGTGGACCAGCGGCAGCCGCCCGACCAGCTCCAGCAGGACGGCCCCGGGGGCCAGCCGCACCGGCCCGACCAGGACGGCCAGCAGGGCCGCCCCGGCCAGGCCGGCGCAGGCGGCCAGCAGCGTCCCGGCCCGCAGCCGGGCCGCGCCGGGCCCGGGCGCGACGGCTGCGTCGCGCCCGGGCCGCCGCTCGGTGACGGTCACGACCTGAGGGTCACGAACCGACCGCCTCCAGGGTCTGGACCTTGGCCGAGATCGTCTTCAGGAAGTCGACCACCCGGGGGCCCCAGCGCGAGGCGACGTCGTCGTCCAGCTCGACCACGCCCTTGGACTTGACCGCCGTGAGCCGGTCCCAGCCGTCCCTGGCCGCGACCGTCCTGGCCGACTGGGCGCAGCACTTGGTGTCGGCCAGGAAGATCAGGTCGGGGTCGGCCTTGACCACGTACTCGGCCGACAGCTGGGGATAGCCGCTCTTGTCCTTGTCGGCCGCATCGGCGATGTTCTCCATGCCGAGCAGGCCGTACAGCTGGCCGATGAAGGTCCCGGAGGTGGCCGAGTACAGGTTCTTGTCCAGCTCGTGGTAGTAGGTCAGGTGGCGCTCGGGCCGCCCGGCGGCCACGATCTTGGCGATCTGGGCCTTCATGGTCGCGGTGAGCTTGGCGGCCTCGGCAACGTGGCCGGTGGCCTGCCCGAGCTGGCCGATCTGGGCGTAGGTGTCGTCCAGGCTCTTGGCCGCCGGCTCGGCCAGGGCCGGGACGGCGAGCTTGCCCAGGCCGGCCGCCAGCTCCCCGGGGTCGTCGGAGTAGACGACCAGGTCGGGCTTGTAGCCGGCGATGGCCTCGAGGTTGGGCTGGTAGGCGGACAGGTCGGTCCTGGGCGCCTCCTTGGGGTAGTTGGAGTTGCTGTCCACGGCCGCCACCTGGCTGCCGGCTCCGATGGCGAACAGCATCTCGGTGGCGGTCGGCGACAGCGACACGATCCGCCTGGGCGGCGCGGCCTCCTGCGACGTGGACCCGTCCCGGCTGCAGCCGGCCGCCAGCAGGGCCAGGAGCAGCAGCAGGGGAACGAGGTATCTCCTCATCCATCCTCCTCTCGGTCGGAGGATGCGAGGCTCGTGGTGAACCCGGGCACAACCCGCCCTTCCTCCGAGGACTGAGCTTGCGGCCACGGAGGCAGGCGACCTGGCTCGTCCCCGCCGGGGAGGGCGGGGCCTCACAGTTGCGGGACAGCGCCGGGTTCGCACCGGACTTCGCTGGTCCCCGTGGCGCCCGGCGGGGTGCCGGGGCGGGCCAAGTATATGCTCCCGGCCCGGCTCAGCGGGCCAGGTGGTTGGTCCGGTAGTTCCCGGCAGGCCCGGTCCCGGACCAACTACTGTTGGGCGATGCGTGCCGACACCTCCCCCGACCGGACGGCGATCGTCGCCGCCCTGCTCCGGGTGGTGGCGGCCGGGGCGTGCTGGGCGCTGGCCGCGGTGCTGGCCAGCTACGCCTTCGACCGGGGGGTGCCGCCGGTGCGGCTGGCCGAGGCCAGGGTGGCGGTGGCGCTGGTCGCCCTGGCCCCGTTCCTGGCCTGGCGGCGGCCCGACCTGCTCCGCCCGCCGCCGGGGACCTGGCCGGTCCTGGCCACCTTCGGGGCCTGCGTGGCCGCGGTCAACCTGAGCTACTACCTGGCCATCGACCGCCTGCCGGTCGGGGTGGCGGTGGCCCTGCAGTACACCGGCCCGGCCATCCTGATGGCCGCGACCGCGCTGCTGCTGCTGCGCGACCGGGCCGGCGGGGACCCGGCCGGAGGGGACCCGGGGCGGCTGGCCTGGACGGCGGCCGGGCTCACCCTGGCCGGGGCGGTCATGGTCAGCCGGGCCCCGGAGGGGCTGGGGGCGCTGGAGCTGCCGGGGCTGGCCGCCGGGCTGGCCTCGGCGGTGCTGTTCGCCGCCTACCTGCTGGCGGCCGAGCGGGCCGGGCGGCGCGGGGTCGAGCCGGCGACCACCCTGCTGTGGGGGTTCCTGGTCGCGGTGGCGATCTGGGCGGTGGCCGTGCCCTGGTGGTCCTGGCCGCTGGCCGCCCTGGGCGACCCGGGGGTGGCCGCGGCCGTCCTGGGGGTCGGGCTGGTCGGCACCCTGCTGCCGTTCGCCCTGGCCGTCGGGGCGGTGCGGGTGATCAGCGCCGCCACCGCCGGGATCGCCGCCACCGCCGAGCCGGTGTTCGCGGCCGGATTCGCCTGGCTGCTGCTCGGCCAGCACCTCACCCCGGGCCAGCTGGCCGGCGGCGCCCTGGTCGTGGCCGGGGTCGTCCTGGCCCAGCTGGCCGCGGCCCGTGGCGCCTCCCGCTCCGGCGAGCGGTCGTGGTAGTGGTCGGCGCCGACGACTAAGGTAAAGGTTGTGGATGAACCCCCCGGACCCAGGGAGCCGACGGTGAGCGACGAGCGCGATCAGGTCACCGCGGGTGGGGCGCTGGACCAGCTCCCCGACCCCGACCCCGACGAGACCAGAGACTGGCTGGACTCCCTCAGCGACGTCGTCGAGCGCCAGGGCCCGGGTCGGGCGCGCTTCCTCCTCCGCAAGGTCCTCTCCAAGGCCGGCACCCTGGACGTCGGCCTGCCCCCGCTGCCCTCGACCGACTACCTCAACACCATCCCGGGCTCGGCCGAGCCCGACTACCCGGGCGACGAGGAGCTGGAGCGGCGGCTGCTGGCGATCGTGCGCTGGAACGCGGCCGCCATCGTGTCGCGGGCCAACCGGCCCGAGCTGGGTGTGGGCGGGCACATGGCCTCGTACGCGTCGGCGGCCGAGCTGTTCGAGGTCGGCTTCAACCACTTCTTCCGCGGCAAGGAGGGCGGGGCCGGCGACCAGATCTTCTTCCAGGGCCACTCCGCCCCCGGCGTGTACGCCCGGGCGTTCCTGGAGGGGCGGCTCAGCGAGGCCAACCTGGACGCCTTCCGGCAGGAGAGCAAGCCCGACGGCCTGTCCTCCTACCCGCACCCGCGGCTCATGCCCGACTTCTGGGAGTTCCCCACCGTGTCGATGGGCCTGGGGCCGCTGAACGCCATCTACCAGGCCCGCTTCAACCACTACCTCCAGCACCGCGAGGTGGTCGACACCTCCGGGTCGCGGGTGTGGGCCTTCATCGGCGACGGCGAGATGGACGAGCCGGAGGCCCAGGGGGCGCTGACCGTGGCCGGCCGGGAGGGCCTGGACAACCTGGTCTTCGTGGTCAACTGCAACCTGCAGCGCCTGGACGGCCCGGTCCGGGGCAACGGCAAGATCATCCAGGAGATGGAGGCGCTGTTCCGGGGGGCCGGCTGGAACGTCGTCAAGGTCGTCTGGGGCCGCCGCTGGGACGACCTGCTGGCCCGCGACGACACCGGCGAGCTGGTGGCCAGGCTGAACGCCATCCCCGACGGCCAGCTCCAGACCCTGGCCGCGGAGGGCGCCGACTACATCCGCGAGAAGTTCTTCGACACCAAGGGGCTTCGTCGCTTCATCGACGGCATGGACGACGCCGAGCTGATCGCCCTGGCCGTCGACCGGGGCGGTCACGACCTGCGCAAGGTGCATGCCGCCTACCGGGCCGCCGTCGACCACCGGGGCCAGCCGACGGTGATCCTGGCCCAGACGATCAAGGGCCGCGGACTGGGGCGGGAGTTCGAGTCCCGCAACGCCACCCACCAGATGAAGAAGTTCGTCCGCGGGACCCTCAACACCTTCCGGGACCGCCTGGGGATCGACGTGTCCGACGAGGACCTGGAGAAGGGCTACCCGCCCTACTACCGGCCGCCGGAGGACTCCGACCTGCACAAGTACCTGCTGGAGCGCCGGCGGAGCCTGGGCGGGCCGGTGCCGGCCCGGGTCGACCGCTCGGGGCCGCTCGACCTGCCCGAGAAGGAGCTGTACGCCCAGCTCAAGAAGGGCTCGGGCAAGCAGGAGGTCGCCACCACCATGGCCCTGGTCCGCCTGGTCCGGGACCTGCTGCGCAACCAGGACGTGGGCCGGCGGATCGTGCCCATCATCCCCGACGAGGCCCGCACCTTCGGCATGGACTCGTTCTTCCCCAACCTCAAGATCTACTCGCCCCGGGGCATGACGTATGACGCCGTGGACCGCGACCTGGTGCTGTCCTACAAGGAGGACACCAAGGGACAGATCCTGCACGAGGGCATCACCGAGGCCGGGGCCATGGGGTCGTTCTCGGCCGCCGGGTCCAGCCACGCCACCTTCGGCGAGCCGATGATCCCGCTGTACATCTTCTACTCGATGTTCGGGTTCCAGCGGACCGGCGACTCCATGTGGAGCGCCGGCGACCAGCGCTGCCGCGGGTTCCTGATCGGGGCCACGGCCGGGCGGACCACCCTGAACGGCGAGGGCCTCCAGCACCAGGACGGCCACTCGGCCCTGGTCGCCACCACCAACCCGGCCTGTGTGACCTACGACCCGAGCTTCGCCTTCGAGATCCCGGTGATCGTCGAGGACGCGCTGCGCCGCATGTACGGGCCGGAGCCCGAGGACCTCTTCTACTACCTGACGGTCTACAACGAGCCGTTCGTGCAGCCGCCCATGCCCGAGGGGCTGGACGAGCAGCTGATCATCCAGGGCCTGTACCGCTACCAGGCGGCCGAGAGCGGCCACGGCCTGCGGGCCCAGATCGTGACCAGCGGCAGCGCCATGCCGATGGCCCTCCAGGCGGCCCGGCTGCTGGCCGAGGACTGGGACGTGGCCGCCGACGTGTGGAGCGCCCCCGGCTGGCAGCGGCTGCGCCAGGACGCGCTCGACTGCGAGGAGTGGAACCGCCTGCACCCCACCGAGGAACCGCGGGTCCCCCTGGTGACCAGGATCTTCGCCGAGGTCGACGGGCCGATCGTGGCCGTCAGCGACTGGATGAAGCTGGTCCCCGACCAGATCTCGCGCTGGGTGCCGCGGCCGTACGCGATCCTGGGCACCGACGGGTTCGGCCGCTCCGACACCCGCCCGGCCCTGCGCCGCCACTTCAAGATCGACGCCGAGAACATCGCCGTGGCCGTGCTCCAGGAGCTGGCCCTGGCCGGCGAGGTCGACCGCGAGAAGGTCGCCGAGGCGATCAAGCGCTACGACCTCGACCCCGACGCCACCACCGAGGTGCCCTAGGGCACCTGGACCGGGAGCTGGCGGACCTGCTCGACCGCCCAGGGGCTGAGCGCCCACGGGGCGGTGGCGGCCAGCGTCCGGAACGCCGCCCAGGGCACCCAGCGCCACTCGGCCACCTCCTGCGGGTCGGGCGCCGGCGCCGGCTCGGGGTCGCCGTCCAGGTCGGCGGAGAAGACCGGGCAGACCTCGTGCTCGACCATCCCGTCGGGGGCCACGGCCCGGTAGGCGAAGGAGGGCAGGACCAGCTCCAGGCGGGCCGGGCGCAGGCCCAGCTCCTGGCCGAGGCGGCGCCGGGCCGCGGCGGCCGGCTCCTCCCCCGGGGCCGGGTGGCCGCAGCAGGAGTTGGTCCACACCCCCGGCCAGGTCCGCTTGCCCAGGGCCCGCCGGGTGACCAGCAGGCTGCCCGCCGAGTCGAACACGTACACCGAGAAGGCCAGGTGCAACGGGGTGTCGGTCCCGTGGACCTCGGCCTTGGGCATGGTCCCGGCCGGCCGTCCCTGCTCGTCGAGCAGGACGATCAGCTCCTCCGTCCTGGTCGCCACCTACCTGGGGGAGGCGTCGACGAACGGCGGCCGGGTGACGGTGACGGCGCCGCGGCGGCCGCGGACGTCGACCTGGAGCTCGGTGCCCTTGGCGGCGACGTCGGGCAGCACGTAGGCCAGGGCGATGCCCTGGCGGAGGGTGGGCGAGAAGGTGCCGCTGGTCACCTCGCCCACCGGGCGGTCGCCGTCGAGCACGACCATGCCGTGGCGCGGGATCAGCCGGTCGCCGGAGAGCAGGCCGACCAGCAGCCGCTTGGGCCCGGCCTCCTTGCGGGCGGCCAGGGCCTCGCGGCCGCGGAAGTCGCCCTTGTCCATGGCCACGGCCCAGCCGAGCCGGGCCTCGAACGGGTCGGTGTCGGTGGAGATGTCGTTGCCGTGCAGGGCGTAGCCCATCTCCAGCCGCAGGGTGTCGCGCCCGCCCAGCCCGACCGGGACGGCCCCGAAGGCCGCGCCCCGCTCGAACAGCTCCTCCCACAGGGCCGGGGCGACCTCGCCCGGGACCAGCAGCTCGAACCCGCGCTCGCCGGTGTAGCCGGTGCGGCACACCCGGGCCGGGGCGTCCCCGTACTCGGTGGCCGCCGCGTGCATGTAGGCCAGCTCGCCGGCCACCGGGAACAGCCCCTCGACCAGCTCGGGGGCGCGCGGCCCCTGGACGGCGACCACGGCGATGTCGGGGCGGGGGGTGACCTCGGCGCCGCCCCGGCCGGAGGCGCGGACGGCGTCGGCGACCTTGGGCCAGTTGGCGGCGTTGGGGACCAGCAGGTAGCCGTCGGTCTCGCGGTAGACGATCAGGTCGTCGGTGATCGTGCCCTCGTCGGTGAGGCACAGGGTGTACTGGGCGGCGCCCGGTGTGGCCAGGCCGTCCAGGTCGTTGGAGAGGGCGTGCTGGAGGGCGTCGTGGGCGCCGTCGCCACGCACCTCGACCTTGCCCAGGTGGGAGAGGTCGAACACGCCGACCGACTCGCGCACCGCCTGGTGCTCGGACATGGTGCCCTGGTACTGGATCGGCATGTCCCAGCCGGCGAAGGCGCCCATCTTGGCCCCCAGGCGCCGGTGGACGGCGTCCAGGGGCGAGCGGCGCAGCTCGGCGGTGCCGGCGCTCATCGGGGGTCCTCCCGGTGGGGGTCCGGGGGACTCATGTCGAGTCCCCGGTGGATCGGGGGGGTCGGGGGGTGCGGCCGGGAGGCCGGGAGGTCCGGACCGGCGGGGCCGCCTGGTCGCCCAGCATGCGCTCGGAGCGGCTGGCCTTGAGCCGGGCGTTGTAGGCCCGCATCCGCTCCGGGTAGCCGACGATCTGCACGTCGTACACGGGCAGCTGCAGCTGCTTGGCCACCTGGCGGATCACCTGGGGGGAGCCGACCCGGCGGCGGGTCCACTCGCCGTCGGCGGCCACCGCGACCGCGGTGGTGTCGGTGACCATGGTCTCGGGCTCGACGAAGAACTCGACCCCGACCCGGGAGCGGGCGAACTCGCGCAGGGCGTCGAGGTCCTCGGAGGTCGCCTCCCGGTCCATGGCGGCGACCTTCCGGCCGCGGCTGCGGCGGATGCGGAGGTTGTCGAGGAAGCTCAACTGGGCTTGCCGGCGGCGGAGTCGACCGGGTGGACGATCGACAGGACCTGGTGGGAGACGTCCATGTGGGGCAGCTCGGTGGCCTGGGCCATCTCGCGGACGCTCCAGCGGACCACGTCCCGGATCGAGATGATGCCGACGATCTTGTCGTCGGCGATCACCGGCAGGTGCCGCACCCTGGCCTGGGTCATCTGGTTGGCCGCGTCCTCGATCGAGGCGTCGGGGGCGATGGTGTAGAGGTCGCCGATGAGGGCCTCGTGGGCGGCCACGTTCTTGGGGTCCTCGCCGGCCCCGATGACCTTGAGGATGTCGCGCTCGGTGAGGATGCCCATCACCCGCTCCTCCTCCAGGACGATCACCGAGCCGATGCCCTTGGCGTCCATGAGGCTGGCCACGTCGGCCACGTTGTAGTGCGGGCCGACGGTGACGACCTCCTTGGTCATGACCTCCGAGACCTCCACGAGGCAGTCCTCCTTGCCAGGCGACTCCAGAGGGTCGGGCCGGGCCGCCATCAGCGCCCCGGCCTCTCACCACGAGCCTACTCCTCGCTAGACTCGCCGGGGACGCCTGACCCTAAAGGAGCCGACGACCATGGCGGAGAACTCCTACGACCTCATCGTGCTCGGGAGCGGCACCGGCGGGTACTCGGCGGCGCTCCGAGGGGCCGGCCTGGGCCTCAAGGTCGCCGTGGTGGAGAAGGACGACCGCTGCGGCGGCACCTGCCTCAACCGGGGCTGCATCCCGACCAAGGCGCTGCTGCACGCCGCCGAGGTGCTGGACGGCGTCCACGAGGCGTCCGAGCGCTGGGGCATCAAGGCCACGGTCGAGTCGATCGACTACTCCGCCACCGTGGCCAACCGCGAGGACATCGTCACCAAGAACGTCAAGGGCCTCGAGGGGCACCTCAAGAAGGACGGCATCGAGATCGTGCGCGGCCGCGGCCGGGTCACCGGCCCGCGCACCGTCCAGGTCGAGGGGACCGGCGAGCTGACCGCGGGCCGGGCCCTGGTCCTGGCCACCGGGTCCCAGCCCAAGTCGATCCCCGGCCTGGAGATCGACGGGGAGCGGGTCATCAGCTCCGACCACGCGCTGCAGCTCGACTACCTGCCCAGGTCGGTGATCGTGCTCGGCGCCGGGGCGGTCGGGGTCGAGTTCGCCTCCTTCTGGCGCTCCATGGGCGCCGAGGTGACGATCGTCGAGGTCCTGCCCGGCCTGGTCCCGCTGGAGGACACCGACAGCCAGCGCGAGCTGGCCCGGGGGTTCAAGAAGCGCGGCATCACCTCGATGGTCGAGACCAAGCTGGAGGACACCAAGGTCGCCGACGAGCAGGTCACGGTGACGGTGACCGACGCCAAGGGCAAGACCTCGGAGGTGTCGGCCGAGCTCCTGCTGGTCGCCACCGGCCGCGGACCGGTCTCGGGCGACATGGGCTACGAGGAGCTCGGGGTCAAGCTGGACCGCGGCTTCGTCATTCCCAAGAGCTGGGACACCCTGGAGACCGACGTCGAGGGCGTGTACGCGGTGGGCGACCTGCTGCCGCCGCCGTCGCTGGCCCTGGCCCACGCCTCCTTCGCCGAGGGGATGCTGGTCGCCGAGACGGTCGCCGGCCAGGCGTCCCCGCCGATCGACTACGCCGGCGTCCCCCGGGTCACCTTCTCCACCCCCGAGGTGGCCTCGGTCGGCCTCACCGAGGCCCAGGCCAAGGAGCAGGGCCACGAGGTGGTGGTCAACAAGTTCCCCTTCAACGCCACCGCCAAGGGCCTCATCCACGGCCAGGGCGGCATGGTCAAGGTGGTCGCGGCCAAGGACGGCCCCGTGCTCGGGGTGCACCTGGTCGGCGCCCGGGTCACCGAGCTCGTCGCCGAGACCATGCTGATCTACAACTGGGAGGCGCTGCCGATCGACGTCGCCCAGTACATCCACCCCCACCCGACCCTGTCCGAGGCGATCGGCGAGGCCCACCTCACCCTCGCCGGCCGCCGCCTCCACCAGCTCTGAGCCGGCACGCGACCCGGGAGACGATGGTCAATGGCGACACCAGTCAAGATGCCGGAGCTCGGCGAGTCGATCACCGAGGGCACGATCACCCGCTGGATCAAGCAGGAGGGCGACCGGGTCGAGGCCGACGAGCCGCTGTTCGAGGTGTCCACCGACAAGGTCGACACCGAGGTCCCCTCCCCGGTCGCGGGGGTCCTGAAGACGATCAAGGTCCAGGCCGACGAGACCGTGGAGGTCGGGGCGGAGCTGGCGATCATCGAGCAGGACGGCGAGGCCGGTGGCGACGAGGGCGGGGACGAGGGTGAGCAGGCCGAGGCCGACCGGGAGCAGGAGGAGACCGGCGGCGAGCAGGAGGCCGAGGAGGCCGCCCAGCCCGACGAGGGCAGCGAGGAGGCCGGCTCCGAGGAGCAGCGGGAGGCGGCCGCCAAGACCGACGACGGCGAGGAGCAGGCCGCGGAGGAGCCGGCCGAGCGGCCCAAGGCCGGCGCCTCCGGTGACGGCAAGACGACCACCGTGACCATGCCCGAGCTGGGAGAGTCGATCACCGAGGGGACCATCACCCGCTGGATCAAGCAGGAGGGCGACCGGGTCGAGGCCGACGAGCCGCTGTTCGAGGTGTCCACCGACAAGGTCGACACCGAGGTCCCCTCCCCGGTCGCCGGGGTGCTCCAGTCGATCAAGGTCCAGGCCGACGAGACCGTCGAGGTCGGCGCCGAGCTCGCCGTGATCGGCGGCGGCGGCGGCGAGGCCGAGGAGGCGCCTGCGGAGGCGGAGCAGGCCGAGAAGGAGCAGGCCAAGGAGGAGACGGCCGAGGGCGGCGCCGGGGCCGAGGCCGAGGCCGAGGAGGCCGCCGAGGCCGAGCCGGCGGCCAAGGCCAAGCCCGGGCGGGACAAGGCGGCCGCCGGGGCCGGCGGCAACGGCAAGGCCGCGGCCGGGGTGTCGCCGCTGGTGCGCCGGCTGGCCCGCGAGCACGACGTCGACCTCAGCCAGGTCCAGGGCAGCGGCTCCGGCGGCAGGGTGCGCCGCGAGGACGTCGAGGCCTACGTGCAGCAGCGCGGCAAGGAGCCGGCCGCGGCCGAGGCCCCGGCGGCCACCAGGGGCAAGGCGGCGGCCGCCGCCCCCGCGGCCCCGCCGCGGGTGGCCGTCCCCCTGGCCAAGGGCCTGCGCGAGGAGGTCGTGCCCGCGACCCGCCTGCGCAAGGTGATCGCCGAGCGGATGGTCGCCTCGCTCCAGACCAGCGCCCAGCTCACCAGCGCCGTCGAGATCGACATGACCAGGGTCATGCGCCTGCGCGAGCGGGCCAAGGACGAGTTCAAGGCCCGCGAGGGCGTCTCCCTCTCCCCCATGCCGTTCGCCGTCCTGGCCCTGATCGCGGCCATCAAGGAGTACCCGAGGGTCAACTCGGCCATGGACGAGGACGGCAACCTGCACGTCTACCAGGACGTGCACCTGGGGGTGGCCGTCGACACCCCCAAGGGCCTGTTCGTGCCGGTGGTCAAGAACGCCGAGTCCCTGAACCTGGCCGGCCTGGCCAAGGCCATCGCCGACGTGGCCGCGCGCACCCGCGACGGCAAGATCGCCCCCGACGAGCTGTCCGGCTCCACCATCTCGCTCACCAACACCGGCAGCCGGGGCGCGGTCTGGGACACGCCCATCATCAACCAGCCCAACGCGGCCATCTTCGCCACCCCGGCCATCGTCAAGCGGCCGGTGGTGGTCGACGACCCCGACCTGGGCGAGGTGGTCGCGGTCCGGCAGATGATGTACGGGATCCTCACCTACGACCACCGCATCATCGACGGCGCCGACGCCGCCCGCTTCCTGGTCAAGGTCAAGGAGGTCCTGGAGGCGGCCGACTTCGAGGGCGACCTGGGCCTGGAACGGGAGTAGCGCACCATGCAGCAGTTGTGGACCGTGCGGGCCGGGACCGTCCCCTACCGGCGGGCCTGGGCCTGGCAGCGGGCCCTGGTCGCGCGCCGGGCGGCCGGCGACATCCCCGACACCGTCCTGCTGCTGGAGCACCCGCACGTCTACACCATCGGCAAGCGCGGCAGCGACGCCGACGTGCTCGCCGACCCGGCCTGGCTGCGCGCCAACGGGGCCGAGGTCGTGCGCAGCGACCGCGGCGGCCAGGTCACCTACCACGGGCCCGGCCAGCTGGTCGGCTACCCGATCACCCTGCTCGACCCCAACCCCGACATCTGGCGGTTCGTCGGGCGGGTCGAGCAGGCCCTGGTCGACGTGGCCGTCGACTTCGGCCTGGAGGCCCGGGGCGAGCGGGGCGACCTCACCGGGGTCTGGGTCGGCGACGCCAAGCTGGCCGCCATCGGCATGCGGGTGTCGCGCGGGGTGACCAGCCACGGCTTCGCCCTCAACTGCGCCACCGACCTGGCCTACTTCAACGCCATCGTGCCCTGCGGCATGCCCGACAGGGCCGCCTGCTCACTGTCCAGCCTGCTCGGCCGCCAGGTCCCGGTGGCCGAGGTCCTCCCGGCGGTCGAGCGGCGCCTGGGCGAGCGCCTGGAGCGGTCCCCCGCCGCGGTCGATCCCGCTACCCTGGACCTGCCGGCGGAGGACAGCGACCCGGAGACCGTCCATGCCTGAGCCCGTGATCCCGCCAGGGGTCCGCACCCTGGAGTTGTGGCCCCGCACCCCCATGCCGCCGCCGACCGAGGCCACCTTCGCCCGCAAGCCGGCCTGGCTCAAGGTCAAGGCCTCCCAGGGCCCCAACTACCGCGAGCTCAAGGGCCTGGTCCGGGACGAGCAGCTCAACACGGTGTGCGAGCAGGCCGGCTGCCCCAACATCTACGAGTGCTGGGAGGCCCGGGAGGCCACCTTCCTGATCGGCGGGGACCACTGCACCCGGGCGTGCCCGTTCTGCCAGATCTCCTCGGGCCGGCCCGAGGGCTACGACACCGACGAGCCGCGCCGGGTCGCCCACGCCATCGGGCGCATGGGCCTGCGGTTCGCGGTCATCACCGGGGTCGCCCGCGACGACCTGGCCGACGGCGGCGCCTGGCTGTTCGCCGAGTCGGTCCGCCAGGTCCGGGCCCTGCTCCCCTCCTGCGGGGTCGAGGTGCTGATCCCCGACTTCCGCGGCAGGCCCGAGGCGCTACGCCAGGTCACCGAGGCCGAGCCGGACGTGCTGGGCCACAACGTCGAGACCGTGCCCCGGCTGTACAAGCGCATCCGGCCCGGGTTCACCTACGCCGGGTCGCTGGAGCTGCTGGCCAGGGCGCGGGCGTGGCTGCCCGAGGGCCGCGCCACCAAGTCGAACCTGATCCTCGGCATGGGCGAGGAGCGCGACGAGGTCCTCCAGACCATGGCCGACCTGCGCTCGGTGGGGGTCGAGCTGCTGACCATCACCCAGTACCTGCAGCCGACCAAGGCCCACCTGAACCTGCAGCGCTTCGTCCCCCCCGAGGAGTTCGCCGAGCTCAAGACCCACGCCGAGGGCCTCGGGTTCGCCCACGTGGAGTCGGGCGCGCTGGTCCGCTCCAGCTACCACGCCGGCGAGATGCACAAGGCGGCGGTCCGCAGGCAGCGCGGCCACCTCCCCGCCTGGGCCACCGCCGAGGCCTGACCGTGACCCGACTGGTCCTGGTCGTTCTGCTCGCCGTGGCCATCGCCTGGCTCGGGCTCCGGGCCACCCGCGCCTTCGACCAGGACCGCCACGCCGCCGAAGCCGCCGCCGTCCTGACCGCCCCGGACGTGGTCACCCGTCGGCTGCCCCCCGCGTCGGCGGGGCGGCCCGCACCCCCACCCCAGGATGGTGGGGCCCCCGAACGGGAGGGTAGCCCAGGGGCGGGAGGAGCAGGCGCCGCTGTCCACACCCCCGGGGCCCCCGGTGCCAGCGCGACCGCACCCAGCGGGCGGCTCTCCTACCGGCCCGGGACCTGGCTGTCCGTGGTCGACCTGCGGGGGCTCGAACCGGTCGCCGGGGACGAGCGGTATCTGGTGTTCCTGCGCAACTGGGCCGGCTGGACGCTGGCCGGGGCCGCCCGGCCCCGGCCCGACGGCACCGCCCAGGTGCGCTCGGCGGCCGAGCCCCGGCCCCCGACCGTCTACGAGGTGGTGGTGAGCCGGGCGGTCGACGACGCCACCAGCGTCCCCCACGGCCAGCCGGTGCTGCACTGGTTCGACGCGTCCCTGGCCCCGCCCAAGGCCCGCCGGTTCGACTTCGCCCGCGGGGCCTGACGACGCCGGTGATCTGGTTTACTCCCGCGAAACAAACCAGCAACGGGGCGGCAAACGCCGGTTGCTAGCGTCGCCCACGTCTGCCCAATGAGTAAGGAGGCACCCCACGTGACGGACTCCCCCGGAGACGTTTTCAACCTCATCAGGGACAACGAGGTCCAGATCGTCGATCTGCGCTTCGCCGACCTGCCCGGCCTGATGCAGCACTTCTCGATCCCTGCGCAGGAGCTCACCGAGGAGGGGTTCGAGGAGGGCTACGGCTTCGACGGCTCCTCCATCCGCGGGTTCCAGGAGATCCAGGAATCGGACATGATCCTCATGCCCGACCCCTCGACCGCGGTGATCGACCCGTTCAGCGAGCACCCCACCCTGGTCCTCAACTGCTTCGTCAGCGACCCGGTGACCGGCGACCCCTACACCCGCGACCCCCGGCACATCGCCCGCAAGGCCGAGATGTTCCTCCAGAGCACCGGCATCGCCGACACCTCCTACTGGGGGCCGGAGGCGGAGTTCTACATCTTCGACTCGGTCCGCTTCGCCCAGGACGAGCACTCGGCCTTCCACTACGTCGACGCGGTCGAGGGCGCATGGAACTCGGGCGCCAAGGAGGGTGGCCGCAACCTCGGCTACAAGCCCCGCTACAAGGAGGGCTACTTCCCGGTCCCGCCGACCGACCACTACCAGGACCTGCGCTCGGCCATGGTGCTGCGGATGATCGAGGCCGGCATCGGTGTCGAGGTGCACCACCACGAGGTCGGCACCGCCGGCCAGGCCGAGATCGACATGCGCTTCGACACCCTGCTACGCATGGCCGACAAGGTGATGCTCTACAAGTACATCGTGAAGAACGAGGCCAGGCAGCACGGCAAGACGGCCACCTTCATGCCCAAGCCGATCTTCCAGGACAACGGCTCGGGCATGCACACCCACCAGAGCCTCTGGACCGACGGGGTGCCGCTGTTCTACGACGAGTCCGGCTACGCCCAGCTCTCGGACCTGGGCCGCTGGTACATCGGCGGGCTGCTGACCCACGCCCCGGCCCTGACCGCCTTCACCAACCCGACCACCAACTCCTTCCGGCGGCTGGTCCCCGGCTACGAGGCCCCGGTCAACCTCGTCTACTCCCAGCGCAACCGCTCGGCCGCGGCCCGCATCCCCCTGTACTCGCGTAGTCCCAAGGCCAAGCGGGTCGAGTTCCGGGTCCCCGACCCCTCCTGCAACCCCTACCTGGCCTTCTCGGCCATGCTGATGGCCGGCCTGGACGGCGTCCGCAACAAGATCGAGCCCGCCGGCCCGCTGGACAAGGATCTCTACGAGCTGCCCCCCGAGGAGCTCGCCGAGGTCCCCCAGGTCCCCGGCTCCCTCGACGAGGCCCTGGCCGCCCTGGAGGCCGACCACGAGTTCCTGCTCGAAGGCGACGTCTTCACCCAGGACGTGATCGACACCTGGCTCGCCTACAAGCGCGAGCGCGAGGTCGACGCCGTCCGCCTCCGCCCCCACCCCTGGGAGTTCCACCTCTACTACGACATTTAGTAACGTTCGACGCTTCTGCCCTGCTCACGAGCCCGTCTCCTGCCCTCCGGGGCCGGCGGCGGGCTCGTCTGCTAACAGCCGGGTCCATGAACCGGCTGACCACCCTGGCAACCGCGTCGCGCTGAACGCCAGGCGTAACGTGCGAGTAGGTGTCGAGCGTCACCCGGACCTCACCCGGACCGAGGCGTGGCCGAGCTGCTCGGCGACCACCTTCGGGTGCTCGCCGGCCTCCAGCGCCATGGTCGCCCAGCCGTGCCGCAGATCGTGGAACCGGATCGGTGGCAGGCCGAGCCGGGCGGCGCGCCGCTTGAACTGGATCGACACCGCGTCCGGGTTCAGCGGCTCACCGCCCGGGCGGGTGAACACCCGGTCGTGGTCGCGGTAGCCGGCGCCGAAGGCCAACCGCTCAGCCGCCTGCCGCCTATGGTGCCCCCGCATCACGACAACGGTGGCCGGATCCAGCTCGACCCGGCGGCGGCCGGTGGCCGTCTTGGCCCGCCGGACCGTGAGGTATCGGCGGTCCAGATGCACGTCGGGCCACTCCAGCGCCGCCAGTTCCCAGATCCGCATGCCGGACGCCGCGGCGAGCTGATACAAGGCGGCCAGCTGGTCGCCGGCCACGCCGGCCAGGAAGGTCCGGAGCTGGTCGGCCGTCCAAGTCGTGAGGACGCGGCGAGTGGGCTTCGGCGGGTCGACGAGATCCGCCGGGTTGCGCACCAACAGATCCCAGCGAACCGCATCGGCCAGCGCCCGGTGAAGCTGGGTATGGAGCAGCCGCACCGTCGACCTGGCCAGCCCGCGGGCCTCCAGATCGGCGTACAGGGCATCCAGGGTCGGTGCGTCGAGTGCGTCCAGCCGGACATGCCCGATGCGGCCGGCCACGTGCGCGAGGTTCTGCCGGTAGCTCGTGAAGGTTGACGGCGCCACCTTGGCCCGGATCGACGGCAGCCAGGTCCCGGTAAGGTAGTCGCCGAGGACGGTCCTGGTCGGTGCCCTCCAGCCTCCCCGGTTGCGGCTGCGGTCCCGGGCGTCGTCCCGCGCCGCCTCGGCCTCCTTGCGGGTCCGGCCACCCTTGACCCACTTCTGCCGGCGCCGACCCGTTGCCGGGTCGCGCGGCTCGTCGAGCACGAAGTACCGCCACTCGCCGCGCTTGATGAGCCCGTCGCGCATCCTGGGCTTGGCCGGCTCGGTCACGGCTGCGGCTCCTCCCCGGCCTTACCGGGTATTGACGGGCCAAGCAAGCCCTTGTCCCGGGCGCGCTGGACCCAGCGGCGGACGGTCGCATCGCTGTAGTGGAGTTGCTCGGCAAGCGCCTTCATTGGTGCCCGAGGATGGGCGACAAGCGCTTCCCGATAGGCGACAGCGACCCGTTCATAGTGCTCCGACGGATGGCCCTTGGGCCCGGGCCGTGCCTGCGGACCCGGATAGGGAGTGACCCGCTCGCGGAGCGGCCGACCGCGGACGCGGGCCAGGTACGCTTGGATCGGGTCGTCGGGCCGCTTGGATCCAATCGCCGCTGATAGAGCCAGACTGGCAATCATCTCGCCAAGCGGGATGGCCCGAAGTTGCCGAGCGGTCACCTCGCCGATCTCGGGGGGATCACCCCAGAGCGGCTCGGCGGTGCCGACGATCAGGCCGGTGCAGACCAGCCTCCCTTGCCGTGACAGGCCCAGACGCAGTAGCACCCGCCCAGCCGGGCCTCCGGTGTCGACCCCGACCCACTCGCTGGCGTTGACGTGCCGCAGCGCCGCCTGGGTCTGACCCACCTCAGCGGGTGGCGATCGTCGTCGGCCT
>Ga0209382_10002195_pt1 | contig 29021 bp, 31 predicted proteins | sample SoiMetdeltSBSDD5_FD_187599 | JGI IMG/M metagenome (GOLD analysis project Ga0209382, IMG submission 187599) | Bulk soil microbial communities from a Populus tree surrounding site in Tennessee, USA - Soil MetaG P. deltoides SBSDD5 (SPAdes) (version 2) | ecosystem: Environmental > Terrestrial >...
CGGAGACGACGGCAAGGTGCGACGCACCGCGCTGCGCGCCGAGCGCCTGCGGCGGGCCACCTAGGGTATGGTCGAGGTGCGATGAGGACGCGCCGGCAAGTCCTGGCCACCCTGGGCGCGGGCGTCACCCTGACCGGCCCGCTCCCCGCCTTCGCGCAACCCGCTGGGCTGCGGCGGGTCGGCGTCCTCGTGCCCGCCCCCCGCGCGGGCTACGAGGATCGGCTCCAGGCCCTGCGCGGCGGGTTGCGCGACCTGGGCTATGTCGAGGGCCGGAACGTCGCCTACGAGTACCGCTCGTCGGAGGGGCGCTACGAGCTGTTTCCGACCCTCGTGGCCGAGCTGGTCACCATGAAGGTCGACGTCATCGTCACCGGCGGCACACCGGCGTCGCTCGCCGCCAAGAAGGCCACGGCGACGATCCCCATCGTCATCGGCGCCATCTCGGACCCGGTAGCCACCGGGCTGGTGCCGAGCCTCGCGCGGCCGGGCGGCAACATCACCGGCCTCATGTTCTTCGTGGCCGAGCTGTGCGCGAAGCGGCTCGAGCTGCTCAAGCAGGTGTTGCCGCGCGTCAAACGCGTCGCCGCCCTCATGCATCCCGACAACCCCTCCATGGCGCCGGTCGAGCTCGAGATGGGCCAGGCCGGCGCGACCCTCGGCATCGAGGTCATGCGCTTCGACGCCCGCGCGTCGAGTGAGTTCGAGGACGTGCTGTCGGCCATGGTGGCCCGCCGCGCCGACGGGGTGGTGATCGTGGAAGACGCTCTCTTCAACGTCAACGCGGGCCGGCTGGGCGCCCTCGCGACGGCCAAGCGCCTGCCGTCCATCGGGCTCGATTCAGTCGCCCTCGGGGGCGGGCTGCTGTCCTACGGGGTCAACCAGATCGACATGTTTCGGCGCGCGGCCACGTACATCGACAAGATCTTCAAGGGGGCCCGGCCCGCGGACCTGCCCATCGAGCGCTCGTCCACCTTCGACCTCATCGTGAACCTCCGGACGGCGCGGCAGCTCGGCATCGCGGTGGCGCCGGAGATCCGGCTGCGCGCCAGCCAGGTGATCGAGTGAGGAAGGGCGGCCGGCTCTCTCGCAAGTACATCGTCGCGCTCGTCGCGCTCGTCACCGGCGCGCTCGTCGCGAGCGGCGCAGTACAGCTCTATGGCTCTTACAACGAAGCCAAGGCGGCGCTGGTCGCGCTCCAGGCCGAGAAGGCGCGCGCCGCCGCCTCCCGCATCGAGACCTTCGTGAAGGAGATCGAGCGCCAGCTGGGTTGGACGACCCAGCCCCAGCTGGTGGGCGCGGCGGCGGCGCTGGACCAGCGCCGGCAGGACTCCTACCGGCTCCAGCGCCAGGTGCCGCCCATCACCGAGCTGAGCCACCTCGACGCGACCGGGCGCGAGCAGCTGCGGATCTCGCGGCTGGCCATCGACGTGGTCGGCAGCCAGGTCGACTACTCGCAGGATCCGAAGTTCCGCGAGGCCAAGACTGGGCGCACGTATTTCGGGCCGGTGTACTTTCGCAAAGAGTCCGAGCCGTACATGACGATCTCCATGCCGCAGAGCGGCGGCGGGGTCACCGTGGCCGAGGTCAACCTCAAGTTCATCTGGGACGTGGTCTCCCAGATCAAGGTCGGCAAGGCGGGCCTCGCCTACGTGGTGGACGGTAACGGGGTGCTCATCGCCCATCCCGACATCAGCCTCGTGCTCCAGAAGACCTCGCTGGACGGCCTCGAGCAGGTGCGGGCGGCGCTCACGCCGGGTCAGGAGGCGATCGCGATCGCCCACGATCCGAAGGGGCGCGAGGTGCTGACCGCCCACTCGACCATCGCCCCCCTTAGCTGGGTGGTGTTCGTGGACCAGCCGCTGGAGGAGGCCTTCGAGCCGCTCCGGGCCTCGGCCCGCCGCACCGGCCTGCTCGTGATCGCGGGCATCGTGCTCTCGGTGGCGGTAAGTGCCCTGCTGGCGCGCCGCATGGCCCGGCCCGTCCAGGTGTTGCAGGAGAGCGCCGCCAAGATCGGCGCCGGCGACCTCGACCACCAGATCGATCTGCGAAGCGGCGACGAGCTGGAGACGCTCGCCGACGACTTCAACCGGATGACCAGCCGCCTGCGCGAGTCGTATGCGACGCTGGAGCAGAAAGTCGAGGACCGGACGCGCGAGCTCACCGAGGCGCTCGAGCAGCAGACCGCCACCGGCGAGATCCTGCGCGTGATCAGCAGCTCGCCGACCGACGTTCAGCCCGTGCTGGACGCGGTCGCCGAGAACGCGGCGCGGGTGTGCGGCGCTGGTGACGCGATCATCCTGCGTGTCGAGGCCGACAGGCTGCGGCGGGTGGCACATTTCGGAGAGTTGCGCCTGACCCTTCCCGAGGTCCGACCCCTCAATCGGCAAAGCATATCGGGTCGCGCCATCCTCGAAGGCCGGGCCCTCCACGTCCAGGACATGCATGCGCCGGATGCCGCCCGCGAGTATTCCATGCATGCGGGCCCGGCCGGACCGGAGCGAACGATTTTGGCGATGCCGCTCATGCGGGAGGGCACCGCCATTGGGGCCATCGACATCCGGCGGACCGAGGTGCGCCCGTTTTCCGAGAAGCAGATCGCGCTCCTGCAGACATTCGCGGACCAGGCGGTCATCGCCATCGAGAACGTCCGGCTGTTCCAGGAGCTGCAGGCGCGCACCGCCGAGCTCACCCGCTCGGTGGGCGAGCTTGAGGCGCTGGGGGAGGTCAGCCGGGCGATCTCGTCGACGCTGGACCTCGACCGCGTGCTCGCCACCGTCGTGTCGCGCGCCAACCAGCTCGCCGAGACAGACGGGGGCGCCATCTACGAGTTCGACCAGGGAAGCCGGGCGTTGCGCCTGCGCGCGACCGATGGCTTTCCCGAGGAGTTCGTCGCCCTGCTGCGGACGACGCCCCTCGTCTACGGGGAGGGCGCGGTGGGCCGGACGGTGATGACGCGCGAGCCCGTCCAGGTCGCGAACGTCATGGACACCGACGCGTACACGAGCCGGGTGCGCGACGCGCTGGTGCGTCACGGCTATCAGTCGTTGCTGGCGATTCCCCTCCTGAGCGAGGACGAGGTGGTGGGCGCCCTTGTCGTCAACCGCCGGGTCGCCGGCGCCTTCGCCGATCGCATCGTGGGACTCTTGCGCACCTTTGCCAGCCAGTCGGCGCTGGCGATCGAGAACGCGCGGCTGTTCAGCGAGATCGAGGACAAGAGCCGCCAGCTCGAGGAGGCCAACCAGCACAAGTCGGAGTTCCTCGCCAGCGTGTCCCACGAGCTCCGCACCCCGCTCAACGCCATCATCGGCTTCTCCGAGGTGATGCTGGAGCGGCTGTTCGGCGAGGTCAACGAGAAGCAGGAGGAGTACCTCAACGACATCCTGTCGTCGGGCCGCCACCTCCTGTCGCTCATCAATGACATCCTGGACCTCGCGAAGATCGAGGCGGGCCGGATGGAGCTGGAGCTGGGCGCGTTCGACGTCCCGCAGGCGATCGACAACACCCTCATGCTCGTGCGGGAACGGGCGATGCGCCGCGGCATCACGCTCGAGCGGTCCGTCGAGCCCCGGCTCGGCGAGATCAACGGCGACGAGCGCAAGGTCAAGCAGGTACTGCTCAATCTCCTGTCCAACGCGGTGAAGTTCACGCCCGAGGGCGGGCGCATCGAGGTGCGGGCGGTGGTGGCCGACGGCACCGTCGAGATCTCCGTCAGCGATACCGGCGTGGGCATCGCCCCGGAGGATCACGAGGCGGTGTTCGAGGAGTTCCGGCAGGTGGGGTCGGACTACGCGCGCCGGCACGAGGGCACCGGGCTGGGCCTGGCCCTCGCCCGCCGGTTCGTCGAGTTGCACGGAGGCCGCATCTGGGTCAAGAGCCAGGTCGGCCAGGGTTCGACCTTCACCTTCGCCATCCCGATGAGGTGATCATGGCAGGCGAGCTGATCCTGGTCGTCGAGGACAACGACAAGAACCGCAAGCTGGTCCGGGACGTGCTGACGGCCAAGGGCTATCGGCTGGTCGAGGCCGAGACGGGCGAGGACGGTCTGCGCCTTGCCCAGGAGCAGCGCCCCGCCCTCGTCCTCATGGACATACAGCTGCCCGGCATCGACGGCATCGAGACGCTGCGCCGCCTGCGCGCCGACGCCGCCACCGCCGCCATTCCGGTCATCGCGGTGACCGCCTCCGCCATGACGCAGGACCGGCAGAAGATCCTGGCCGCCGGCTTCGACGCCTATCAGTCGAAGCCCATAAGCATCCGGCCGTTCGTGGACCTGGTGCGCGCGGTCCTCGACCGGCCGGGGAGGGACGGGACATGAGCGACGCCGCGCACATCCTGGTGGTGGACGACACCCCCGTCAACTTGAAGCTCCTCGCCGACCTTCTGAGCGCGAAGGGCTATACCGTGACCACCGCCTCCTCCGGTGCCGAGGCGCTCGAGAAGATCGACACGGCCCCGCCGGACCTGGTCCTTCTCGACGTGATGATGCCCGGCATGAGCGGCTATGAGGTGTGCCGGAAGCTCCGCGAGAATCCCGCGCTCCCCATGCTGCCCGTCGTCATGGTCACTGCGCTCGATCCGGCCCAGGAGCGCGTGAAGGGCATCGATGCGGGCGCCGACGACTTCCTCACCAAGCCCATCAACCAGCCGGAGCTATTGGCCCGGGTACGATCGCTGCTGCGGGTGAAGAGCTTGTGGGATCAGCTTGGCGACCTGAACCGCACCCTGGAGGCGCGTGTCAGCGAGCAGGTGGCCCAGCTCGAGCGGCTGGGCCGTCTCAAGCGGTTCTTCTCGCCGCACCTCGCCGAGGCCATCGTGAACGGCGGCGCCGACGATCCCCTCAAGAGCCACCGGCGCGAGGTCACCGTGGTCTTTCTCGACCTCCGCGGCTTCACCGCCTTCGCGGAGACCGCCGAGCCCGAGGAGGTGATGGGCGTCCTCCGCGAGTACCATGCCGCGATGGGCGAGCTCATTCTTGCCCACGAGGGCACCCTCGAGCGCTTCACGGGAGACGGGATGATGATCTTCTTCAACGATCCCGTCCCGGTGCCGAACCCCCAGGAGCGGGCAGTTCGCATGGCGCTCGCAATGCGCGCGCGGGTGGACGCGCTGATGCGCGACTGGCGCAAGCGCGGCTACGAGCTCGATTTCGGGGTGGGCATCGCCGAAGGTTACGCCACCATCGGGGCCATCGGCTTCGAGGGTCGGTGGGACTACGGCGCCATCGGCACGGTGACCAACCTCGCCGCCCGCCTCTGCGGGGAGGCCAAGCCCGGGCAGATCCTCATCTCCCGCAAGCTCCACGGGCGGGTGGAGGACCTCGTGGTGGCGGAGTCCGTGGGCGAGCTGGCGTTGAAGGGCTTCTCGCGCCCGGTCAGCGCCTTCAACCTCACCACGCTCAAGGCGTGACGCCCGACCCGATGGAGAGCCGATCCCGCCTCGCGTCCACGTTCGAGTTCGACCTCCGCCAGCGGGCGCCTACCGAGGACGCATGAATTCGAGGATCCGGTCGCGGTGCGCCGCGACCACCTTCCGGGCGGCGGTGGCGAGGAGCTGCCGGTCGCATTCCGAGGCGATCACGAGCCGGGTCGGGATCTCCGCGATGCGCTCCACCACGTCGTCGGCGTCCTCGAAGGTCTTGCGCTCGGCCTCCGTCTGGCAGGCGGGAGGCAGGTCGCTCAGGTCCGGGGCCCACTTGGCGTCGGTGTGGCGAAGCACCATCACGGTGAAGGTCTGCGGGTCGGGGACAACGCCTTGGACCTGCAAGGTCGCGAAGAAGAGGCTCGAATAGGCCGAAGCACGCTCCTCCATGATCGAGGGGATGCGGGAGAAGTCGAAGCTGAGCAGCGAGAACGGCAGGGAGCGGCGCAGGAGCTTGCGCTCACCCACCGAGAACGGGTACGAGCTGTCGAAGCCGAGGATCAGCGCGCGCTTGGCCCGCTTGGCCTGGAGCTGCTTCAAGTAGAGGAGAATCAGCGTCTCCAGGCCCTGATTCTCGTACAGGCCGCCGTCGCCGGCGTGCCAGTACGACTCGAGCTGGCCGACGCGCATGGTGATCGGCCCGACGAGCGGCGGAAAGGACGCCGACGCGGCGACCACGCCGCCCATGGTGAACGCGCAGGGATCGGCGCCGATGTCGATCAGCGTCATGGGCCGGATGACCTTCCACCGCTCGCGCATCCACGGCGCCGGCTTGAGCTTGCTGCCCTGCTCCTTGAGCTCTCGCTCGAGGTCGGCGAAGAAATCGTAGTCGAACGCGTCGGGGGGCAGCGCGGTGGCGGCGAGCCGGCGGCCGTTGTTGTAGAGGGTGGTGTTGACGATGAGGCCCGGGCTGTCACCCGCCTTCTCGCGCGTGGCGACGGTCTGCAGGCGGGCGGTGCCGTAGAGCTTCTCCGCGAGGATCTCGGAGAGGGTCCGCGCCGCGAGGGCGGAGTTCAGCCACCGGAAGGACAGGAGCTGCCGCCAGATCAGCGCCGTCTCGAAGTCCTGGCCCAGGTCCTCCCGGTACTGCTTGAAGAAGGTCCGGTACGCGGCGGTGAGGGTGCCGTCGGGATTCAAGACCTTCACGTCCTTGCCCGGCTTCTGCAGCGCGTAGTGCGCGGCGGCGATGCTGCCGCCCGAGACGCTCGAGAGATGCGTGACGTGCTCGAGCAGGGATGAGCCGTCGTCCAGGCGCACGCCAGCCAGCGCCTCGAGTCCCGCCGAGCCGAAGAGGGCGGCGCGGCTCCCGCCGCCGGACAGCGCGACCCCGATGTGGAGATCTCGCTCGGACATGGTGGCGGCGCACTCGCCGGAGGTCTTCGCCGGGATGAGCGTCACGTAGTGGGCGCTCGCGCAACCCGAGAGAAGGACCAGGCAGAGTCCCAGCGCCAATGTCCGCCCGCCCGTCATGGGGGCCTCCTCAGGACACGGGCCAGCCTTCACGGCGCCACCCCATGTCCCAGAACATCCACTCGTAGCGGCTGGTGACGAGGAAGTGCCGGCGCATCGCGGCGCGCTCGGCGTCGCCGACGCGCGCGGCCATCACGTTGGTCGCCTCCAGCACCGCCTCCACCAGCGCGCCGAACTCGCCGGAGGCGTAGGTGCCGATCCAGCGTGTGTAGACGGGATCGGGCGAGCCGCGCCGTTCGAGCTCCTTGCCCACCTCCCAGTAGATCCAGTAGCAGGGCAACAGCGCGGCCACGTTCTCGTGGAACGGCGCCCCGTAGGCGACGGCGAGCAGATAGGACGTATAGGCGAGGTTGGTGGGCGCTAGCGGCGTGGCGGCGACCTCGTCGGGGCTGAGCCCGAACTCCTTGAAGAAGCCCTCGTGGAGCGCGCGTTCCACCTTGAGCGCGCCTGCCGCGTGCTCGTTGAACATGATGATCCAGTCGTCCTGCGGCGCGCGCGCGGCGGCCACGGAGAGCGCGCGGGCGAAGTCGCGGAGGTAGAGGGCGTCCTGGACGGCGTAGAAGCGGAAGCTCTCGCGCGGGAGCGAGCCGTCGGTGAGCCCGGCCAGAAAGGGATGGCGAAGGATGGTCGCGTAGATTCCGTCGATCGAGCGCCAGAGCGTGTCGGTAAAGGCCATGGCGGGGGGTATTCTACCGCTGATGCGTCCAGAGGGGCGATGCCCACCATCGTGACCCACGCGGTCGTGGCCTGCGGCCTCGGCGCGGGGCTCGCGCGCTTCCGCCGCCTGCCGCCGCTCTTCTGGCTGCTCGCCGCGGGGCTGTCCATGCTCCCCGATGCCGACGTCGTCGCCTGGCCGCTGGGGATTCCGTGGGGCACCCGCTGGGCGCATCGCGGGATCTCGCATTCCTTTCCCACCGCCGTTGCCGTCGCCTACGTCGTCGCCCGGCTCGCCCATCGTCCGCTGCGGCTGCCCTTCTTCTGGCTCTGGGGGGTCTACTTCCTGGCCATGGCCTCCCATGGATTCCTCGACGCCTTCACCAACGGCGGGCCCGGCGTGGCTTTTCTGGCGCCCTTCGACGACACCCGCTATTTCTTTCCCTGGCGGCCCGTGGTGGTCTCGCCGATCGGCGCTGACATCCTGAGCGCCTGGGGCCTCCGGACGGTGGTGAGCGAGCTGATCTGGATTTGGACGCCCACCGCCGCGCTGCTGGCCGCGGCGTGGCTGGCGCGCGGGTCGCCCCCGCAGAGCGGGCGCGCGTGACAGAGCACCTCGTGCAGATCGTGGGCGCCATCCTCATCCTCGTCGCCTTCGTCCTCGCTCAGCTCCGCGTGCTCGCCCAGGACGCGTACGGCTATCTCGTGCCGAATCTTCTGGGCGCCATCATCCTGACCGTCGATGCCTGGCAGGGCGCGCAGTGGGGCTTCGTCCTGCTGGAGGGGGTCTGGGCGGCGGTGTCGCTCTGGGGCATCGTGGCGAAGGCGTGGGGGCAGACCGCCGCGACGCATTGACAGTCTCCCCCGGGGCGCCTAGCATCCGTCTCGATGGGGAAAGCGCGCAGGGCGCGTCGCCGCCGCGGTAAGGTCCGGTTTCCCCGGGCCGCCGCCGAGATGCTGCGCTGGGCGCGCGTGGCCCGGGTGGCCAGCGCGGGGCCGGGCGGAGTGCCCCATCTCGTGCCGGTTTGCCCCTTGCTGGTCCGGGACAAGATCTACTTCGGCTCGGGCAAGCGCGGGCGCAAGGTCTGGAACGTCAAGGCCAACCCGCAGCTCGCCGTCACCGTCGACGAGTACTCCGACGATTGGGGCGCCCTCCGCGGGGTCATGGTGCAGGGGCGGGCCGCCATCGTCGAGCGCGGCCCCCGGTTCCGCCGGATCCGGCGGCTCCTCTACCGGAAGTACCCGCAGTATCCGGAGCAGGCTGCGCTCGACGAGTCCGACTCGCTGATGATCGAGCTCACCCCCACCCACGTGTTCACCTGGGGTCTCGACTAATCGTCACGCGTCGCGCGCTGCTTCGCTCGGCGGGGGCGCTGATCGTCACGTTCTCGCTCCCCGCCGGCGGACGCGCCCAGACCCCGCGCGTGGGCGAGGACGAGCCGGTGCTGCCGGGCCAGACTGCGGCCCCCGGTCAGACGGCCCCGCCAGGACAGATCGACGCGTGGCTCGCGGTGGCGGCCGACGGCGGGGTGACCCTCTTCACCGGCAAGGTGGAGCTCGGCACCGGGGTGAGCACCGCGCTGGCCCAGATCGTGGCGGAGGAGCTCGACGTGGCGGTGACGCGCATCACCGTGGTGCAGGGCGATACCGCCCGCACCCCCGACCAGGGCGGCACCGTCGGGAGCAAGACCCTGCAGCGCGGGGCGCCCATCATCCGCCAGGCCGCCGCGGACGCGCGCTACACGCTCCGGCTGCTCGCGTCGGTGCGCCTGGCCACCTCGGTGGATCAGCTCGCAACCCGCGACGGCGTGGTCAGCGTGGTGGACGATCCCGCGCGCCGGGCGACGTACGGTGAGCTGATCGGCGGCCGTCGCTTCAGCCGGCCGGTGACGCGTGACTTCCAGACCAAGCCCCGCGCCGGCTATCGCGTGGTCGGTACTTCCGTGCCCAGGCTGGATCTCCCCGCGAAGGTCACCGGTACCTACGCGTTCGTCCACGACCTCCGCGTGCCCGGCATGCTCCACGGCCGCGTGGTGCGCCCGGCCGCGGCAGGCGCGCGGGTGAGCGGGGTGGACGAGGCGTCCGTGCGTGACGTGGCTGGCCTCGTCAAGGTGGTGCGCCAGGGCGACTTCATCGGGGTCGTGTGCGAGCGCGAGGAACAGGCGATCGCGGCTGCGCGCGCCCTCAAGGTCAGCTGGCGGGGCGGTGGCGGCCTGCCCCCGGCGGCTGATCTGCATTCGGCGATCGTGGGAGGCCCCGCGACCGCCCGCGTCCTCGTCAATCGGGGCGACGTGGACGGCATCCTTCGCCGGGCGCCCGCCGCGCTCGCTGCGGAGTACCGGTGGCCGTTCCAGATGCATGCCTCCATCGGCCCGTCGTGCGGGGTCGCCGACGTCCGCGCTACCGAGGCAACCGTCTGGACGGCCAGCCAGGGCGTGTTCGAGCTGCGCGGAGCGCTCGCCGGGCTCCTGGGCCTCTCGGCCTCGCGCGTGCGGGTGATCTACGTGGAAGGCTCGGGCTGCTACGGCCACAACGGCGCCGACGACGCGGCGGCGGACGCCGCGGTGCTCTCGCGCGTGGTGGGCCGGCCGGTGCGCGTGCAGTGGATGCGGCACGACGAGCACGGCTACGAGCCCAAGGGTCCCAGCATGGTCATGCGCGTCCACGGCGCCCTGGATGCCGGAAACCGCGTGGCCGCCTGGGACTACGCGGTGTGGACGCCCACCCACGCGCGGCGCCCCGCCAACCGCGCGGGCAACCTCCTCGCCGGCGAGGAGACGGGCGCTCCGGAAACCGTCACGCGGCCGATCGGCGGCGAGCGCAACGCCCAGCACGGCTACGCCTTCCCCGCCGATCGCGTGGTCGTGCATCAGCTCGACCGCAGCGCGCTGCGCGTGTCCGCCCTGCGCGGCCTCGCCGCGCCCCAGAACACCTTCGCCAACGAGTCGTTCGTCGACGAGCTGGCGGCGGCGGCGGGCGCCGACCCGGTCCAGTTCCGGCTGCGCCACCTCGCGGACCCGCGTGGGGCGGCGGTGATCCAGGCGGCCGCCCGTGCCGCCGGCTGGCAGCCGCGGCCGTCGCCGCGGCCGGAGGCGCGGAGCGGCGGCCGCGCGGCGGGCCGCGGCATCGCCTATTGCCAGTACGAGAACGAGCACGCGTACGTGGCCACCGTGGTCGAGGTGGAGGTGGATCGCGCGAGCGGCGCCATTCGCGTGCGCCGCGTCGTGGTGGGCCACGATTGCGGCCTCGTGATCAATCCCGACGGCGTGCGGAATCAGATCGAGGGCAACGTGCTCCAGGCGATCAGCCGGACGCTCAAGGAAGCGGTCGCCTTCGACGGAGCGGGTGTGACCAGCCTGGACTGGGTCTCGTATCCGATCCTCACCTTCACGGAGGTACCCGACGCGGTGGACATCGTCCTCGTCGACGCCGGGGACAAAGCCCCGGTGGGCGCGGGCGAACCCGCCACCTGTCCCGTTCCCGCCGCCATCGCCAATGCTGTCTTCGACGCCACGGGCGCACGGCTTCGTACCGTGCCGTTCACGCCCGCGCGCGTCCGCGAGGAGCTTGCCCGCGCATGAACCACCGCCTCGACCGCAGCCAGGTGCACTACGAGTGGAACAACGCGCTGCCGCCCCGCCTGGAGATCGCGCCCGGCGACACCGTCACCTTCGAGACGCGCGACGCCGCCGACGGCTTCTACTCGCCCGCCTCCACCCACGAGGACGTGCTCCGCCGGGGCCCATTCCGCGGCCATCCGCTCACGGGGCCGGTGCGGGTGACCGGCGCGCGCCCGGGCGACGTGCTCATGGTCGAGATCCTCGAGGTGAAGCCCGGCGCCCCGTTCGGCTGGACGGCCATCCGCCCCGGCCGCGGGCTCCTGCCCGAGTCGGACTTTCCGAAGCCGTATCTGCAGATCTGGGACGTGTCCGACGGACGCTTCGCGCGGAAGGGCAGCCGCATCGCGGTGCCCATCGAAGCCTTTCCCGGCGTGATGGGGACGGCGTTGCCCGAGCCGGGCGGCCACAGCACCATGCCGCCGCGGAAGAACGGCGGTAACATGGACATCAAGCACCTCACCGCCGGCGCCACGCTACAGCTGCCGGTGTGGGTCGACGGGGCGCTCTTCAGCGTGGGCGACGGGCATGCCGCGCAGGGCGACGGCGAGGTCTGCGTGACCGCCGTCGAGATGGCGGCGGAGATGACGCTGCGCTTCGATCTCGTGCGCGGGCGCGCGCTGCCAGAGCCGCGCTTCCGCACGCGGGGCCCCATCGCGACGGCGACCAACCGCGGCGCCTGGGTGGCCACCACCGCCCACGGGCCGGATCTGTTCGCGTCCGCGCAGCAGGCGATTCGCTATATGATTGAGCACCTGGTCGAGGAACGGGGGCTCTCGCGGGAGGAGGCCTACATCGTGTCGAGCGTAGCGGTGGACCTCAAGATCAGCGAGATCGTGGACGCGCCGAACTGGATCGTCTCGGCGTTCTTGCCCGAAAGCATCTTCGTCTGAGTGAGGACGGCATGACCAAGGAGCTCGCAGTCGTGCACCATCCGGACCGTCGCACCGACGTCCACATGCCCTATGCCCCGGGAATCCTGGTGGCGCGGGGACGCCTCGTCTTCCTCTCCGGCGTCACCGCGGCGCCGGTCTACCACAGCCACCCCCACCGGGACGAGGAGTTCGACCTCCCCGACAGCATGCGCGAGCAGGCGCGCCTCACCATGGAAAACCTCAAGAAGACGCTGGAGGCCGCGGGCTGCACGCTGCGCGACCTCGTCTCCGCCACCCGCTATCTCACCACCGTCGAGGAGCAGGACGACCTCAACCGGGTCTGGGCCGACTACCTGGGCGGCCATCTGCCCACGACGACGACGGTAGAGGTGTCGCGGCTGGCCACCCACGCGCGCTGCAAGGTCGAGATCAGCGCGATCGCGGTGGCCGACGCATGAGCGCCCGCCAGAACTACGGATTCGAGCGCCGCCGCAAGGCCGATGCCCAGCGGGCGAAGCAGGAGGAGAAGCGGGCGCGGAAGAGCGAGCGCGAGACGTCCGGCGCGAGCGGCCCCGAGATGGGAGAGCCGGTTGACGCCGCGGCGCCGCCCCCGGGGGTGTGGGAGTGGTTCTCGCCGAGCCGCGCCCGCACGGTCAACGTGTCGGAAGGAACGCGCCCGCCCGCGGACGCGCCCGACGATTGGGTCCTCCTGACCGACGTGCCACCGGGGACGAATCTCCCCGCCTAGCCACCAGTTAGCGGGAGGGCAAGCGCAGCCGGGGGGCGGGGCGCTCGCGGCGAATGCTGTACTGAGCAAGCGAGGGCCCCGCCCCCCGGCTGCGCTTGCCCTCCCGCTGCCTCGACGCTACTGCGAGAGCTTCGCCACCGGCCCGGTGATGCCGATGAGCCGGAACGCCGCGAGCAGCTTGATCGCCACCCAGCCCGGATCGAACTCGAAGCGCCCCACGCTGAACTTGGGAGATCGCGGGTAGGCGTGGTGGTTGTTGTGCAGGCTCTCCCCACCGGTGAACCAGGCGAGCACCCGCGAGTTGTAGGCGGTGTTCATGAAGTTCTGGGCGCCCCGCCAGTGCCCGAGCCCGTTGATCAGGGGGGAGAGCACGAACACGTAGAGAATGCCGTGGGAGACCATCGCGATGACGCCCGCCCAGAAGCCCAGGATCAGGCAGAGCGTCGACGTCCCCAGGAAGAGGCCCGACCAGCCCCAGGAGAAGAGGTAGCGATCCCAGCGGTCCTCGGCGAGATCGGGGGCGAACTTGCGGACGATGTCGGGGGCCATCGCCTCACGCGCGTAGTAGTAGACGTTGAAGAGCTGCACCTTCCAGAATCCGAACAGCATGGGGCTGTGAGGATCGCCTTCCCGGTCGGTGAAGGTGTGGTGCTTGCGATGCACCGCCACCCACTGCTGGCGGCGCATGCCCGTGCTCAGCCAGAGCACGACGCGGAACACCCAGTCGAGCAGAGGATGCACGTCCAGCGCTCGGTGGGCGAGGGCGCGATGGAGATACACGGTAGTGGCGAGCACGGTGGCCTGGGTGACGAGGATCGCGGCGATCACGACGAGCACGGCATGAACGAGCATTTGTCCCCTATCGTGTGTACGGCTCAGTTGTCACGGGAGCCGGGGCATCCCGGCATGCTTGAGGCCCGGCCAAGTATACACGAACCCGGGCGCCAAGCCTCGGAGATACGAGGGTTAGGCCATCCTAACCTGCGTCGACCTGCAGGGGGTGCTTGAGCCGGTCCCCGGGGCGCAGGTTCAGCACAGCTTCCGGGAAGACCTCGGCCAGCCATTTGACGACGTCGTTGACGGTGATGATCCCGATGGGGCGCCCCTCGGCGTCCACGAGGGGAATGGTCCGGAACCCGGCGGTGCTCATCCGGTTGACCGCGAAGCAGATGCGGTCCCCGGCGGAGAGGGCCTCCGGCCGCGGCGTCATCACGGCACCCAGCCGGGTGGTGGCGGGATCGCGTCCCTCGCCGAGCACGCGGATGAGGACGTCCCGCTCGGTGAAGATACCGACAAGCCGGCCTTCCGCGTCCACGACGACCACGGCCGCGCGATGCTGGCCGACCATCCGCTCGATCGCCTCGCGCACCGTGTCCTCCACCCCGAGGCGGATCGGCTCGCTGGGAGCCAGCAGCCGGACGGTGTCGTTGAGGAGTGCCCCTTCGAGCTTGCGAAAGTCGGTTTCGAGGGATTCGGAGTACTCGTCCTCGCTCATGGCCCACCTCCCCCCGCCCGTCGGACGGGGTTGTGGCAGGAGCATAGGCGTGCCCCGGAGGGGAGTCAAGCCGTGGCCGGTCCGGCTAGTCGAGCAGGGCCACCGCTCGCACCGGCGACCCGTCGGCACCGTCCAGGGCGAGGGGCAGGGCCATGAAGCGGCAGCGTGGGACCCCGATCCGGTCGAGGTTGGTCAGGTACTCGATGACAGTTATCCCCGCGGGGAAGAAGATGTAATGGGTGGTGCACTCCTCGCGCGGCACCTTCCGGGTGGGCTCGAAGATGCCGGTGCGGACCGAGAAGTCGGGAGGGTAGTCGTAGCCGACGGCTTTGACCCGCCGCTCCACGAGCCAGTGACAGGCATCGGCGGCGGTGAAGGGGGCGTCACGCCAGAAGCGCTCGTCCTCCACGCTCACCCGCCGGGGCCAGTCGGTGCGCAGCAGCACGATGTCCCCCGGGCGCACATGCGCCGCCCGGCGCTCAAGATCGGCGGCGGTGACGCCGTCGTTGGCCCCCAGGTGGGACAGGTCGACAACGGCGGCTTCGCCCGCCCACTGATCCACCGGCATCTCGGCGATGTGGCGGTCGCCCGCCAGGAAGTGCCGGGGGGCGTCGACGTGGGTATAGGCATGGCAGCCGAGCGTCATGATCGACGACTCGAAGTTGTCGCCGTTGGCGTGCGAGGCGCGCACCTCGCGGGCGACCTTCCAGCGGAAGTGCGGCCGGATCGGGAAGGACAGGTCGATCATGCGCATGGGGCCTAGATAGGCGGGCGCGACCGTCCTGTCAAGACGGATCCAAGCACGGCCGCGGCATCATCGTCGGGAGCGATCGCGCGCGCGCCGGGTCCCCAGGGGGCCCAGAGCTCACGCGCGGCCGGGGGGAAGGCGATGACCGCCGCGGCGCCGACGGCAGCGGCGAGGTGGCTGACGCCGGAGTCGCCGCCCAGATAGGCGCGGGCTTCGGCGAGCGCGCCCGCGAGCAGCGGCAGATCGGGCTCGACGAGCCGGGTGGGCACGCCCCCGGCGCCGAGGGCGGCGAGCCGCGCGGCCAGCGTGGCGACCGCGTCGTGGTCCGCCGGGCCTTCGTGCAGCACGAGCGCGTGCTCGTCGCCCAGGGCCGCGATGGTCTCGACGAAGCGCTCGAGCGGCCAGCGCTTGTCGTGGCCGCCGGCGCCCGGATGCACGAGGAGGACCGGGCGCGCGGGCGCCACGCCGATAGCGCCGAGTGCGTCGCGCGCCCGCGCCCGCCACGCGGCCGGTACGGCGAGCGGCGCCACGAGCGCGCACTCCGCGCGGCCGCCGGCTCGCGCGGCCAGTGGTGCGAGCGAGGCAAGCAGATGACGCCAGACCGGGCCTCCGGAGGACGCGCCGCTGTCGGGGACCGGCGGCGCGAGGATGGCGCCGGGCGCCAGCGCGCGCAATCGATCCGGATACGGTGCGGCGCGCGCCCCGAACCAGGACACGACGGCGTGGAAGCCGGCGAGCCGATCGGCGAGCGCCATGGGAACCGGCGCGTCCGCGAATAGCGCCTCGAGACCCAGGGAATCGAATGAGAGCCCCTCGTCCACCACGCCCGCGCCGGCGAGCAGCGCCGCGAGGCGCGGCTGGGCGGCGAGGCTCACGCGCGCGCCGCCGTCCAGCGCGGCGAGCGCGCGGAGCGCGGGCACGGCCTGGAGCACGTCGCCGAGGGCGCCGGGATGTACGACGAGTACGCGACAGGGTGCCGGGGCGGTCATGGGTCCGCTCGGCGATATGGTACGCTCGGGGCCATCGAACAAGGAGGGTGTCCATGAAATTCGCGCTCTTCAGCGGCATGGGCGGCACCACCTGGACCGAGGTGCTCGATCTCTGGAAGCACGTCGACGCCACCGGCTGGGATGCGGCCTGCGTGACCGATCACTTCATGCCCAACACCCGCGAGCGGGTGGGGGACATGCTGGAGTGCTGGACCACCCTCGCCGGGCTCGCCACCGCGACGCGGCGCCTGCGCATCGGCACGATCGTGTCCGGCAACACGTACCGCCATCCCGCGGTGCTCGCGAAGATGGCGACGGGCATCGACATCATGTCCAACGGCCGCCTCATCTGCGGCATCGGCGCCGCCTGGCAGGAGAACGAGCATGAGGCCTACGGCATTCCCTTCTATACGGTGAGCGAGCGCCTGGCGCGGCTCGACGAGGCCTGCGAGGTGCTCAAGCGCCTCTGGACGGAGAAGAAGGCGACGTGGAAAGGCAAGTACTACGCGCTCGAGGACGCGCCGCTCGAGCCCAAGCCCGTGCAGCGGCCGTATCCCGAGCTGATGATCGGCGGCGGGGGCGAGAAGGTGACGCTCAAGATCGCCGCCAAGCACGCCGACCACTGGAATGTCTGGGGCGGTCCTGCCACCCTCGCCGCCAAGGGCAAGATCCTCGACGGCCACTGCGCCACCGTGGGCCGGGATCCGAAGAAGATCCTCCGCTCCGCGGTGATGGTGCTCGCGATGTCCGACGACGCCGCCGAGGTGGAGAAGCTCCGGAAGGCCTACATGGCGCGCATGGGCGCCGACGAGGAGAAGGCGCGCGACACCATGCTCGGCGGCAGCGTCGCCCAGATCCAGGACAAGCTGGGGCGGCTGCGCGAGGCCGGCGTCGGCATGCTCTTCATCCCCACCTTCTTCCTTCCCGCGGACAAGAAGAAGGCGCTGGACCGCTTCATCACGGAGGTGGCGCCCGTGCTCCGCTAACCCCTCAGGAGCGAGGGGACGTTCGCCAGTGTGTCGCGATCTCGCCCAGGGTCGCGATCCACACGCGCGGGGTGTGGCGCACGTGGTCGATCAGCTCCCGCAGGCACGCCAGGCGGGAGGGTCGGCCGATGATCTGTGGATGAAAGGTGAAGTTCGTCACCCCGCGCACCTCGCAGATGCCCGCGAACTCGGTGAGCCATCCCTGCAGCACCGGCCCCGGCGCCTGTATGCTCCGCTGCCCCGTGAACATGAAGTAGGGTGCGTCGTCCAGCACCCACGACACGGGGATCTCCACCAGCGCGCGCCCCTCGATCGGAGGGTGCAGGTAGGGCGACAGGCGATCCATGAAGTTCGACGAGTACTCGAACCCGTGCTTGACGAGCAGCGACAGCGTGCTCGGCGAAACCTGCCAGGCGGGCGCGCGATACCCGACGGGCCGGCGGCCCGCCAGGGCCGTCAGCGTCTCCACGCTCTTGACGAGGATGGCTTCTTCGCGCTCGGGAGGCAGGTCGCTCACGCGCTCGTGCTCGTCGCCGTGGCAGCCGATCTCATGGCCGCCCGCCACGATGGCCTTCACCGACTCCGGATAGCGGGTCGCGACCCAGGCGGGAACGAAGAACGAAGCCCGAAGGCCGGCGGCGCGGAGCATCTCGAGAATGAGGGGCAGGGCTTCCAGGGGCCCGAAGCGGCCCTGGGACAGCGCCACCGGCTCGGTGACGCCGCGCGCCATCCACAGCGTCTCGGCGTCGAGATCGAACGTAAATGCGCATGCGGATAGGGCATTTCGCGGCCACGGAGAGGGCGTTAGAGGCATCGTGGCGCTGATTGTACTATGGAGAGACATGGCCGCTGCCGACGCCTCCACCACGGAATGCATCCGCCGCCTCGAGGACAGCGTGGGCCGCGCGCTGGTGGGCAAGCCGGAGGTCGTGCGCCTGGCCGTGATCGGCCTTCTCGCCCGCGGGCACCTCCTCATCGAGGACGTGCCCGGCGTGGGCAAGACCACGCTGGGCGCCGCGCTCGCCCGCTCCATCGGCGGCGGGTTCCAGCGCATCCAGTTCACCTCCGACATGCTGCCCTCCGACGTGCTCGGCATCGCCGTCTATCAGCCAGATCGCGGCGACTTCGTGTTCAAGCCGGGCCCCCTCTTCACCAACATCGTGCTCGCCGACGAGATCAATCGCACCACCCCCAAGACACAGTCGAGCCTGCTCGAGGCCATGAACGAGGCGCAGGTCTCGCTGGACCACACGACGCACGTGCTGCCGCGGCCGTTCATGGTGCTCGCCACCCAGAACCCGCGGGAATACGAGGGCACCTTCCCGCTGCCGGAGTCGCAGCTCGACCGGTTTCTCCTGCGCATCCGCATCGGCTACCCCGCCGTGCCCGACGAGAAGGTGATTCTCCGGGGCGGGGGCGGCTCGGCGGTCGAGCGCCTGGAGCCGGTGCTCTCCGCGGTGCAGGTGCTCGCGCTTCAGGACGCCGCCGACCGGGTGCGTGCCGACGAGTCCGTGCTCGACTACCTCATGGCCCTGGTGGCGGCAACGCGCGCCACGCCGCTCCTGTCGCTGGGCGTGAGCCCGCGTGGCTCCCTCGCTCTGCTGCGCGCGGCGCGCGCCCGCGCCCTCGCGGACGGTCGCGACTTCCTGCTGCCCGACGACGTGAAGGCCCTCGCCGTCCCCGCGCTCGCCCATCGCGTGATCGCGCGCGCGGCGGCGGGCGGTCCCCCCGGGGCCATGGACGCCGAGACCGTCATCCGCGCCCTCGCCCAGGACCTGCCCGTTCCCCGCTGAGCGTGACGCGGATGTCCTTCGACTGGATCCGACGGCTCTGGCATCCCCGCCGGACGATCTGGCCGACGCGCGACGGCTGGTGGAGCCTGTTCGCCGCGGTGGGGCTGGGCGTGGCCGCCGTGAACACCGGCAACAATCTCCTCTACCTCCTCTCGTCCATGCTGCTCGCGCTCGTTGTCGTGTCCGGAATTCTCTCGGAGGCGGTGATCCGGCGCCTGCGCCTGACCCTGGCGCTCCCCGACGAGATCGTCGCCGGTCAGCCCGCGCTGCTCGGGGCGACGCTCCAGAACGTCAAGCGGTGGACCCCGTCGTACTCCATCACGCTCGAGCTCCACGACGGAGGCGGCGTGCGCCGCTACATCTACGTGCCGCGTATCCCCGCCGGCGACGCCCGCCTGGTCACCTGGGAGGCCACCGTGCTCCGGCGCGGCCGCCATCGTCTGGGCGGCGCGCGCATCACCACGCGGTTCCCGTTCGGCATCTTCCTCAAGGCGGGGCAGCTGACGCTCCGGGAGGAGCTGCTCGTGTACCCGTCGCTGCGGCCCGTCTCGGCGCAGCGTCTCCGCGAGCTGGGCGGGAGCGGCGCCGCCCACACCCGACGCCGCGGGCGCGGCAGCGACCTCCACAACCTGCGCGACTATCGGGCGGGAGACGACCCCCGGCTCATCCACTGGCCCTCCAGCGCCAAGACCGGCGCGCTCACCGTGCGCGAGATGGAAGCCGAGACCACGCTCGACACCCGCATCGTGCTGGTCGGCGGCGGCGATTCCTGGCGCGTCGAGGCGGGCATCTCGGAGGCGGCGTCGCTCGCCGTGCACCTGCTGCGCGCGGGGGCGCAGGTGGCGGTGGCGGGCCCGGGGCTCGAGGTGCCGCTCGGCCGCGGCCCCGAGCATCGCCGCCGCATCCTCAGCGCGCTCGCGCTCTGGGAGCCGACCGCGCCCCTCCCCCCCAGCCCCGGTGAGGGGGCCAATGTCCGCGAGCTGCGCGTGAGCCTCGGCTAGCATGTCACCCGCGCTCGCCGTCCGCCTCGCCGCCTATCTCCTCGTCGCCGACGGCCTGATCGGCCTGGTGCTCGCGGGCGTCCTCGGCCCTGTGGGGCTGGCCGTGGTGGGCACGGCGCTCGTCCTGAGCTGGTGGCAGGCCGGAATCCGGGCGCGCATCCACACGCGGGCTCTCGGCGCCGTCCTCGTGGGCGTGGCCGCGGTCGCCTCGGCGGTGGACCTCGTCTACATCTCGGAGACCATCCTCGACGGCCTCGTCCACATGCTCCTCTTCCTCGTCCTCGCCCGTCTTTTCACCGCCGACTCGGTCCGCGATGCCCGCACCGTCGCCTTCCTCGCCTTCTTCATGCTGGTGGCCGCCTCCTCCGCCGCGTTCGGCGTCGGGTTCCTCTTCGTGTTCATCGCCTTCCTGCTGCTGTCCACGTGGCTGCTGCTCCTCCAGCACATGCTGGTGGAGTCGGAGCCCGCGCCGGACCGCACGGTGGCCGGCCCCTCGCAGTGGGCGAGCGCGCGCATGCTGCTGGGGCTGGCCGCGGCGGCCTCCATCGCCACATTCTTCATCACCACTGCGCTCTTCTTCGTCATCCCCCGCGTGGGGCTCGCCGCGCTGCCGTTCCGCGGCAAGATCGGCTCGCTCGTGACCGGCTTCTCCGACCGGGTGGAGCTGGGCGCCTACGGGCAGATCCAGACCGACACCAGCGTGGCCATGCGCGTTCACGTGACGGGGGACGTGCCGCCCGAGGCGCTGCCCGCGCTGCGCTGGCGTGGCATCGTCTTCGACGAGTTCGACGGGCGCGCGTGGAGCGTGAGCCACAGCCAGCGCACGACGCTGCGGCGCTCGATGGCCAGTGACTACCGCGTGGGCGCCTTCCGCGGCCGGGGGCCGCTCCTCACCCAGGAGTTCTTCCTCGAGCCCATCGGCACCGAGATCGTCTTCGCGGCGCCGCGCGCGCTCCGGCTCGAGACCCGCGCGCCCGAGATCACCGTCGACGACATGGGGACCATCACGGTGCCCTCGCCGAGCGCGCGCCTGCACTACCGGGTCGAATCCGAGCTCGAGACGCCGCCCCCGCCCTCGCTCCGGCGGGAGGGCCGCCTGCCCGCCACCGATCCGGCGGTGGCGCGCTATCTCCAGCTGCCCCGCCTCGCCCCGCGCATTCCCGACCTGGCGCGCCAGGTGACCGCCGGCAGCCGCGACGCCCGCGAGACCGCGGTGCGGCTGGCCGACCATCTCTCGCGCGAGTATCGCTACTCGCTGGCCCTCGAGCGGCGCACGCGGCTCGACCCGCTCGAGGAATTCCTCTTCGTGAGCCGGGCGGGGAACTGCGAGTACTTCGCGGCCGCTCTCGCGGTGATGCTGCGCACCCAGGGCGTGCCTACGCGGGTGGTCGGCGGGTTCCAGCGGGGCGAGTGGAATCCCTACGGACGCTACTTCACGGTGCGCATGCGCGACGCCCACGCCTGGGTGGAGGCGTATCTCCCGGGCGCGGGCTGGGTGACCCTCGACCCCTCGCCCCGCGCCGAGACCGAGTCCGGGGCGGCGGGGACGCTCCTGTACCTCGACGCCCTGCGTCTGCGCTGGTACCGCTACGTCATCAACTGGAGCCTTCGCGACCAGGTCGAGGTGGCCACGACCATTCGGCGCCAGGCCAGCTCCTGGACGGCCGACTGGACCACGCTGCGCGAGTGGCGGCCCTCGCCGGCGTATGCCGCGCCCGCCGCCGTCGTCATCGCGCTCCTCGTGACGGCATGGCTCTGGCGGCGTGGTGCGCGGGTGGCGTCAACGCGCGCCGCGGATCGCATGCCCGGCTTCTACGCGCGGGCGCTGCGCGCGCTCGCGCGGCGGGGCCTCCGTCCCGAGCCGAGCGAGACCGCGCGCGAGTTCGGCGCGCGCGCCGCGGGCGCGCTGCCCATCGCCGCCCCCGCGCTGGGACGCCTCACCGCCGGGTACGAGCGCGTCCGCTTCGGCGAGGCCCCGCTCGACGCGGAGGAGCGTGCCGAGCTGGACGCCTGCGTGGAGTCGCTGCGGGCCTAGCGCGCGCGCCAGGCCGCGACGTTCGCCTCGATCTGCCGCGAGTGATCCTCGAGGTGCGCGGCGTAGATCCGGAGCCAGTCCTCGCTCGTGTAGCGGCCCGACTGGGTGTGCCGCCCCACACGCGCCCAGGCCTCCGCGGGCAGCCGCCGCAGCAGGGCCACGGTATTGCCGCGCACCGCGTCCACGGTGGCGAGCGCCAGCTCCAGCGGGTGGGCGTGATAGTCGAGCGTCACGGCCCAGCTCGCCTCGTCATAGCCGAGGACCAGCGGCTCCGGCTCGGCGGCGAGAAAGCGGATGCGCCCGGCGGCGTTCGTCTCCGAGTCCGCGCAATGGACGGCCACCTCGTGCGCGGACCACTCGCCCGGCTTCGGCCGCCAGGTGAGCGCCTCCGCCGGCACCGCGGCAATGGCGGCGCGCAGCCGGGCGGGGCCTTTCGCGTACTGCTCGATCAGGGTGTCGCGCTCCGCTGCCGTCAGGGCCATGGGAACCTCCTTGTGCTCCAGCCTACGCGCGGGCGGGATCGAGGCGAAAGGGAAGATCGAAGGCGTCTTGACGAATCGCCCGGCATCTCTAAACTTGGCGGCACCCATGAGCGACAAGATCGAAAGGCTGCTGGACAAGGCGGGTCGGGACATCCTCCAGGCGCTCCAGGAGAACGCCCGGGTGAGCTGGAGCGCGCTGGGGCGCCGCGTCGGCCTGTCCGCGCCGGCGGTGGCCGAGCGGGTGCGCCGCATGGAGGACGCGGGACTTGTGACCGGCTATCGGGCCGACGTCGATCTCGAGAAGCTCGGCTTGCCCGTTTCCGCCATCATCCGCGTCAGCGCCCCCGAGGAGAGGTGTCCTCCGCTCAAGGCCCTGATCAAGACGCTGCCCGAGGTGCTGGCCTGCCACCACGTGACGGGCAGCGACGCCTATGTCCTCACCGTCGCGGCCGCTTCGGTCAAGCACCTCGAGTCCGTGATCGAGCGGCTGGGCCGCTACGGCACGCCGACCACGTCGGTGATCCTTTCCTCGCCGGTGACAGCGCGCCCCGTCGAGCCGCGCGCCTTTGGCCAGCGGGCGCGCTAACCGGGGCCTCGCCGGGTCATGCTCGAGCTGGGCCAGGTGGTGCTGGGCGTGCGCGATCTGGACGCGGCGACGCGCCGGATGGAGCATCTCGGGTTCTCGGTGGTGGACGGGGGCGTACATCCTGGGCTGGGCACCGCTAACCGCATCATTCCGCTGGGGCGGCAGTACCTCGAGTTGCTGGGGGTGGTGGACCACGCGCTAGCCGCGGCGAGCTGGTATGGTCAGGCCCTGCTGCCGCGCATCGCCGACGGCGACCGACCCGTCCGCTGGTCGCTCCACACCGACCGCATCGAGGAGGTGGCGGGCGCGCTCGGCTTGACGGCCGAGCGGCGCGAGCGGTTGCGGCCGGATGGCCGGCGGCTCACCTGGCGGGCGGCCGGGCTCCGGGAGGCGGCGGAGCAGTCGTGGCCGCCCTTCTTCATGCAATGGGATGATCCGGCGGACTTTCCCGGCGCGCTGCCCGCACGTCATGCCAACGGCGCGACGGGCATTGCCTGGATCGAGGTCGCTACACCGGATCCCGCCCGCTTGCGCCGCTGGGTGTCCGGGGGCACAGCGCCACTCCGTCTCGCGGAAGGCACGCCCGGCCTGGCACGCGCGGCGGTGGCGACGCGGTCGGGCGAGGTCGTCGTCGCTTGAGCGGACCTGACGTGCACAATCGTGTAAGGAGATCTGACACGCGATGCCTTTCATCTCGAAGACGCCCAAACCGCCTGGCGACGGAAGCGGGGTCGCCGCTGTGTACTGGAAGGACTCGGCCGCTATCGGGCATGGGCCAGGGATCCCGAGCATCAGATTGCCAAGTGAAAGGGCCGTGGACGCGATGACAGATACCACGGCGCCGCGCTCGCGCGCGAAGGCCCGGTCATGTTGGTTGATCTAGTCGACAAGCTGGTGGACCGGCTGATCCAGCTCATCCGCCATCGCCAGCAAGTCAGGCTCGACCTTCTGAAGGACCACGTCACGCCGGTCTTCGCGGCGTTCGAGGCCGTTCACGCGCAGTATCTGTCGTCGTTCAGCCGGTATCGTCAGATGCTCAAGGCGTCGAGTGATCCGCTGACCACGGCGCATCCGCTCATCGATACCGTTCGCACCGACAATCTATTCACCGAGCACGAGCGTACGAAGATCCTTGGGCTGGGGGGCGCAATGGACGACCCGGAGCTCGGAGCCTTCGTCCGGCTCATCCGAGACTATGTCGTCGACGTCCGGGTCGCAGACGATCCCATGGCGGGTTACCGGGGAAGGCGGTTTGCCAATCCGCAGCACTGGCGGCGAACGCTGATTGCGGAGCTCGAGGCGATCTTCGACGAGCGCTGGCAGATAGTGCTCGACCCCAACGCGGCCCGGCCGCCGCTGTACGGCGCAGAACTGGAGGAGGCGCTCGCGAATGCTCGTCGGGAGGCGCGCATCGAGGAGAACGACCCCCGGCAGCTGGACAAGCTGAAGCAGGCGTTCGCGGTCAGGGCCCTGGACGACATCGTCGGGGACATGCAGGAAGCGTATGGGGACGTCGCGAGCGAGTACGCTCGGCTACAGCGCGTGCTGTCGGGCAACGGGTAGCGGCGTCGCGGTCAGCGCAGGCGCTGGTGCTCCACGAGCAGGCAGCGGTCCTGCACCACGCGGATGCCGGCGCGGGCCAGCGTCTCGGCGGCCTTGTCGTTGACGATGCCGAGCTGGAACCACACCGTGCGCGGCCGGGCGGCCAGGATGTCGGGCACGTGCGGCGGAATGTCCTTGCTGCGGCGGAACACGTTCACCATGTCCACCGGCGGCGCCACCGCGGCCACCGTCCGGTGCACGGGGCGGCCGAGTATCTCCTTGGCGTCGGGGTAGTACACGGGCACCGGCACGATGTCGTAGCCGGCGCGCGCCATGTACTCCGGCACGTAGAAGGCGGGCTCGCCGCGCTGCGCCTCCGTCTTGATGCCGAGGACGGCGATGCGGCGGCAGCCGCGCACGATGTCGGCGATGCCCTCGCGCGCCGTCACCAGATTTTCCGTCCAGTCGCCCATGTCCTCAGTCTAGCACTGTGCTAGCCTCGACCTCGGGAGGGCGGCAGGCATGGCGATTCGCATCACCCGCGTCTACACGCGCACGGGCGACGGCGGCGAGACGGCCCTGGTCGGCGGCCGCCGGGTGCCGAAGGACGCGCCGCGCATCGAGGCCTACGGCACCATCGACGAGCTCAACGCGACCATCGGGCTCGCGCGCGTGTTCAACGCCGAGCGGCTCAAGAAGGGCAAGGACTATCGCTGGCTCGACGAGGTGTTCCGGCGGCTGCAGAACGAGCTCTTCGACCTCGGGAGCGAGCTGGCGACTCCCGAAGACGGCGTCTACGCGGGCATGCACCGGGTGAGCGAGGCGCAGGTTACCGCGCTCGAGAAGCTCATGGACCGATGTCAGAAGGACCTCAAGCCCCTCAAGTCCTTCGTGCTCCCGGGTGGCGGCCGGGTCGGCGGCTTCCTCCACCAGGCGCGCACGGTGTGCCGGCGCGCCGAGCGGCGCGTGCTCGCCCTCTCGCGGGTCGAGACCATCTCGCCCTGGCCGCTCAAGTACGTGAACCGTCTCAGCGACCTCCTCTTCGTGCTCTCGCGCTGGGTAGGACAACGGCTCGGCGAGACGGAGTATCTCTGGGAGCGCGGCCTCGCCAGCCATGACCGCTCGCGCCGCTGAGGCGTCGCGGTACCGCATCCGCCCCGCCATCGGGGACGATCACGAGGCGGTGGCCCGCGAGCTGCGCGCCTATCTCGCGTGGCTCGGCGAGGAGCTCGACGGCGAGGGCCTGGACAAGGACATCGCGCAGTGGCAGTCGGTGTACGACGGCGCGCGCGGACGCCTCCTCGTGGTAGAGGATCCCGGGGGCCTGGTGGTGGGTACGGCAGCGGTGCGCGTGCTCGAGCCCGGCGTGGGCGAAGTCAAGCGCATGTGGATACGGCCCGCGCATCAGGGCAAGGGCCTGGGCCGCCCGCTGATGGACGCCTGCCTCGCCGAGGCGCGCGCGCTGGGTTGCCGCCGGCTGCGCCTGGACAGCGAGGATCGACTGGCCGCCGCCGTCCATCTCTATCGGACCTACGGCTTCACGGAGATCCCCGACTACAACGGCAACACGCGCGCCAACATCTGGATGGAGCGGGAGCTATAGTCCCCGGCGACGTGCAGGACGTGACGGCCCCGCGGCCGGCCGCGGTGGGCGCGCACGGGATGGTGGCCAGCCCTCACGCCTTGGCGTCCGAGGCGGGCGTGGAGATGCTCCGCGCCGGCGGCTCCGCGGTGGACGCGGCCATCGCCGCGGCTGCGATGCTCAGCGTGGTGTACCCGCACATGACCAGCATCGGGGGCGACTCGTTCTGGCTCGTGCATCCCGCACGTGAGGGCGGCGTGCGCTTCCTCGATGGCGGGGGCCGCGCGCCTGCCGCGGCCACGATCGCCGCCTTCCAGCAGCGGGGGCTCGCCGAGGTGCCCTATCGCGGCGTGCTGCCCGCGACCGTCACCGTGCCCGGCGCGGTGGCGAGCTGGATCGAAGCGCACGCCGCGCACGGCCGGCTGCCCCTGGCCCGGCTCTTCGCCCCCGCCATCGAGTGCGCGCGCGACGGCTTCGCGGTGGGCGCGCGGCTGGCCTACTGGATCGAGCACGCGGCGGCGCTGCTGGCGGAGACGCCCGAGCCCGCCGCCATCTTCCTGCCCGGCGGCGCGCCGCTCCGCGCCGGCCAGCGTCTGCGCAACCCCGACCTGGCCCGCACGCTGGCCGCCATCGCCGGTGGGGGCCGCGCGGGCTTCTACGAGGGCGAGGTGGGGCGCGAGATCGTCCGGTGGTCACGCGCCCAGGGCGGTCTCCTGGCCGAGGCCGACCTCCAGGCGCAGCGCGCCGGCTGGGGCGAGCCCCTCGCGCGGCGCTACCGGAACATCACGCTCTACGAGACGCCGCCGCCGACCCAGGGCCTGTCGGTCTTGCAGATGCTGCGCCTGATCGAGCCCTTCGACCTCGGCGCCATGGATTACCTCGGCCCCGACCACGTGCATCTCCTCGTGCAGGCGAAGCAGATCGCCTTTCATGACCGCGATCGCGTGCTCGCCGATCCCGACTTCGTCAAGGTGCCGGTGGAGCGGCTGCTGTCCGAGGAGTACGCGGCCGAGCGGCGCCGGCTCGTCAACATGCGGCGCGCCCTGCCGTGGGACGAGGTGCCGAGCTTCGGCACACTCGCGGGCGACACCGTGTACGTCGCCGCGGTCGACGCAGAGGGCGGCGCCGTATCACTCATCCACAGCGTCTACGGCTCGTTCGGCGCGGGGGTGGTGGCGGGACGCACGGGCGTGGTCATGCAGAACCGCGGCGCCTACTTCAGCCTGGACCCCACGCATCCCAACCGGCTCGAGCCCGGCAAGCGCCCGCTCCACACGCTGATCGCCTCGATGGCGTTCCGTGACGATCGGCTGTGGGCGGCATTGGGCTGCATGGGCGCGGATGGACAGCCGCAAATTCACCTCCAGGCGTACACCGCGATGCTCGATTTCGGCATGGATGTCCAGCAGGCGGTGGAGGCGCCGCGCTGGCTGTCCGGGCGCTTCGGGCTCCTCGAGCCGCGCGATCTCCTCAACCTCGAAGGCCGCTTCCCCGAAGGGACGGTTGCCGAGCTGGAGCGGCGGGGGCACACGATCAATCGATGGGGCCCGTGGAACGAGCGGGCCGGCCACGCGCACGGCGTCACCATCGACCCCATCACGGGCGCGCGCCACGGCGGCTGCGACCCCCGCAGCGACGGCGCCGCCATCGGATACTGACCGTCTCGACGAGGAGCAGAGCATGGCCTATCAGGTCTACGCGCTGAAGTACGCCGAGCGGGATACCAAGCAGTGCACCTTCTTCTTCCGCGAGCCCTCCAACGACACGCTCACCCTGCACTTCTACCTGTGGGTGATTCTTGGTGGCCCGTCGCCGATCGTGCTCGACACCGGCTTCTCGGCCGCCGACGCGCAGCGCCGCGAGGCGCGCAAGTGGGTGAGCCCCGCGGAGATGCTGAGTCGCGTCGGCGTGAAGGCCGCGGACGTCTCCGTGGCCCTGATCTCGCATCTGCACTGGGATCACTGGGACGGCTATCAGTTCTTCCCCGGCGCGCGCTTCTGGATACAGAAGGAGGAGATGGCGTTCTGGACGGGCTTCGCCGGCCAGTACGCCCACTACCGCATGTTCGCCGAGGCCGAGCCCTTGGCGGACCTCGTCAAGCTCAACTACGCCGGCCGCGTACGCTTGGTCGAGGGTGAAACGCCGGTCGCCCCCGGCATCACCACGCACTGGGTAGGCGGCCACACGGCGGGGCTTCAGGTCGTCTCGGTGGAGACCGCCAAGGGCCCGGTGGTACTCACCTCGGACGCCTCCCACTTCTACCGCAACATCGAACGCCGCGACCCCGTCCAGATCATCACCGACCTGCCCCAGATGCTTCGCGGGTTCGATCGCATCGACGAATTGGCCGGCTCCCCCGCAAGAGTCGTCACCGGCCACGACCCCGAAGTAGCGAAGCGCTTCGACGAAGTCGAGCCGGGGATCGTGAAGATCGCCTAACGCAGAATCGCCAAGCGGAGGGCAGCGCGGGGGGCGGGGGGCACGTCCGCGGCGAATGCTGTACTGAGCAAAGCGGATGTGTCCCCCGCCCCCCGCGCTGCCCTCCGCTGGGCGCCTCCCGCGAGGGGCTTCGCCAGTGCCCGGCGTTGCCTTCGCTAGAGGCCTAACTCTTTGCGGACCAGGGCGGCGCCGGCGGCGAGGGCCTCGAGCTTGCCCTGGGCGACCTCGCGAGCGAGGGGCACCATGCCGCAGTTGGTGCAGGGGAAGATGCGCGCGGCGGGGACGTGGGCGAGGCCGGCGCGGATGACGCGCGCGACGTCCTCGGGCGTCTCCACGGTGTCGCTGGCCACGTCGATGGCGCCCAGGAGGATGTCCTTCCCCTCGAGCAGGCCGATCAGCGAGATCGGTACGTGCGAGGCAGCGCACTCGAGGGAGACGCCGCCGATCCGCGACCGCGCGAGAAGCGGGAAGGTGCGCTCGTACTGTCGCCACTCGCCGCCGAGCGTCTGCTTCCAGTCATTGTTCGCCTTGATCCCGTAGCCGTAGCAGATGTGGACGGCG
>Ga0209382_10002196_pt1 | contig 29015 bp, 26 predicted proteins | sample SoiMetdeltSBSDD5_FD_187599 | JGI IMG/M metagenome (GOLD analysis project Ga0209382, IMG submission 187599) | Bulk soil microbial communities from a Populus tree surrounding site in Tennessee, USA - Soil MetaG P. deltoides SBSDD5 (SPAdes) (version 2) | ecosystem: Environmental > Terrestrial >...
GGCGTCGAATACAAGTGGCAGAAGGCCGAAGGCGATACGAAACCTGCTGAGAGTCAGCTGCTCGGCAACAAGATCGACCTGGGCGGGAACTCGCTGAACTTTACGTTCCACTTTCGGTTCTAATTCGTCAGAAGGCCGGAAGTCCGGAGGTTCGGAAGCTCGGACTTCCGGACTTCCGAACTCCCGACTCGGTTACCACCGCCCGATACAGAGCGACGCCGCCCCCTTCGGCCACGCGCGAGAATCCCTCCAGAAATCGCGGATTGGTTTTCGATCGCTGGTAGAGCGCGTCTCCTCCTTCAGCTGTTTCTTCGATCGCAACCCAGTGAACGTACGCGCGCGGTCCGTACTCGAGTGCGGCCTTCCAGACCTCGCCGTTCCCCTCGTGCAGGAAGTCGTGCACGTCGAGGCCGATGCTCGACAGATCATGCATGTAATGCGCGAGCGATCCCATGCTCATCATGATGACGCGCCCGTCGTGGTGCGTCCGCAGATACTCAGTCACCACCCGTCGTCCGACGCTGTTCTGTGCGTCACGCTGTGACTCGGCGATGAGCGGCGCCGATCGATCGAACGGAGACAGGGGCCACAGGGTAGCTGCGATGATGCCGACGGCGACAGCGTCGCGAATCAGGCGTGGCAGCAGGGCGATTGCCGTCGCGGTGATTGCGGCACATGCGACCACCAGCGGGATGCTGTAGCGAATGCGGAACGGATGTCCCTCGAAGTATGCGTACCATGGAAGGGCAGCGGCTGCAGCCAACGCGAGCACGAGCACCAGCGACGCTCGGCTGCGCGAGAGCGCGAACGCGGCGATCAACGCGATCGCTCCCGCGTAAGCCGGCCAGACGGACCAGACACCAGAAAGCCGATAGACCCCCTCACGCACCTGGTCCAACGCGATCATCGGCATGCCCAGTGCTTTGTTTTCGGCCACGAAGAAGCCACTGCTGACGAACCACGAGCCCACAGTCCAGCGGCTGTTCAACAGGAACAAGACGATGGCTACGGCGGGATAGGCCGAGAGGCGCGCAAGTGCGCCGGCCGTGCTCGAGAGGCCACTGCCGCGCCGCAACAGGACGGCGGCTGCGAGCGCGATGAGCGCGGCGCAAACTGGCCACGCTTCGTAGCGCGTCATGCATGCGGCAGCGATGGCAAATCCCGGTGCGTGGGCCGGCGGTGGAGCGCCGCGATCGACCCAGTCCGCCGTCAGCGCCACAGCGAGCAGCAAGGTGCCGAACAGCAGCGGCTCGGTCATCGGCGTGCTCTGGAGATACAGCACGTTTGGATTGCTCATGATCAGCGCCGCTCCTGCCGCGGCCGCTGAAACGGAACCGGTGCGCCGCAGCACGAACCAGGCGAATGCAGCCGTGCCGACGGCCATGGACGCGATCGAGATCGCGATTGCGGACGCGCCGGATCGGTACCAGCTGTCGACTTGCACCGGCACCATGTTGAGCACGTGCGGGAGCGGTAGCCAGACAGCGCCGATCTGCTGCCATCCGGGCATGAGGCTGTCGAGAATTCGGCGTGCGACGACGAGGTGGGCGCGCGCGTCGTAGTGACTAAGCGTGAGGACCGCCCGCGCGTAGTAGATCGCCACGGCAGCGCCGACTAGCGCGACCGCCGCGCCGATGATGAACACGACCGCGGTGTCGTGCGAGCGCGAAGCTGGTCTCGAAGTGGTCAGGGCGCTTCTAGTTTACACTTCCGAATAATGGGTAGTGTCGTCGAGTGGATCAAAGGGTTCGCCCTGTCGTTGGGCGGCCCGGGGCTGTTCATCATTGCTTTCCTGGATTCTTCCTTCCTGTCGTTTCCCGAGGTCAACGATCTCCTGATCATCTGGCTCACGACACAGCACAAAGAGCGGATGCTGTACTACGCGTTCATGACGACGCTCGGATCGATTGCCGGATGTCTCGCGCTCTATTGGGTCGCACGGCGTGGCGGCGAAGCGTTCTTGCGGAAGCGCTTCGGCGAGCGTCACCTTAACAAGGCGATGGAGCGTTTCAGGCGCTACGGTCTGCTCGCGATCCTGATACCGTCCGTCCTGCCGCCACCGACGCCATTCAAAATCTTCGTGCTGGCGGCCGGCGTGTCGAAGGTCCGCGTCGTCGATTTCATCCTCGCGGTCGCGATTGGCCGCGGGGTGCGCTACTTTGGCGAGGGTCTGCTCGCGGTCTACTTCGGCGATCAGGCGGCCGACTTCCTGCGCGACAACACCGCGATGGTTGGGCTCGGCGTTGCCGTGATCGCGCTTGTGATCGGGGGCGGCTGGTTCATCTGGCAACGGCGTGCGGCGCGAACGAGCGCGCCGCCTTCGCGCTAGCGCGCTACGGCGGGCCAAGGCTGAGTCCGCGTGTAATGGGGGCCGGGTGACGAAGTCCCGCTATTGAGAGAGCGAACGAGCGGAGCGAAGTGAGCCCCGCGACCGGCGCGGGGCAGAGGGGCCCCGCGAGGGAGCGTGTAAGGGGGGGCCGGGGGACGAAGTCCCCCGGAGGAAAGAGGAAGACGAAGTCCCGCTATTGAGAGAGCGAACGAGCGGAGCGAAGTGAGCCCCGCGACCGGGCGGGGCAGAGGGGCCCCCGCGAGGGAGCGTGTAAGGGGGTCCGGGGGACGAAGTCCGCCGGAGGAAAGAGGAAGACGAAGTCCCGCTATTGCAGAGAGCGAACGAGCGGAGCGAAGTGAGCCCCGCGACCGGGCGGGGCAGAGGGGCCCCCGCGAGGGAGCGTGTAAGGGGGTCCCGGGGGACGAAGTCCCCCGGAGGAAGAGGAAGACGAAGTCCCGCTATTGCAGAGAGCGAACGAACGGAGCGAAGTGAGCCACGCGACCGGCGCGGGGCAGAGGGGCCCCCGCGAGGGAGCGTGTAAGGGGGTCCGGGGGACGAAGTCCGCCGGAGGAAAGAGGAAGACGAAGTCCCGCTATTGCAGAGAGCGAACGAACGGAGCGAAGTGAGCCACGCGACCGGGCGGGGCAGAGGGGCCCCCGCGAGGGAGCGTGTAAGGGGGTCCCGGGGGACGAAGTCCGCCGGAGGAAGAGGAAGACGAAGTCCCGCTATTGCAGAGAGCGAACGAGCGGAGCGAAGTGAGCCACGCGACCGGCGCGGGGCAGAGGGGCCCCCGCGAGGGAGCGTGTAAGGGGGGCCGGGGGACGAAGTCCCCCGGATGAAGACGACGTCCCCCGGAGGATGTTGACCACATACCAGAAAGGTCTGTATAATCAGTCGTTTATCCGCCCAATCAGGAATGCAACCGGACATCTCGGTCGTCGTACCGATGAAGAACGAGGCGCCCAATGTCGAGCAGCTCTTTCGAGAGCTGACCGCGGCGCTCGAGGCCTACGGTCGGCCCTACGAGATCATCGCAATCGACGACGGCAGCCAGGACGAGACGTTTGCGTTGCTGGCCGGACTCCAGGCTACCGACGTCCGCCTTCGCGTCATTCGCTTCCGCCGCAATTTCGGTCAAACCGCGGCGTTTGCCGCCGGCTTCGCCCACGCCCGCGGCCGCTACATCGTCACCATCGATGGCGATCTGCAGAACGATCCGCGCGACATCCCGGACATGGTGAAGCAGCTCGAGGAACATCCAGCCGACATCGTCGCCGGCTGGCGGAAGGACCGGAAGGATAAGTTCTTCAGCCGCAGGCTGCCGTCGATGATCGCGAACCGGGTCATCTCGCGCGCGACCGGCGTCCGGCTCCATGATTACGGCTGCTCGCTGAAGGTGTTCCGCGCCGAAGTCGTGAAGCCGATGAAGCTCTACGGCGAGATGCACCGGTTCCTGCCCGCGATCGCGAGCGAGTTCGGCGTGACAACCGTCGAGCGCGTCGTGAACCACCGGGCGCGCACGCAGGGCTCGTCGAAATACGGCATCTCGCGCACGATTCGGGTGATTCTCGATCTCGTGACCGTGAAGTTCCTGATCAGCTACCGCACGAGACCCGTGCAGATCTTCGGGTTGTGGGGGCTGGTGCTGGGCTTCGTCGGCGCGCTCATTCTCAGCTGGCTCACCTACGTGCGGCTCACGACGACCCAGGGCATCGCCGAGCGGCCGATTCTGCTGCTGGGCATTCTCCTGATCGTCACCGGCGTGCAGCTCGTCACGCTCGGTCTCGTCGCGGAGATGCAGGCGCGCACGTATCACGAATCACAGGACAAGCCGACCTACGTCATCAGGGAGATCCGTCAGGCCGAACCGCGGCAGGCGGCCGACGATCACGAAGCTCGTGTCAGCAGCATCAAGCGGTTCAACTAAGCCCGGCGCGCAGGCGATCGCGGCCGATCCTCACATCACCGACATCCAGAAGGAGTTCGGTGCGAACCGTTCTCGCCGCCAACGATACGTCGACCTGGTCGTCGGGCAAGACGGATTGTGGCCCTTGCTGCGGTACGAGCTCACGATGCTGCTCTCGGCCTGGGTACCGGGCGCGTTGGGCCTTTTCCTGCGGTCGAAGTTGTATCCGATGATTCTCGGCCGGGTTGGTCGCAACGTGGCGTTTGGCGCGAACGTGGTGCTCCGTCATCCGCACAAGATCCTGATTGGCGACAACGTCGTGATAGACGACAACTGTTGTCTCGACGCAAAGGGCACCACGAACAAGGGAATCGTTCTCGAGCGCGGAGTGTTCCTGGGGCGCAACACGATTTTGAGCTGCAAGAACGGCGACATCGTGCTCGACGAAGACGCAAACGTTGGCTTCAACGTCGAGGTGTTCTCCGCAGCGCGCGTACGAATTGGACGCAAAGTGTTGGTGGCCGCGTACACATATCTCGTCGGCGGTGACCACCTCTACGACCGCGTTGATATTCCGGTGCTCGAGCAGGGGCGCACGGCGCGAGGCATCGACGTTGACGACAACGTCTGGCTCGGCGCTCACGTCGTCGTCGCCGACGGTGTCCGCATTGGCCGTGATGCGGTAATCGGAGCCGGAGCGGTCGTAACTGCCGACGTTCCAGAGTTTCACGTCGCCGCGGGTGTGCCGGCCCGCGTCATCCGCGACCGCAGGACGGTGAAGAGCTAACGATGTGTGGGATCGTCGGCATTGTCGAACGTGATCTCGATCGCCCGGTACCTGCAGGCGACGTCGAGCGGATGGTCCGAACGCTCCACCACCGCGGTCCTGACGAAGAGGGCAGCGTCATCCTTCCAGGTGTTGGTCTCGCCATGCGCCGGCTGTCGATCGTGGACATCGCCGGCGGTCAGCAGCCATTCGCGAACGAAGATGGGACCATGCAAGTCGTCGCCAACGGGGAGATCTACAACTTCCCGGAGGTGAAGAGAGAGCTCATCGCGCGTGGACACACATTTCGGTCACGGTCCGACGTCGAGGTGCTGGTCCACGCCTACGAGGAGTATGGCGAGAGCTTCCTGACGAAGATTCGCGGGATGTTCGCGCTGGCCCTCTGGGACGGACGAACGCGGACGCTGATTGCAGCTCGCGATCGCGCCGGAGAAAAGCCGCTCTACTACACGCAGACACCGCGAGGGCTGAGGCTCGCGTCGGAAATCAAAGCGCTGCTGTCGCGGCCAGAAGTCGATCGCACGCTCGACTACGAGGCACTCGACCAATTCCTTACTTACGAGTACGTCATCGCGCCGCGGACGATCTTCGCATCGATCCGCAAGCTGCCGCCCGCGCACTATCTCGTGTACCGCGGTGGGGAAGTGACCATTCGCCGCTACTGGGACGCCGCGGACGTCAACGTTCGCGAGTGGAGCGACGAGGAAGCGGCCGAGGCGCTGCGCAGCACACTGGCGAAGGCGGTTCGCAGCCAGATGATGTCGGACGTACCGCTCGGGTTGTTCCTGTCCGGAGGGATCGATTCGAGCGCCGTCGGAATCATGCTGCGCGACGCGCCAGGCGGATCCGACGTCTCCAGCTTCAGCATGGGCTTCGACGATGGGAGCTATAACGAGTTGCCGTATGCGCGGCAGGTCGCGAAGATCTGCGGAACGAAGCACCACGAAGGCATGGTCACGCCGGACGTGGCGTCGCTCTTCGATCGATTGATCGTCCACTTGGACGAGCCCTTCGCGGACGTGTCGCTCTTCCCAACGTTCATGGTCTCGCAAGTGGCGCGAGAGCACGTCAAGGTTGTCCTGACCGGCGACGGCGGCGACGAGCTGTTTGGTGGGTACGACGCCTACCAGGCGGACGCACTCGCGAGGCAGTGGGGAGGTTTGGTGCCGGAACAGGCGGCACGCGCCGCGGACATGATCCTGTCCAAGGTGCCGCCTACTGCGAGCAAGAAGGGCATTGTGAACAAGGCCCAGAGGTTCGTCTCGGGTCTGGCGCACGCGCCGGCGTCGATCGAGCAGTACCGCTGGATGACGTTTCTCACACCGGCTCAAAAAGCGCGGTTCTACACGCCACGTTTGCAGGAGGCGCTGCTCTCGTCAGACGTGTACGAACCCGTCAAGTCGGCTCTCGCCCGGGCGCGGCAGAACGATCTGTTGAATCGCCAATTGTACGCCGACCTGAGCGTGTACCTGGCGGACGATATCCTGGTAAAGGTCGACCGCATGAGCATGGCGACATCGCTCGAAACGCGCGCGCCGTTTCTCGATGTCGACGTGATGGAGCTGGCCTTTTCGATGCCCGGAACGTTGAAAGTCCGCAACGGGCAGCGAAAGTTCGTCGTTAAGCAGGCGCTGCAGGGGCTTTTGCCGGCCAATATCCTCAATCGCAAGAAAGAGGGCTTCAGCATTCCCATGAAGCAGTGGCTGCGCAAGGAGCTTCGGCCCATCATGGAGCGGCTGCTCGCGCCCGATCGATTGGCGGCACGCGGACTCGTTGATCCGGCGGAGACGCGGCGGATGATTGAGGAGCACGGTGCGGGACGGGCCAACCACGCGCACGTTCTGTTCAGCCTGATGGTGTTCGAGCGGTGGGCAGAGGAGTTTGGAAGTTGAGCGTACGGCACAGATCGCAATTGATCGTCATCGCCGTGCTGACGACGCTCGTCGTATCGTGCGGCGAGGGCTCACCGAACCAACCGTCGCCACCGACGCCGACGCTCACGATTACGTGTCCCACGAATCGATCGGTGCAGTCAGCGGATGGCAACGCCACCGGCGTGTCGTTCGACGCACCGCAAACGGCGGGCGGTACTGCCCCGATTACGACCACGTGTTCGCCGGCCTCGGGAAGCCAGTTCGCGGTAGGCAGCACGACGGTCGTCTGCGACGCGCGCGATGCGGGCAGCCGGCAGGCGTCATGCTCGTTTACGGTGCAAGTCCAGAGTCCACCACGTCTGACCGCCGCGAAGTTCCTCGCGTTTGGCGACAGCCTGACGTACGGCGTCGTCTCTGCGTCGATGACGACGCTCGTCACGATCCCCGAGTCGTATCCGTTTCTGTTGCAGAACCGCCTCAAGATCCAGTATCCGCAGCAGTCGCCGGTCGTCCTGAACGAAGGGAATCCGGGAGAGCTGGCGACTGCGGAAGGCGTCCAGCGGTTTAGAAGCGTGCTGCTGGGGCATCGGCCCGAGGTGGTGCTGCTGATGGAGGGCACGAACGATTTGCTTCCAGGCCTCGCGGGTCCCGACGCGGCGATCACCGCGCTGCGTGCGATGATCCGCGAAGCCAAGAGCCAGAACATCCGCATTGCGATCGCGACGATTCCACCGCAGCGAGCCGGCGGCGCGCGCCGGCGCGACGCCGTGGCCGCGATCGTTCCAGTCTTCAACGATCGGATACGCGCGCTCGCCTCGGCCGAGAGTATTCCTGTGGTTGATGTTTATGCCGGGATGAAGGACGACATGACGCTGATCGGCATCGATGATTTACACCCGACGCTGCGCGGTTATGACGTCATGGCCGGGATTTACTTCGACGCGATCAGGGCCAACTTCGAGAACCACACTTCGAGCGGGACGGCCCCTCAAGCGCTGGCTGGATCGCGGTCTTTGATGACGCCCCGCTGACGCCGGGGAACGGGTTCAGGTGTGACTTCGACGATCCAGGGGCAGGCAGCGAAGCGGTTCGAAGAGCGGGACGACTACGGCAACTACGAAGCGAACCTGCGGTTCCTCCGCGAGGCAGGTCTGCAGCCTGGCGCCGGCCCGCTGCTGGAGATCGGCAGCGGCAAGGGGCGCATGCTCGATCTGCTGCGCCGTGAGGGACACGATGCGCAGGGCGTCGAAGTCAACGAGTCCATGATTCAGGAGAGCCGCCGGCTGTTCGGGAATCTGCCGATCCACAAAGTGGACGGGTCGACGTTGCCGTTCGACGACCAGGCGTTCTCGACCGTCGTGAGCTTCGATGTGTTCGAGCATATTCCCGACAGCGATGCGCACCTCGCGGAGGTGCGTCGCGTACTGAAGCCCGGAGGCACCTACCTGCTGCAGACGCCCAACAAGTGGACGAACGTCGTCTTCGAGACGATCCGGTGGCGAAGTTTCACGGCGTTCCGCGTCGATCACTGCTCGCTGCACAGTTATCGCGAGATCAAGCAGCGGTTCGCGAAGCACGGGTTCGATACGCAGTTCTTCGACGTGCCGGTGGTCACCGACTTTTTTCGGTGGAAAGTGCGGCGGTATCTTGGCTGGCCCGGCCTCGCGCTGCTGCGCGTAGCAAATCCCGATCGGTTCCCCCTGGCCCTACGTACCAATTTCTACGTACGGGCTGGGGTCAGACCCCGGTCGTCGGATTACCCACAGGGTGGGGTCAGACCCCGGTGACTCCTGCAGTTGCCCCTGGCCCGCAGGGGCCGGATCTCGCACGCCACGTTCGCGCCTACTGGAACGAACGGATCCACGACCTCGAGATGACCACCCAGCCGGTCGGCTCGCGGGCGTTCTTCGACGAGCTCGACGAGTACCGCTTCGACAAGCTCGCCTACCTGCCGCGCGTCGTCGACTTCACCTCGTTTCGCGGACGCCGCCTGCTCGAGATCGGCTGCGGCATCGGAACGGACCTGGTGCGCTTCGCGGCCGGCGGCGCGCGCGTCACCGGCGTCGATCTCTCGACCACCGCCGTGGGGCTGGCGCGCAAGAACCTGGCAGAGCACGGGCTCTGCGGCTCGGTGCTCGTCGCTGACGGCGCCACGCTGCCCTTCGCCGGCGCAAGCCAGGACGTCGTCTACGCGCACGGCGTCCTGCAATATGCGCCCGATCCACGCCGCATCGTCGAAGAGTCGCTGCGAGTCCTTCGGCCGGGTGGCACGGCGATCTTCATGGTCTACAACCGCGTGTCCTGGTTGCACGCGCTGTCGAAACTGATGAAAGTGGAGCTCGAGCACCAGGACGCGCCGGTGCTGCGTCTCTATTCAATTCCCGAGTTCCACGATCTCATTCGGGGATTCTCGAGCACGACGCTCGTCCCCGAACGGTTTCCTGTGAAGTCGCGATTGCACAAGGGATGGAAGGCGTTGGCCTACAACGGGGTGTTCGTGGGCGTGTTCAACGCGATCCCACGGCCGCTCGTCAGGCGCTTCGGATGGCACCTGATGGCGCTCTGTACGAAGTAGTGTCTGGCTCGCCGAACGGCGGACGCTACAGTCCAGTGGCTTGGGTGGTGAGCGCCGCCTGGTTCTGATACCGGCGCTTCTCGGCTGCTGCGCGCACCAGGAACTTTGCGTACGGCGCGACTTGCTTGATCGCGGCAACGTTCATCTGGCACGGGCTGAGGCAGCTCGGGCACTTCTCGTCGCGAATGAAATCGCGATGCGCCTGGCCGGCCGCGCTGAAATAGAGCTCCTCGGGATCGGTGTCCTTCACGTTGCCGATCACGTCGCTGTTCTCACAGAAGAACAGCCCGCCATCGGGATTCAGCATGATGCCCTGCGTCTGGAACGGACAGGGCGCCAGCCGGTGATACCCGTTGGCAATCATGTCGGCGTAGTGCATATAGACGTAGTTCTGACCGTCTAACACCGAATCCTTGCGGACGCGATCGAGGAAGAACTGACGCATCCGTTCTTCCTCCTCGCCGTGCGGCTGAATGTTGGCCGCCAGGTCGGTGTTGCCGAGCATGGGTTCCGTGAACCGGACCATGTTGAAGACGATGTCCAGGTTCTCGCTCTTTGCCCACGCGAGGATGTTCTCGGCATCGTCCAGGTTCGTGTGGAAGATGGTGGTCGAGATGCCGAAGTTGAAGCTGTACTTCTTCTGCAGCTCCTTCATCGCACGGATCGTCTCGTTCGCCTTCTCGAACCCGCGCTTCACCGAGCGCACCTTGTTGTGCATCTCGCCCACGCCGTCGATCGACACGCGCGTGCTGAAGATGATGTTCCGTTCGTGGCACATCTCGACGATCTTCGTGAGCATCGGGATGCCGCGGTGGGGGGTTAGGCCGGTAGTGTTCAAGCCGAACTTCCGCAGCTTCGGAAGCCGATCCAGCATGACGCGGGCGACCTCCACGAGGTCGTTGCGCGTCGTCGGCTCGCCGCCGGAGACGTTGGCGTTCTCGATGTTCTTCCACAATCCGGACTGGAAGACCTTGTCGATCTCGGCAAGCGTCATGTCCGTCTTGCGATCGCCGCGCTTCCAGTTCCAGCACATCTCGCAGCGCGCATCGCACACGAACGTGCAATGGAAAATCACCACGGTGGGGTGAATCGGGCGATGCCGGGCGACGTAGCTGTTGAGGATGTCGCGGGGGGCGCTGATCGCCGCCTTGGCGAGGTACTTCAGCGCGTAGACTTGTGCCATAAATGATTGATTTTACGACTGTTGGGCTGTCAATGTAAAGCCGAGCCGTTGTCACTACGCTGGGCGGCTCGTTCCCGGCGAGAGGCGTCGGCCGCCAGGAATCCGAGTAGAAAGAACCCAAAACACCACGCAACGTAGCTGCCGGTCGGGTGGATCTTTACGAGGGATGCCGTAGCCGCCACCGCACCTGTCGTCAGCGCCAGGCTACGCTCGCTTCCATTCCGCGCGATAACTGCGGACGCGGCGATCAAAGCAAAAAAGAGAAGGTACGCCGGGCTGGCCAGGCTCGATCGGCCGACCAGCGGCTCGATCATCCATGCACGTATCCCGCCGCGCTGCGCCCAGAACCCGAACGGGCTCGAACCGTATCCGGATGGATCCGTGTGATGGCCTAGCGTGTCGGTCATGATCGTTTGCAGCCGCGTCATCCCTTCAGCGGGTCGAGACAACGAGTAGGTTGCACCAGCGATGATGAGCCCGGCGACAGCGAAACCCGCGACAAACCGGATCAGCTGCTGGCGATCCTTCAACCAGTGCGCGGCCCAGACGGGGAACATGAACGCTGGATAGAATCCGGCGCCGGCGCCCGTCGCGAGCAGCACACCCGCCCAGATCGGCTGTGGTACGAGCGCGAATGCCGCCAAGGTGATCGCGGCCGGGCCGATGTGAGAAATGAACGTCATTCCCCCGATGAAGAACTCAGTGCCGCCGACACCCATGATGTACGGACTTCCGCAGTAGAGCGCTGCCATCGCCCAGCCAACGTCTCGCCGGCCACTCAAGCGCGTTCCCGCGACAACTAACGACACGACGGCAATGAGCTGAAAAAAGATCGTACAGAGTCTGGTCGCGAGTGCTGGCGGGAGGTAGTACGGATCCTCAGGCGTCAGCGCTGGCTTCGCGGGCGATCTTTTGTTGACTCCGTGAGGCGCGACCAGAAGTTGGAAAGGTACGTGTGCCGCATACAGCACAGGCCCGTACGCCGCTCCCGGCGTGCCGGTGAGGAGTGGATCGCCGAACGGCAGCCGGCCACGCTCGCGCAGACGCTGCGCTCCCAGATTAACGAAGTAGCCGGCATCGTCAGGTGGCCGTACGAGTGCGGCCATCGCGTTGCACGTCAGGAGCACAGCGGTGAGCGTCGCGAGCGCGCGCAAGGGCAGGTTCGGTTGCCACGGCCAGCTCGTCGGGCGCCATCCGCGCCACAGCGCCCGGCCGATCAATGCGCAGAAGACCGCAAATACGAGGCTGAACACCGCCTCGAGCAACGTCCGGTAGACCGGCCGTTGAATGACGTCGATAAACCCGAGCACGTTGAAGAACAGCACGCCCGGCGCGAGGAGCAGCGCGAGATCGAGATTGTGCGTATTTCTGGGCTGAGCAAAATCGAATGCGATAGCCAGGGCCACGACCAACGCCAGCCACAGGACGCCCGCCTCGTTGGGGACAACCCTGGTCAGGAACTGCTGGCCGATCGGCGACAGCAACGTTTGTCGCAGCTCCGAGGCGGCAACGCCAACCGGCGCGCGATCCGGAACCCGGCCGATCGTGGGGGAGTAGACGCCAAGGAGCGGCTCAGGGGTCTCGGTGCGATTCCCGTATCCCAACCAAACCAGACAGATGACAACGACAACAATCCCTCCGACGAGCCTGCGCATCAAGACATCCACTTGAGAAGTCGAATCACTCCCATCCGCGCCGGCCGCTTGTGAGCGGAGACGTCAGTGCGGGCGTGTATTTCACCGCGATGTTCACGATAGTACTGGAAGGCGCGGGCGAGCATTTCGTTGTTGGTCAGCGTTGGATGCCAGCCTAATTCTTCGTGGGCGCGGTGCGTATCGAACTCGAAGCTTTCCGCAATCATCCGGTATTGGTACGGACCCAGAGGTGAAATGCCAGCCAGATACGCAAGTCGCATGAGCTGGAGAGTCGGTATGCGTGGCAACGAGGAAATCCGGGAGCCGCTGTTCGCTCGATCGATCACTGACTGATACACCGCGCGAAGCGGCTCGACATGGTCGCTCCCAACGTTGAAGACGCCGATATGGCCTGGGGCGGACGCGCGAATGCAGGCGTCGGCGAGATCGGGTGCGTAGACGAACTGGTACTTGTTCTCGCCGGTGCCGACCAGCCAAACCCGCCGCCCTTCATCGATGAACTCGAACAGAATCGAGAGCAAGCCCAGTCGCCCTTCATCGATGATCGTCGGCGTCCGGATGATGGCGTGCTCGAATCGATCCGCGTAGCGGCTAAGGATCTTTTCTCCCTCCCACTTGGATTGCCCGTAGATCTCGCGCGGGTGCTGCGTATCGTCTTCCGTGACTGGACGGTTGAACGGATCCGCCCACAGGCAATTCGACGACACGAAAACGACCTTGCGGACGTGATGCGCCGCCGCCAATTCCGCGACGTTGCGCGTGCCCTCCACGTTGGATGACCACAGAAACTCCCGATCCTTGGCGTCGTGCGCCAGGATGGCCGCGCAGTGAAAGATGCAGTCGAACTGGTGTCGCTCGAAGAGCGGCTCGAGTTTGCCCGCCTGTCGAATATCGGCTTGAACAGACGTCAGCCGCGGATGACGCCGCGGGTCTGGCTCCAGGTCGACGCTGACGCAGAGCTGTCCCAGCGAAAGGAGGGCAACTTTGAGGATGTCTCCGAAGAAGCCCGCACCGCCGGTGATCAACGACGAAAGCATCATCCAGAGCTCGTCGAGCGAAGGTACAGAAGCGCTCCCGGAAGATTCGCGATGATACCGCTCAAGACGATCAAGGTCGAGAGTGCCAGGGCGTCATGCTCCGGGACGCCCCGGGGAGTCAGCAGCCACACGATGATGGCCTGCGGCGCGCCAATCCCGCTGACCGAGATCGGGAGGAGCAGCGCAATGAGCCCAATTGGCATGAACAAGAGGTAGTAGCTGAACGGAACGTCGATGCCGATCCCTGTGCCAAGCAGGTATGCCTGGAGAATGCGCAACACCTGGACAGCAACCGACAGGAGCGCGACGCCGGCGAGCGCGAGTCGATGCCCCCGATACTGCGCCACCGCATCGGCGAGACGTCGCAGCCGCGAAACAGCTGCCGATGTTCTATGGTCCAGGAACGCGCCCATCACACGATCGGCCCACAACGCGGCAACGGTGATACCGAGGACAATGACGGCGACCACAGGAAGTAACAGTGGGGGAGTGCCGGGGATCTGTCTGCCGGTGACGAGCACGCCCACCATTCCCATGGCTACGATCGACAGCAACCCGAGAAGGCGATCGACCGCCACGGAGGCGACAGCCTCACTTCCGCGGGCGGTTTGCCGCGACAAACTGTAGGCTCGCGCAGCATCCGCCCCGACGCCGGCAGGCAAGAACGCGCCGACGAACGAGCTCACCAGATAAATCCAGGCGGCGGATTTCGTGGAGACGGCCGCGCCACGCGCTCGCAGCAAGATGATCCACCGCCACACCATGATGACGCGATCGATCGCCAGGAGGGCGAGGACGACCAATGCGGGGCCAGGCTGCAGGCGCAGCAGCGCCTCGGCCGTCGCACGCATGTCGATTCTGAAAGCCAGAACCGCAAGCACGCCGAGCGTGAGCAGGCCCCTCAGCCACAGCGATCTGGTCAGGTTCGCAATCACCAAGGCGTCTCAGCCTGGCTTGCGCGCGACGAATTCGAGGGTTTCGAACAGGTTCTTGCGAATGCGGAACAGTAGATCTTCAGTCCCGGTGTAGCGCGACAGCGTGTCCAGGCCGGGAACATTTGTCAGGACGGAGCCAGCCGCAAGGAGGTCTCGTTTTACACCGGTTGCCGCCCCGATGCTGCGCACCACGCGTTCGATCTGAAAACCGCCGTCATAGAGGAGCTGCTTGACGCGCCGTTCCGTCGTGACGAAGTTGTGTGTGTAGTCGACATCCCAGAAGAAGCCGCGCTCCTTCAAGTAGTCGGGCACGACGACGAAGAAGACGCCGCGCGGCCGGAGCGTTCGCAGTGCTTCGGCAACGAGGGCGCGCGCGGCATCAATGCCGGACATGTGCTCGAGGACTTGATCGGCGTACACGACGTCGCACGTCGCGTCGCTCGCCGGAATTGGCGGCGCCCACCCCTCGATCACCTCGAAGCCGTGTCCGCGAAGCTCGGAGATGAGGATGGGACTTGCTTCGACGGCGCGATAGCGCCACCCGGATTCAACAGCAAGCCTGGCGAGCGATCCTTTACCGGGACCGATTTCGAGCATATCGCCCGGCGGCTGCGCGTACTGCATCAGCAAGCCAAGCCGCGATCGCTCGGTTCGGCCGCGGCGGGCGCGCCCGAAGTCGGTGACTGTTTTTTGCCGTTCAGAAAAGTCCCGGTAGAACGTGTCGGACATCAGAAGTGGTTATTGTAGTGTCCGGCTTTAGCCGGACAGCCAGCGAGTGGCTTTAGCCGGACAGCCCTGCAACGCTACCAGCGACCGCGGCTCGTCCAAGACGGCCGCTGGCCTCCGCTGGCGGTGACCACGTTCCAGGCAGGACGGGCGTCGCTGCTGCACTGGTCGCTGAGGATATCCACCTCGTAGACGTTGGCCGTGCCTTCGTCTTGGCCCGCGCCGTAGTGATACACGACGACGTCGGTCGAAACGCCTCCGGGCATTGCCGGCTTGCGGTCATAGCCCCAGCGGGAGTCTTCCGCGTGCAGCGCCTCGAGCGCGCGATCCAGGAACTCGAAAGAGCCGCCTTGCTCGGGACACGCGTTCGCGAGCGCTTCGGGATGCTGTGCCGCGACCATCGCGACCACGTAGAAATGATCCGGCAAGGGCAGTCGGCTGCCGGGAGCAGGATCGGGTGCTCGCTTCACGCGTGTCGCGGTGATTTCAGCCCTGGTGGCGCTGCTGCTGGAGGGACTGCTGGGAGACTGGCTGCAGGCGGCGGCCATGACAACGGCACCGCCTACGATCGCCGAGCGCAGCAGAGAGGTGATCACAATCAGGCGCGCTTCAGAACATCAGGGTGCCAGCGGTCGCCGGCACCCTGATGACACACTTGACGTTTTACCAGCGGCCCCGGCTCGTGAAGCCGCCACCGGATCCGCGGACGTTGGTGATGTGCGTCCACCCGCCTGTCGTGGACGGTCCACAATGGCCTCCCATCACGTCCCACGCCCAAACGTTCGGGTTGCCCTGATCTTGTCCCGGTCCGTAGTGGTAGGCCACCACATCCAGCGACGCATCGTTACAGTTGCCGCGCTTGCAGTTGTACCCGAAACGCGTGTCCTCCAGACGGAGGGCATCGATGAGTTTGTCGAGGAATTCCCACCCGCGCACGTGATCGCCGCCGAACTGCCCTTCCTGGCAGGACCGCTGCAGCGAGAGGATGCCCGGATTCTCAGCGACGACGCGCTGCACGATGTGCAGCATGTTCGGCGGCTGGATGCAGTTGCGGACGACGTTGCCGACCGAATCGAAGCAGACGGAATTGGGATCGGGATCTGGCGTGCGTTTCTCGAAGACCGTGATGAATCGGGATGTCGCTGACCACGGACCGACGTTCGGACCCATCCGTGCGCGTGCGCGGAATCGATACGCGGTGTCGCGCTCGAGATCGGCTGGGTAGGTCCATGTCGTGCTGCTGGCGCCGCCCGCGAGCGTCGTGCGATCGATGACGCTGTTTGCGTCGTTCATCAACTCGAACTCATACGAGAACGAGCCGCCGACGAAACGGCCCTGCACGTTGCCGACCGTCATGACCGGTCTGCGCGAATCAAGCCGTAGATTGTTTGCCGGAGCCAGGACGGTGGGCGCCTGGACTTTCAGCGTTTCGCCATTGGGGCCTGCCTCAGTGCTGACGCCGCCAGCGTCGCTCCGTGATGGAGCGTTCGGTGAACTGTTGCACGCCGCGAGCGTCACAGCCGCGGCGCAGGCAAGGGCGAGCGACGGAAGTGTTTGGAACATCCGGTACATCAAGGTCTCCATGTGTTGCTGAAAGCTGCGGTGGGCGAGCGTCCGCAGAGCGTTGGTATTGTAACCCAGACCCTCAAAAATGCCGCCGATTTTTGTGATCGCATCCCTTTTGCGCTTGTCCTGCATGCTAGGATTGAGGCCTAAACTTTTTACATGAGGTGCGAATGCGAAAGTCCGTGTTGTTCATTGCCAGCGTGGTGCTGGTATCCCTTACCTGTCTGCCCCTCGAGGCAGGCGCACAGCAGCAATGGCCGCAGCCGTTCGACGGGAAACTCCTCGTTTCCACTAACATCGGCATCCAGGTAGGCGACAACGATCTCTCCAGGACCTCGAACTTCGACCTCTACGACGAGCAAGCAACAGTCACCGTCAACCAGACCATCAATAACGGCTTCTTCTTCGAGTTCGGTGCCGCGTACAAATGGAGACCCACGTACGGGTTCGGCATCAGCTGGGGCATCCTCAGCAACTCCGGGGAAGGCAACATCAGCGGCCAGCTGCCGCATCCGCAGGTCTTCGATCAGCCGCGCTCGTTCAGCGCGGATGCCTCCAATCTCAAGCACACCGAGCACTCTGTGCACTTCCAGGCGATCTACTTCATGCCGTTCACGGAGAAGGTGGACTTCTCATTCTCCGGCGGGCCTTCCATTTTCCGCACCACGCAGGCCTTAATCCGCAACGTCACCTTCAGCGAGAACCCTCCCGGCTTCAACACCGTCACCATCGATTCAGTCGACGTTGTCGAGCTCAGCGACTCGGGGTGGGGCATCAACCTGGGCGCAGATATGACCTACGCTGTCACACCGAGTATCGGCGTGGCCGGGCTCGTCCGATATACCTGGGGGAACATCGAGTTCAATTTGTCGGACTCCCAGACGGCGGACGTTCGGGCTGGCGGCTTTCAGCTTGGCGCCGGCATTCGGATGAAGTTCTGAACGCGGATCGCCAGGATCACGCGGATTACACGGGTTCTCGAGTCCCGAGCCCCGAGCATCGAATCCCGGGTTTTAAGAGGAGCAAGCAAAGATGAGAGTACGTGTGTACATGCTGGCAGTGGCTGCCGCTGCGGTGATGGTGGCCTGCGGTGACAGCGAGGTACCCACCGGGCCCACGAATCCGGCGGTACCCTCGCCGCCACGTGTGAATTCAGTCACGGTGACCGGTCCGGCGACCTACTTCGCGCGCGGCCAGACTCAACAGCTCACGGCGAACGCGACCCTCAGCAACGGCTTCATCGAAGACCGATCGTCCACTGCCAGTTGGCAATCGGACAACTCGGGCACCGCGAGCGTTTCGTCCAGCGGCCTCCTGACCGTTGGCAACGAAGGTGAGGCGACCGTTTCCGCGACCATCGAAGGGCAGCGCGGCACCCTCCGCGTGCGCGTCTCGTATGGGTCTCGCACGCCGGATCCGCCTCCTGGTCAGCGCATTCCTCCACCAAACGAGTTCGGGACGGTGCAGCAGGCATTTGCGGAACGGCCGGACCTCGTGGCGCGGTCGTGTCAGCCCGAATCCGGTGGCACCGGAACGTGGGAGTTCATGGACTTCCTCGTCGAGAAGCTCCGCCAGAAGGATCTACGTTGGGGCTATCACGCGCGCCGTGGCGTCCAGAATGACCCCGCTCGCGACGAGGTTGCGTATCACTGGGGCCGAGGCCCGGACGAGTTCTCGCGAGACACGTATGCCTGGGACATCATGGGCGGGCACTGCGGACCCAACCCAACGCCGGCATGGATCGACGTCACCGACTTGGGGGTTATGTGGCTGTCACGAGGGAAGTTCTGATATGGAAAGACCGTTAGTCAACCCTTGAAATTACGGCCTGTGGGAATGTGGGCGCGCGTCTGCGCGCGTCCAGGCCGCGAAGCGGCCGTCATTTCCACAGGCTCTTCTGTATCTGATCCGGTCATCTGATCGGCCGAGCGGCAACGACGATGAATCACTCTGATATTCGCGGGTTGGCTACCGCATGACCGTGGTTCGTCGGGAGCTGCCTCGCTCTAGATGCGCGAGTTCGAGACCGAAGTCGTCTATCGCAGAGAACTCTCGAGGATTCTCCGTTCGACGTCGGCCGATCAGATCACTGGGTCAGTGCCGCCCACACGAAGCCGGTCAGCTCGCGAGCGACGGCGGTGACGATGTGCTGTTTGGGTTTGCCGCGGGCCGCCAGCCGGTGATAGCGACGATGCAGCCGCTGCTGCGCGGTCCAGGCGCGCGCAATCACGGGGGCCGGGGCGCCACGCTGGCGAGCTCGGAGGGTGGCACTGACAAACGGATGATGACGATAGTGCCAGGCTGATTCGACCAGGACTCGACGCAGATGGGCGTTGCCGGTTTTCGTGATCCCGCCCTGCGCGCGTTTGGTGCCACTCGAGTGCTCGGAGGGTACGAGGCCGACGAACGCCATGGTGCTCGGGGCGGTGGCGAAGCGACGGGGATCCCCGAGTTCGGCGGCGATGGTCAGCGCCGTGAGATCGTCGATGCCCCGGAAGCAGCGAAGCCGTTGCACACGGTGCTGTAACGGCTCGAGCGTGAGCAGAGCGCGCAGGTCGGTTTCGATGTCGCGCAGGCGTGCGAGGACTTCGTCGACGGCGCGCAGATAGGCCCGATGCGTCTGATCGAGCGCCGGCAGCGGCCACGCCTGGGCGCGCAGCCAAGTGTCGTGCTGCTTGGACCACGCCTTTTTCGTCGCGGTGAAGCGGCGGCCGTGCCGGAGGAGGAATTTCGAGAGGCGATGCCGCGCGCGGAGCAGATCGGTGCGGATGTCCTCCCGGCACCGCAGGAGATCGCGGGCGGCTTCCTCCTGCGCCGTCGGAATGTGGATCGCGGTCAACGCCCCAGCGCGATACAGCACCGCACCGGGCCCGTCCGGCGGAGTCGCTCGACACAGCGAATGATCGTCGCCGGCTCCGACGTCAGCGGATGAAGCGCCGGCGTCCGGTGGCCGGGCAGTAGTACGGCCGCGATCGTCGTCGCTGCGTGCTGATCGAAGGCAATGATGGTTGTAGACTGCACCATGACCGACCTCCTTTGTATGCGGCTCTGCGTTGAACGCTCACACGGTCAGCGTAACCCGCGTGAGATGCAAAGCCGAGGTTGGTCTTTCCATATGGTCTAGAACGAGCCGCGGCTCGCGGTTCGCTGTTGGCTGTTCGGCAACCATGATCTCAGTCGCTGGGACTAAAGTCGGTTGTTTCCGAGCCGCCCAAAGCGAATCGCGAGCCGTGACACTTACTTTCCGATTCTCATCAGCGTCGACAGGAACGCGCTCGCATACAACGCTGCGGCAAGCCAGTAGAGGAACTGGAAGCCGAAATACATGGCGTTGTACTCGAGAAGGCCTCCGCACATCGCGCCGAACAGATTCGCCGACATCGCGCCGGTGATCGACCGGCTCGTCGCAATCAGCGACGAGAAGACAATTCCCGAGAAGAAGAGCGGCGACGTCAGCACGATGATCGTGCCGACTTGACCGAGCGGCGTCGCGCTCAGGCCTCCGCCGCGCGCAACAGCCACACCGAGCGCAAGGCTCGCCAGCAGCAGCACGTACGGGATCAACGGCCGCTCGATCCTGAACGTCTGCACCACCCAGTTCGCCAGGAACGCCATCACGAGGATCCCGGCGATCACGATGCCGATGACCTGCCAGGTGTTGCCGAACACCAGGCCCATCTCGGTGATGCCTTTCGTCTCGACGAGCATGAACCCGGCGCCGAGCAGAAAGTACGGCAGGTTGCCGACTGTTGGCGTCTCGCTGAAGTTGACGATGAGGTAGAGCGATAACCCCAGCACGACGGCAATCATCGCGAGATACGAGACCGGATACGTTCGCCGCGGCATGTAGAAGAACGGCCAGTCGTCGGTGGACAAGTCGGCGACAACTTTCGTGTCGGCAAACCGCGTCGTGCACTCACGGAAGCCGAGCTCCTGCACGACACCTTCTGGAATCCGCACGGCGCCGCGCTTGGCCTGAAAGAAGGTGACCGAGTGATCGTAGCGGCCTTCGATGCAGCTCGGCGCCTGTCCGTCGAACGCGGCTTCGAGCATCAAGTGAATCTTGCGTCCGAGATCCGGCGTGATCAGGGCGAACGACAACGCCAGCATGCCGCCGTCCTTCAGTCGTTCCCGGGCATCACGAAAGCCTTCGACCGTGTACACGAACGAGTCCAGACGCACGCTCGAGGCGTGGCTGAGCAGCGTGTGGGAGTCGAGAAGTCCGTACACCACCATGTCGTAATGCCAGTTGCTGTTCTTGAGGAACGTTCGCGCGTCGTTGACGATCGCGCGTACCTGCGGGCGGTCGAACGGATGCTCGGGATGCGCCGATCGCCCCGCCGCCATGATGGCGGGATCGATTTCGATTGCATCGATGCGCGCCGCGCCCGATCGCACCGCGGCGGCGACGTCGTTGCCGCTGCCCGCGCCAACAACCGCAACGTCCATCGGCTGTCCGAACACGCGATAGGGCAGGTCGTAGTAGTTGCGCGTACGGAGCCCTTCGGCGTCGAGCGCTTCCGGCTTCGAGAGATCGTGCACCTTCTGGTAGTAGTGGCCAGCCGCGCGAATCTCGAGATAGCCGCGAGGCGTGTGTCCGAGCTCGAGGAGCTGATATGGTGAGTACACCTTCAGCCAGAGTGGATTCACTGGCCACGCGAGAACGACCAGCCCGATGACGGCGATCACCGAACCGGTCAGGAGAATGGTCCGCCGGCGCACTGTGAGCATGAGGAGCGTTCCGAACGACAAGCCGTACCAGATCAATGGCGGCGTCCACAGGTAGCTCACGACGAACGTCAGGATCACGCCCGCCAGGCTGCCGAGCAGGTTCAATCCATAGGCGCGAAGGTTCGGCCGACGCTGCATCAGCCGTCCGCACATCTGGCCGACTGGAATGAACGCCAGCGCGGTGATCAGGAACATGACCGACAGAAAGAAGTAGGTCGCCGCGCCCTCGGCAAACGTCGTGAGCACGTTGACGCCCATGTTGAGCTGTTCCTGAAACGGGAGATTGCGGACGCTGGCCAGGCTCCAGTCCGGCATTCCGAATCGAAACGCGATGAGAAACAGACACTGCCAGACGAGCAGCGGGATCACCGCCGCAAGCGGCGTCCGGTCGCGAGACGCGAGCGAATAGCCCAGACCGAGACCCGCAAAGCACGAGAGCAGCGTGAAGTTCTTGTAGAAGGCGAAGAACTCGAAAACGGTTCCCTGCCAGCGGATCACGGCAAGCTCGAGAAACAGGCTCAGTGCGGCGGCGCCGAAGATTGCCAGATCCACCCATCGGATCGGCAACTCATCGAAGAATCGGGTCTGACTCTCGAACAGCTCATCGAACAGCGCCTCATTCGCAGCGACGATACGAACGACGGCGAGGGACAGGACGCCGAGCACGAGAGCCGCGGCCGCATAACCAAGGTAAGTGGACAGCGTCCACGGGGCGGGATCGTTGAGACGGCTGCAGAACGCGGTGACGAGCGGTACGAACAGGGTCGCGATGAAGCCAAGCGTCGACAGACGCAGGAATACTTTGGTCAGTCCCACAGTTTCTCCAACTGAACGAATGCGGAATCCTGAATCATATCGCGAGAGACTAGTGCAGCTTGAACAGCGCCGTATCGGTGACGCCGATGTCGATACGCTCTTGCGTCCTGAGATACTCGGCAAGCACTGGCTGACGCCGTTCCAGCTCGGACCAGATCGTGGTCGCGAAATATGTCGCGCCGAACTGGCGTTGCAGGCGCTGCACGACGTGCGGGCTGATCGAGCTCAGGTCGAAGCTCCAACCCCTCCGGTGCGAGCGAAACAAGAGAATTGGCGAGTTGGCGCCGTACTGCGCGTATTCGACCACCACGATCGTGTCGTTGGGCGGGACCTGTCCTTCAATCGCGCGGCCCGCGTCGATGGGCCGCAGATCGAGGCGCTCGGGGCGGAAGAAGCTGTAGACGACGTTGCTGTAGGTGAAGCCGACCAAGCCGACGAAGACAACGACGGCAGCGACCAAAAGGGGCACGAGTCGCGAGCCGGTTGAACCGCGCAGCCACGCTCCGTCGAACGCGGGACTCGCAGCGAGGCCAAACAACAACGCCGCCGGCGGCAGCATCGGCAGTTGATGGAACTCGTGATAGCGGTTCCCCTCGGCGGATGCCATGATGAACAACAGCACCGCCGCGAGCCAGACAAACACCACCCCCGCGCCTTTCCGACGCCATCCGATCGCGAGTCCGATGAGCGTCAGCGCAAATCCGGTTGGCGTGAGATGGAGGTAGTAGGTCCGGTCGAGGAGTGTTGTATAGAACTCGCGGTCCGTCAGCTGATGAAGCGTGCTCCAGTGAGAGACGCCCATGATCGGCCCCATCGCCATCGCGACCTCAGGGGAATACCCTCCTGAAGGGTGGAAGATCGCCTGTCCGAGGCCCGTCGCATGAAACAGCCGGTCGCCATGCCAGTACCACAGCACCGTGGCGAGAAACGGCACGGCGAACGCCGCGATCCACACGGGCTGGAACACTGCCCGGACATGTCGCGTCAGCGCCCAGCCGGTCATTCCATCGTTCCGCACATCCATCCACGCCAGCCAGAAAACCGGCGCGAGCATGAGCAGTGCTGGGATTTTGACAAGGCACGCGAGCGCGGTACAGATGATACCGGCCCAGGCGGCACGTCGATCGCGGCTCTGGGTGTACGCCACCAGCCACCACAGTCCCGCAACAGAGAAGAACACCATCGGGGTGTCGGAGATGAACGTGCGACCGAAGAACACCAGCGACGGGGAGATTGCGACGAGGAAGGCAGCGGCACGTCCAGCCGGGCGCGTAAAGAGGCGCGAGCCCAGTCCATAGATCGCGATCAGAGTTCCCATCGAGAACCCGACCGCGAGAATCCGGCCGACCAGTTCCTGGTTGCTGAACAGGTGAAACAGCATGCCCGCCAGCCATTGGAGCAACGGGAACTCCATGCTGACGTAGGCGTTGTGCGGCCCGCCCCAGCTGACTTGCGGATACAGGATGTTGCCGGAAATCTCGGTGAAGTTGCGCGCGATATCGAGGTTGGTGATCTGCCGCCAGCTATGCGCTTCCGCCATCGGCAGCGTGAGGTGCTGGCACCGCAGCAAAAGGCCGATGACGAACGCCAGAACGAACCAGAGATCGATTCGGGACAGATATTGATGGACGACGCCGCGGCCGGCGTCGCGGGACTGCATCATGCGTGGTCAATAGTAGCGTAGCCGCCATTCGAACTCACGGTTCGAACGGCGCGCCACGCTGCTCTGCAATCCGTTTCTTATCGGGCCGTCTGCCCTCGATCGAGCCACTGCCACGCGCCGCCGTAATCGCCGACGTCCACCGTTCGGCTATAGGCGCACCCCGGCGGGTTGGGCAGTGACGGCGGTGGACAGTTCGGCACCGGCAGGAAGATTCGCGGACGGTAATCGCCGCGCCACCCGTTCTGCCAGTCGGCTCCACGCGCAACGAGATCGTTGCGCAGAACGCTCATCCCGCCTTGCGTGACCGTGGGCCCGGCATTGCGCGACTGCACGAGCGAGAAGAAGCATGCGCGCCACTGCTCGCTGCTCCACAGGGCGGGCGAACCAGGTGCCGAGCAGCCGGGTGCCGGTGGCACCTCGGGCGGGGGCGGTGGCTGGGGCGGCGGCGCGACCGTCGGTGTCCGGAAGCTTTGCACCGTTGACCACGCGCCCGTCAGGGTTCCGTTGAAGCCGGCGGCACGCCAGTAGAGAAGCGTGCCTCCGGGAAGTTCTGGCATTTGCGCGCTTGTCGAACCTGATGGGTTGCGCTCTGCCGGCTTCTGGACGAGCGTGCGCGCGAACGCTGGATCCAGTCCGACTTCAAACCAGTACTCCACGCGTCCAGCCCGCCCTTGCACGCCACCGTTCGTCACGGTCAGCGTCGGTGTGGTCGTCGTAACGGTCTGACCGTTCAGAGGCGACGTCGGGGTAGGCGCTTCAATCACGATCGGTACGACCAGGTCGAACCGCGCCGTCGGGGAGAACTCGCTCTCGTTGGCGCCATCATCCGCCTTCACGCGCCAGAAGTACGTACGATCCGCGCCAAGGGTCCCGTCCACAACGACCGACGTCTGTCCCGTCCCCGGCGGCACGCGCCCGTTCGCGAACAGCTTGTTGGTGAACCCCGCGTCTGCCGCGAGCTCCACGACGTAGTAGAGCGGCCGCTCGCCGTTTGTGGAGGAGTTCGAGAACGTCAGGCGTATCGGCGAGGTATTCAGCACCTCGGTGCCGTTGATCGGGGCGGTCGGGACCGGCGCTGAAATCGAGACGCCCGCAATCGGTCCGGCGACGTTGGGGCTAAGCGGGTTGCGGCTTTTTTCTGCCTCGCACGCGGCGTTTGACAACGCGAAGACCGCGAGCCCGGCAAACTTTGTTAGGGCGATGACGCTTTTGTTCATGGCTGTGCCAAGAGCCAAGACGCACTGCGTCCCGGCGCAGGTGAATTCGGGCGGATTTCCGCTTACCGCAAGCTATCGGCTGCTGGCCGGTTCTCGAATAGAGCCGGCGCAGGAGCAAATCGAGTTCCGTACGGAAGGGTTCGATAATAGCGCGGGTGGGAACAGTCCGTCGATTGAAATTTGACGAATTCAGGCCGAAATCAGAGGAGCTCGGCCGTTTGTTCGCGTGCCGCGAGGCGTGCTTGCCGCGACCGCATCACGAAGAGCGCGCCACCGCTGAGGGAGAACAGCATGATGAGCGCGGCGCTGCCGAGCGACAGCGTCAGCGCAGAGCTGACGTTCAGCCCCAGGCTGGTGAAGAAAAACGCGAAGACCGCTTCGCGCACCCCGAAGCCGTTGATCGACACCGGGACCATCTGGACCGCCAGACTAATCGGGACAATCACCGACGCGGCGATTAGGGGAAAGGGCACCGACAGGCTGTGCGCGGCGCACACGTAGAAGAGGACCAGCAGCGCCTGGACGATCAGAGCGCCGCCAAACGCAAACCACAGCTCGCGTGGCTCCTGCGCGAACTTGCTGATCGCGCCTGTCAGGTTCTGAAGACGAGTCTGGACCGCGAGCAACCGATCGGCCAGCACCGAGCGCACGGTTCGGGTGAGTTTGTCGGGATTGCGGAGGAACACGACCAGCCCGGCCGTGAAAAAGACGAGCGCCAGCCACACGTACTGCATCCCGTCCAGCGGAAGGCCCAAACGCCACGCCAGACCCGATGCAGCGGCCGCCAGCACCAGCAACGCGATCAGGCCAATGATCCGATCGATTAACACGACCGTCGTCGCAACCGTCTTGGAACCGGTGTACGGCGCCGTGTCCGCAACGCGGACGACGTCACCGCCGATATTGCTGGGCAGGAAATTATTGAAGAACGTGGCGACCAGAAAGGATTTCGTGAGCGTTCCGAGATCGACGTTCACGGTTTGCACGCGCAGGAGCAACCGCCAGCGCCATGCGCTCACCGCAAGCATGAGACCGTAGACGCCCAGCGCGGCGAGCGTCCACACCGGGTCCATTTGCTTGAACTTCGCCCACATCGCCGGCGCATCGGCGCGGCGGAACAGAATCACGAGAAGTGCAGTGCTGACCGCCAATTTCAGGACGATCAACATCTTCTTGATGCTGAAATGAGGTCGTGACATTCGTTCTGTGGTGAGCGGTGAATGTTACCATAACCCAAGCTGGAGCCGCGGATTACGCGGATTACTTAGAGCCGCGGATTACGCTGATCAATTACGGGACGCGGATTACGCGGATCACATACGGGACGCGGATTACGCGGATCAACTACGGGACGCGGATTACGCGGATCAACTACGGGACGCGGATTACGTGGATCACACACGGGGACGCGGATCACCACGGACAGCGTCTCTGAGATGTCGCTATAATCAGGGGTTCCTCGAATTCAGACTTTGCAGTCCGATTCCACTCTCTCCGAGACCGGCCCGTCCGCTGGGCGCCCGCTCCGCATCCTCATGCTGGCGCCCGAGCCGTTTTTCGAGCCGCGTGGCACGCCGTTCAGCGAGTACCACCGAATCAAGGCACTGACCGAGCTCGGCCATTCCGTCGACCTCGTCACGTACCCGTTTGGCGCGGACGTCACGCTCCCGAACTTGCGGATCATCCGCACGGGCAAGCCGCCGTTCGCGACGCGGGTCAGCATCGGGCCGTCGTTCACGAAGCTCGTGCTCGACGTGCTGCTGTCGGTGAGCGCATGGCGCCAGGCGGCTCGCGAACAGTACGACTTCGTGCACTCGCATGAAGAGGCCGGCGTGGTGGGGGTGTGGTTGGCCAAGCGGCTCGGAGTGCCGCATGTCTACGACATGCATTCGAGCCTGCCCCAGCAGCTGACGAACTTCCGCTTTGCGCGCAGCCGCATCTTGCGCTGGATGTTCGAGAAGATCGAAGACGCCTCCGTGTTCGGATCCGCGGTGGTTGTGACCATCTGCAAGGATCTGCAGGATCACGTGACGAGCATGGGTGCGGGCGAACGGTCAGTGCTCATCGAGAACGTGATGGGTGGCGACGTCGAGGAGCCCCCGTCGATGACCGCTGACGACGTGCGAAGGATGTGGAGATTGTCGGCCGAGGCCCGCGTCGTGTTGTACACGGGGACCTTCGAGCCGTACCAGGGCCTGGAGATGTTGCTCGAAGCGGCAGGACTGATGGCCGCGAGTCATCCCGACGTTCGTTTCCTCATCGTGGGCGGCCGTCCTGAACAGGTGGACAGCGCCCGGCTTTACGCTCAGAAAGCCGGCGCGAACGCGGTGTTCACGGGATACCAGCCCGCACGTGAGATTCCCGCGTTCGTCGACGCGGCGGATGTCCTGGCGTCGCCTCGGATCGCGGGGACGAATACGCCGCTGAAGATCTATTCCTATCTTCGGTCCGGCAAGCCAATCGTTGCGACGGATTTGCTGACTCACACACAGGTGCTCGACCACGAGACGTCGCTGCTCGTCCCGCCGGACGCGCGGGCATTTGCGGGCGCGCTGACGAAGCTCCTTGCCGAGCCCGCGCTGCGCGAGCGACTCTCGAAGGCCGCGCGGGAACGCGCGGGCACCCGATATGCGCGCGAGGTGTACGTGGCGCGCACGAAGCACGTCTGCGATCGCCTGTTCGCCGGCAGGGCGAGCACTGTGGTTGCCGCACCACCCCAAGTCTCGCCCGAGGCGCTGCGGCGGCGTTAACGATGAAGGTTCTGGTTACTGGCGCCACCGGCTTCACCGGCGGCCATCTTGCCAGGCACATGCTTGCCCACGGTCACGACGTTGCGGTCCTCGTGCGCCCCACGAGCGTGGACCGCGCCGCCGCGCTTCGGAACGAAGGTGCGGAGTTACGAGTCGGCGATCTCGCCGACGCCGTGGCTGTCGCGCGCGCGGCGTCTGGCTGCGAGGTCGTGTATCACATCGCCGCGACCTATCGTGAAGCCGGTCAGGGCGACGCTGCATACACTCGGGTTAACGTGGACGGCACGCGTCACGTGCTCGACGCCGCACGCGCTGGGGGCGTCCGCCGTGTCGTCCACTGCAGCACGGGCGGCGTGCACGGTCACATCGAGCATCCTCCCGCCAACGAAGATGCGCCGCTCGCGCCAGGCGACGTCTACCAGCGGTCAAAACTGGAAGCCGAGCAGCTGGCATCGGCGTACGGCGCCGCGCATGGCCTGGACGTCGTGATTGCGAGGCCGATTGGAATTTATGGTCCGGGCGATCTGCGATTCCTGAAAATGTTCCGCGGCCTGGCGCGCGGCAGGTTTCCGATGCTCGGCACCGGGCAAGTCTTCTATCACCTCACGTACATCTCGGATCTCGTGCGCGGGTTCCAGTTGTGCGGCGAAGTCGCGGCGGCGGCGGGCCGCACGTACATTCTCGCCGGCCCGGAGTACACGACGCTCTCCGATCTCGTGGCACTCATTGCAGCGGAACTTCGCGTCGATCCGCCGCGGATCAAGTTTCCGGTCTGGCCCGTCTGGCTCGCAGGTGCCGCTTGCGAGGCCGTGTGTATCCCGTTCGGGATCGAGCCGCCGCTGTTCCGTCGTCGTGTCGACTTCTACCGCAAGAGCCGAGCCTTCGACACGACTCGCGCACGAGAGGAGCTAGGCTACAATCCGACGGTCGCGCTGAAAACGGGGATCCATCAAACGGCGGAGTGGTATCGCGGACAGGGCCTGCTGTGAACGCGGATAGTGAATGAGGGTGTCGGGGACGCGGATCGCCGACCGCGGCAAGGGCGATCACGGGTCGCGGATCGCGTCGGATCGCCACAGGGGATCACGGGTCGCGGATCACGCGGATCGCAATAAGAGGATCACGGGTCGCGGATCACGCGGATCGCAATAAGAGGATCACGGGTCGCGGATCACGCGGATCGCAATAAGAGGATCACGAGTCGCGGATCACGCGGATCGCAATAAGAGGATCACGGGTCGCGGATCACGCGGATCGCCACAGGG
>Ga0209382_10002197_pt1 | contig 29004 bp, 17 predicted proteins | sample SoiMetdeltSBSDD5_FD_187599 | JGI IMG/M metagenome (GOLD analysis project Ga0209382, IMG submission 187599) | Bulk soil microbial communities from a Populus tree surrounding site in Tennessee, USA - Soil MetaG P. deltoides SBSDD5 (SPAdes) (version 2) | ecosystem: Environmental > Terrestrial >...
ATCGCGATGGTGTTTCAATCGTACGCGCTTTATCCGCACATGACCTGCTACGAGAATCTCACTCTCAACCTGCGACTGAGGAAATTGCCGGCCGACGAAATCGATCGGCGTGTCCAGGAAACCGCTACGACTCTCGAGATTGCAGATCTGCTGCAGAAAAGGCCGCGTGAACTCAGCGGCGGACAACGCCAGCGTGTCGCTGTGGGTCGCGCTTTGATCAGGAACCCGCAAGCGTTTTTATTCGATGAACCTCTGAGCAATCTAGATGCGCTCTTGCGTGAACGCGTTCGCCATGAGCTGAAGGAATTGTTCCTCAAGCTTCGGGCCACAGTCGTCTATGTCACTCATGATCAAGTCGAGGCACTGACCTTGGCGGATCGCGTGGTCGTGCTCGACCGCGGCCGCGTCCAGCAGATCGGAACACCGGACGAGCTGTACCGGTCTCCGGCAAATCGGTTTGTCGCCTCATTCATCGGCTCACCCTCGATGAATATCTTTGAAGCCGTGTTGATCGACGGCCGGTTCAAGCTCGGTTCCGAAGTCATCGATACCGGTCTGAATCTCTCCGGCACAGTCGAGATCGGTATTCGGCCGGAAGCGATTCGCTTTGGGGGCCGGATTCCGGCAACCGTGTCGTGGACCGAGAACCTGGGCCTCAATACTCTGGTGGGTGTTCATGTCGGAGCTGTCGCATTGAACGCGTTAGTTCGCGAAACACCCGCTTCAGGATCCGTAAATATTTCGATCGATCCGAAGGAAGTGCATGTTTTCGAGAAAGGCTCTGGTGCAAGCCTTGATCGTCCTCGGGATCATCGGACTCTTTGCTCTTAGCCTGCTGGGCCCGCCGAGAGCCGGCGCAGAGCTATCGATGCTGATGGAACCTGACGGGACCGGTACGTGGCAGGCTCTCATCGATGACTTCCAGGCCTCGCATCCCGATGTTCGTGTGCGTCTGGTCGAAGGCCCGGCTCCTACCGACACTCGCGAAGACATGTACTCGGTGTCGTTCCTTTCCGGCGAAGCGGCGTACGACATCGTCTATTGCGACGTCGTCTGGATTCCGAAGTTTGCCGCCGCCGGTTGGCTGCTCGATTTAACCGATCGTGTTGGGGCTGCTGGTTCCGGCGATTTCCTCGCCGCCGATCTTCAGGCCGGCACCTACCGCGGACGTTTGTACCGCATGCCCGCGTTTACCGACGCCGGCGTCCTTTATTACAGGAAAGATCTCATGACAGCGCCGCCGGAGACTTTCGATGATCTCCAACGCCTGTCTCGCGAATTACAAACACCGAATCGCTGGGGATTTCTCTGGCAGGGAAAACAATACGAAGGATTGGTGACCGTATTTCTCGAAGTCCTGTGGGGATTCGGAGGGGATTGGATCGACGCGGAGAGCCGGCAGGTTCGCCTTGATCAACCCGAAGCTCTTCGCGCGGTCGAGTTCCTGAAGCAGACCATTGGGACAATCTCTCCCGCGGCGGTTACAACTTACGCCGAGGAGGATACAAGAACGTTATTTCAGAATGGCCGGAGCGTGTTCCTGCGCAACTGGCCGTACGTGTGGACGGTGACGTCGCAGACGTCGCTGCGCAAAGAGGATCGAGTTGGCATGGCGCCGGTTGTCCATGCGCCCGGGCAGCGGAGCTCGGCGACATTAGGCGGTTGGGGATTTGCGATCTCGAAATTCACGCGCCATCCGGAAGCTGCGTGGCAGTTCGTGAGTTTCTTAACGGATGTCGATCAACTGAGAAAGATTCAATCGCGGATGGGACGAATTCCGGCGCGCCGCAGTCTGGTGCCGGCGGAGTTCGTGCCGATCCTCGAATCGGCGCGCGCGCGGCCCGCGATACCGGAGTACGCGCAGGCTTCCGACATCCTGCAACGCTGGTTGAGCGCTGCACTGACGGGTCGCGCCGAGCCCGCTGAAGCTTTGCGCCGGGCTGCTCAGGAAACGCGGTTGCTGCTGGGGGAAACAAAGTGATGTCGTCTTTGCGTGTTCAGCGGTGTGCGGCGCCCCCCTCTCCCTCTGGGAGAGGTCGGCGCTAAGCGCCGGGTGAGGGTTTGAAAGTGCGACACGTGACGAACCCTCACCCGCCCTTCGGGCGACCTCTCCCAAAGGGAGAGGGGCGCTCCGCGCACCAATCGCGTGCCCGAAAATCTCTATGAAGAAGCCTCGGCCTATCATTCTCGACCTGTTCTGGTTTGTGCCCGCGGGGGCGTTGTTGGCGATTTTCGTCGTCTATCCCGTAATCCGGACCATCGGGCTCAGCTTCTTTCACAAAAGCCTGGCCACAGGATTCGTGTCGGAGTTTGCCGGCCTCGCAAACTTCGTGCGCGCCCTTACCGATTCGCGGTTTATCGCCAGTCTGTGGATCACATTCCTCTTCACCGCGATTTCCGTTGCACTCGAGTTCGGTCTCGGCTTGTTGCTTGCGATTTCGACCGAATCGATACGAAAAGCGCAGGGCATTGTCCGTGTGATCCTGCTTATTCCCTGGACGCTTCCAACGGCCGTAATCGCCGTCCTCTGGGCATGGATGCTTAATGACCAATATGGAGGCGTCAACGCCGTCCTATTGCGGTTAGGTGTTATTGATTCCGGGGTGACCTGGCTTGGCAAACCGGCAACCGCCATGATCGCGATCGCGTTCGCGGATGTCTGGAAGACAACGCCCTTCGTCTTTCTCATCCTGCTAGCGGGCCTTCAAAACATACCGCGCGAGCTCTACGACGCCATTGAGATCGATGGCGGCGGGACGTGGGCCAAGCTGCGGTACGTGACTTGGCCGCATCTATTACCGTTCACATTTGTCGCCCTGATCTTTCGAATCGTGCAGGCGTTCGCGGTATTTGATCTGGTGTGGGTGATGACAGGAGGCGGCCCCGGTGGATCGACAGAGACCGTTTCGATCTACACCTATCGGACTTATATGCGGTACCTCGATTTCGGATATGGCGCCGCTTTGGCAATAACGACTGTGGTCGTCCTCGGCATCATCGCCGCCGTACTTTATCGGGCGGTCGTAGCGAAGTATGAAAAGGCTTTCTGAGCTCTTCGTGATTGTGTGTTGTGTCGCTGCACTCGCCCCGATTACGTGGACCGCGAGTTCATCATTGAAATCCGCGGCCGAGCTAACACTCGTGCCGCCAACCCTCCTCCCGCACGCTCCAACGTTGTCGAATTACGACGTGCTTTTGTTCAAGCGGCCATTTCTCCGATACTGTCTCAACAGCTTCGTGATCGCTACGATGACCAGCCTCGTGTGTGTCGCCGCCGCTTGTCTCGCCGCTCACCGCCTGGCCCGGATGCGTGGCAACGTTCGCTCCATCGCTCGGCTGGGTCTGCTTGTCGTGGCTTTTTTTCCGCCGATCGTCTTTATCTTTCCTCTGTATGAACTCATTCGCGCCGCCGGGCTCGTGAATCATCCATGGGGGCTGATCCTGCCTTATTCGGCGCTCAATCTTCCCTTCGCCATATGGCTTCTAACAGGATCATTTCAGCAGATCCCGTACGAATTAGAGGAGGCTGCGTCGATAGACGGGTTGAGCCGCTTTCAGACATTCCGCAAGATCGTATTGCCCCTTGTCACTCCTGCTTTGATCACGGCCGGTATCCTCGTGTTCGTCTCCTCCTGGAACGAGTTCATGCTCGCCCTGACGTTCATGAATGTCGAATCGGAGAAGACCGTGACGCTTGGCGTAGCAACACTTAGCGGAGCTTTTGCCGAGGAAATCCCGTACGGCCAGATCGCCGCCGGCGTGATCGCCAGCTCGATCCCGCTGATCGCGTTAGTCCTGATTTTCCAACGGCGGATCATCGCAGGCTTGACCGCAGGTGCAGTCAAATAGCGGTAGGCTCAGCCATCGCAATTCCGTGTAATCCGTGAAATCCGTGGCCACGGATTACGCGGATTTCTGCTAAGGTTTTCAAACCATGTTGATCCTCCTGGCCAGCACTCTGTTTTTGAGTGCCTTCTTGCTTTTCTGCAGTGAACCGATGGTTGGGAAAATGGTTCTGCCGATTTTGGGAGGTGCGGCTTCGGTCTGGACGACTTGCGTGTTGTTCTTTCAACTGATGCTGCTGGCCGGTTATGTGTACACGCACCTGCTGGGCAAATTGAAAAGAGTGCAGCAGCAGATTCTCGTGCATCTGCCGTTGATGCTGCTGGCGATCGTCTTTCTGCCGATTCGTTTTAGTCACGGCTCCGGCAATCCATCGGAAGCGCCGGTGTCATGGCTGTTGCAGCACCTTTTGATTTCTGTCGGTTTGCCGTTCGCAGTTATATCGGCCACCGCGCCACTGTTGCAGAACTGGTTGGCGAAGACACCTGCAGCGTCGGGTCGCGATCCGTACTTTCTGTACGCTACCAGCAACGCCGGTAGCCTCCTTGCGTTGATTGCATATCCCGCTCTGGTTGAGCCTCGTTATGGTGTCGCGGCGCAAAGCAGCTTGTGGCTGCGCGGATATGGCGTGCTTGTGGCGATGGTCGCATTTGCTGCCGTGCTGATTTGGCGAGAATCGCGTTTCGTGAAGAAGGAGCAGGACAGTGTCGTCGACGAACCTGTGCCGGTCGCGCCCACCTGGCGGACGCGAACGTTCTGGCTGGGTGCTTCCTTTGTGCCTTCCGCCTTGATGCTGGCCGTGACGAATCACATTTCGCTGAACATTGGCTCCGTTCCATTCCTCTGGATTGTTCCTCTGGCGGTGTACCTGCTGACGTTCATCATGGCGTTCGCCAGGAAGATTCGCTTTTCCACGAAGATCGTCTCCGCTGCCGCCACGCTTGCACTTCTTGTTCTGTTTCCAATCGCAGCCGTTGGTGTGCCCGTCAGCACTGGTGCGATCTGGTATCTGATGGGCGCTCACATCGCCATTCTTTTTTTCGGAGCGCTGCTGTGTCACTCGGCGCTAGCGGATAGCCGTCCTTCGACAAAATACCTGACCGAGTTCTATTTCATGATCGCCCTTGGCGGCGTGCTTAGCGGCGTGTTCGCCGCAATCATTGCACCTGGGTTGTTTCGAACGGTGTTCGAGTACCCGCTGCTGGTTGCAATGATCGTGTTGTTTCGCGTCTCGAATGAACAGGACCAGCGAATCAACTGGCGCGACGCGGCCTGGCTAGTGCCGTTCGGCGCGCTTGTCGCCGCAGGTCTTTACAGTGTTTTGAAGTGGGCACAGATTGACGTCACGGCGTTCAGCATCAGTTGGGATTATTGGAAGGACGATCTTAAGGCGCCGGAAAATCTGGCGGTTCTCGGAGTCGAAGCGACACTGGTTCTTGGGGCGCTGTTCTTTAGAAAGCGGATCGTCCGATTCACGCTCGCGTTTTCGATTCTTATCCTGACGTACGCGATTATTCTGCCCCCTGAATTCGAAGGAGCATCGCGGATTTATGTGGCGCGTAACTTCTTCGGTGTGAAGAAAGTTTTGTTCGATCTCGACACCAATATGCGAAAGCTCGTGCATGGCGACACGATGCATGGTGTGGAAAGCCTCGACATCACGCTCGCCGGGCAGCCGCTGTCCTACTATCACAAGACCGGACCGATCGGTGATCTGATGACGATGGTGAGCAGCCGCCCCAATCAGCGTATCGGTGTGGTCGGCCTCGGTACTGGAACGATTGCCGCGTACGGGAATGCGACGCGCCGGATCACGTTTTTCGATGTCGATCCTCAGGTTGTCGACATCGCACAGGGATTCTTTACGTTCTATCGTCGCTGCGGGCAATCCTGCGATGTCGTCATTGGCGACGGTCGGTTATCCATCCTGGCACAACCGGATCGGACATTCGATCTCCTGATCCTGGACGCGTTCAATTCCGATTCGATCCCTGGACATCTCGTTTCGGTCGAAGCCGTCCACATGTATATGTCCAAGCTCAAACCCGACGGTGTCTTGCTGTTCCACGTTTCAAATCGATATCTCGACGTCGAAAAGCTCGCATCGGCCGTGTCCCTCGATGCAGGTCTCGTTGCTTTCGTCCGCCACGACAACGACGAAGGACCCACGGGCAAAGCCTCTTCGGATTACGTCGCCGCCGTTAACAATGAGGACGATATCAGAGACATTCCTCATGGTGACGAATGGATACGCGTTGAACGCCCGACGGACCTTCGTGGGTGGACGGATGATTATTCCAATATGATGAGCATTATCCGCTGGTAGGAATCGACGACATTTTCAAATCGCGACTAGAGGAGATTGCACGAATCCGCAATGTAGATTCTAGATTTCGACATTCCAAGATTGCACGGCGCCACTTCAAGGGGTGCCGCCGCGAGCAGTCTTGATCGACGCAGCAATGATTCGGCAAAGTTCGCGGTTTTCCGCGAGAACGCCGGAAATCATTTCTGCTGGAAGCAAGGAACTCTTTGCAATTAACTGCAACCAGATTGCGGTTTCGTTGAGCTCTTTTAAGACAATTCGCAGCTTGTGAATAAAGTCCTTCCGGCTTTCGGCTCCCCGAGCTTCACCATAATTTGCGGCGGCAGCCGTTCCAGATCGCAATATTTGGCCTGAAATGTGTTTCCCTTCCGCAGTTACCGTGAGTTTGGATGAGATTCGCACGATGTCGGATCCGAAACAGACGAACCGCAATTCCAATTCAATCGCCTTGGCATTTCGAGCACTCATGCCGCCACCTTGGCACGTGTGTTTCCCAAATGAAAATCTTGGAATCTCGAAATCTAGAATTTACATTGTGGACTTGTGCAATCTCCGCTAGTCGCGATATGAAAATAAACTCTAAGCAGCGCGTTCGAGGCTCTTCTTCAACACACTCATAATATCAACCGCCTCAGCGCCTTCTTCTGGTGCAGTCTTCCCTTTAATAACGTCCTTGTGCCGTGACGCCTTGCGCCGAGCGTACTGTTCCAACCGAAGGGTCTGTTCATCATGCATAAGATCACGCGGGAGCGATTTGCGTGACTTTTTCCGAATAATGCGTTCGAAGCGGCGCACCGAGGCGGCGGCGGGTTCCTTACGGGCCGGTAATCCGACATCTTTGGGAGAGCGCACTTCGTCCTGAAATCGCAGGATTGCGGCGCGGAGCACGCCGTTCTCCGCGATGATGGCAACAAGATACTCTTTGCCGCGCATGACGAATGTAGCGATCCCAGCCTGTCCGGTTTTTTCCATCGCGCCGGCGAGCAAATGATATGCCCTCACGGATTCGCTTGCCGGAAGAAGGAAAAACGAATGTTCGAAATATAAGGGTGGGATTTCGGACACTTCCACGAAGCGTTGCAGTGCGATATCGCGGGATTTCTCGGGTGCGAGTCGTTCAAATTCATCTTCCGTGACGGAAACGTATTTGCCCTTGCGGACCTGATAGCCTTTTACAAGGTTATCGTCCTCGAGTTCGCGTCCCGTCTTCTGAGAGTAGTACCTGCGTTGTAACGGCCGCCCATCCTCCGACAGCATCCGCAACCCGACATGACTGGATCGATTTGCGGGGACCAATTCGACGGGTACGCTGACGAGCCCGAACGTGATCGTTCCCGTCCAGAAACCGCGGGAACTCGCCTGCTGTTCCGCCGATTCGGTCTTTCGTGTGGCGCGTCTAGGCAACTTTCTTCTCCTTCTGAGCAGCCTTCAGACTCTTCGTGAGTTTATCCATGAGATCCGTTGTCGCCGCCGGCTTCGACCGGACCACCTTCAACCGCGGCTTTCGTCCGCGTCCTTTCGTCTCGATGAATTTCATGAGGCGGTCTCGATAGTCATCCTTGAACTCCTCGGGCCGGAACTCTCCGCGCAGAACGTCGACAAGCTGTTCCGCCATCTTCAGCTCACCTTGCGAGATGGCTTTGCCTTTGGGGACCGCGATCTCCTCCGCTGAAAGCACCTCTTCCGCGTACCGCAATGTGACCAACGTCAGATAGCCGTCGTTGGGCGTCAACGCACCAACGTATTGTTTGCCGCGCATCACCCAGCGGGCGATTCCGATCTTGCCTGTGCCGGCGAGGGCATCCGCCAACGCAAAGTAATTTTTTTCGTCGCCGTCGGGACCAAGGTAATACGGTCGTTCGTACCAGCGATGATCGAGAAGGTCCGGTGAGACGAATTCGACGACGTCGATATCCCGCGAAGCTTTGGGCTCGAACTGCTCCAGTTCCCGATCGTCCAGCAGGACAAAAGTTCCCTTGTCGACCGCGTACCCTTTGCGGATTTCTTCCCGCGGAACTTCGTGGTCCGTTTCAGGGTCCACGATGTGCTGCTTGATCGGCGTCATCGTCCGCTTTTCGAGTACGTTAAAACGAACGGTGTGATCCTGGACCGCGGAATACAGCTTGACCGACAGCTTCGCCGTGCCGATTTTGAGAACGCCCTTCCATATGGATCGTGCGGCCATGAAACCTAAAGGTGCAGTTACGGTTCCGTCCCGGAAAGGGATAAGGAGGTAGGGGAGCCACGGATTACACGGATTACACGGAAGGAATCCGATTAGATTCTAATCCGTGTAATCCGTGGCTCCCTTTTTAGGTTCTGTCGAGCAGGAATGAGAGATGGATACGATTGAACGTCGCCGCATCTTCGTATTGCGGCCAGTGCCCGCAGTTCTCCATCACCACGAGACGGGCGTCCGGAATCTCTCTGGCGAACGTTTCGCCGACTTCGACTTTGCCCGTGGGATCGTGTGACGTCCAGATCACGAGAGTAGGAGCGGTGATCCTGCGAAGGTCTTCAATCGCGATCATGTTGCGCCGCCGCACGTCCATCAATTGCAGGCACATGATGTGTTCCATCATTTTTTCAGCGCCGGGTTGCGTGTAGACCAGATAGCGAATTTCAACCAGATCGTCGGTCACGACATTCGGATCGTGCATCAACCACTGCAGACGTTTGCGCACCGCTTCGCGGTCCGGATTACGAACGGCATTCATACTCAGCGTTCGCAGTCGTTCCATGACAGCCGGATCCGCGCTGAGCCCGCCTGCCGTATTCAGGACAAGCTTCGCCACGCGCTCCGGAAATCGGACCGCGAGCCGCGCCGCCACCCAGCCGCCAAGCGATTCGCCGGAAATGAAAATCTTCGACAGTCCCAGCGTGTCGCAGAACGCGATCACATGGTCGACGTAGTGATCGATCTCGTAATCGTGATCGGGTTTGTCAGTGAATCCGTGGCCGAGCATGTCAATGGCGAAGACACGCATATGCTGGGCATGCGGCAGGATGTTGCGCTGGTATGTTTCAAGATGCCCGCCGCTGCCGTGCAGAAAGATCAGCGGATAATTCCCGCCGGCGCCGGCCGAGAGGCATCTCGTACGGATTCCGTTAACGTTGACATAGCCGATCGAGAATTCACCTTTCGCCAGATCCGTCCACAGCATGATGTTCCCTCGGGTTGCAATCCAAGGACTCGGACGGTAGCATCCTAGCTCGACATTCCGCAATGGAGGGCGCGTGCCCGTCCGCACAGGTAAGCAATACATCGAAGGGCTGAAAAAACATCCGCGCGACGTGTGGGTCAACGGCAAACGAGTGGATGACGTCACCGCGTTCCCCGCATTCCGGCGTCCGCTGGAACGTATTGCTCATCTATACGACATGCAGCACGATCCCGCTTTCGCCGACGTGCTAACGCATCGAGTGGATGGAGAGACTGCGGGCACTTCGTACCTGACCCCGCGATCGCATGCGGATCTCGTGAAACGGCGCAAGGCCTTCCGCCTTTGGGCCGAGGCGACGCTCGGCATGATGGGCCGGTCGCCGGATTTCCTGAACTGTACGCTCGCGGCTTTTGCCGATGCGCTCGACGTTTTCGAACGCGGCGGCAAACAGTTTGCTGAAAACGTACTTCGTTATTACGAGTACGCCCGTGCAAACGATCTGATGCTGACGCACGCGCTCGTGCCGCCGCAAAACGATCGGTCAAAAGGACCTGGCGGCCAGGCCGATCCGTTCCTGCATCTCGGCGTGGTGCGCGAGACGGCCGAGGGATTGATTCTGCGTGGCGCCCGCATGCTGGCGACGCTTGGCCCGCTCGCAGACGAAGTATTGGTCTACAACCATCCCGGCCTGACTCCCCAAGAAGCACCGCACGCCACTGTCTTTGCGATTCCCGTAGACACGCCGGGACTGCGCCAGGTCTGCCGGCCGCCATACGATCGAGGCGATCTCGATGCGATGGAGCATCCGCTGGCGAGTCAGTTGGAAGAATGTGACAGCCTGCTCATCTTCAATGACGTGCTCGTGCCGTGGGACCGCGTGTTCACGTACAAAAATGTCGAGTTGAGCAACGCACTCTATCCGGACACCAATCTGCGGCAATGGACCGGACATCAGACTGCCGTCCGTGCGCAGGTGAAGCTGGAGTTCGTAACCGGTGTCGCGATGGAGATGGCGCGTTCCGTCAAAACCGACGTCCACCTGCACATTCAGGAGATGCTCGGCGAGTGCATCAATTACATCGAGATCGTCAAAAGCTGTATTGCCCGTGCGGAATTCGAATGCGAGACGACGCATCGCGGCACGGTTCGTCCGCTCTTTCAGCCTTTGATGACGTTGCGCACGTATCTGCCGCGCGTGTACCCACGCATGATCGAGATCGTGCAAACGATCGGCGCCGGCGGCCTGATGATGATGCCCTCAGCAGCTGATTTCGACAGTCCGATCGCCGCCGAGGTCGAAAAATATTTTCAAGGCGCCGGCACCTCGGCGATCGATCGCACGCGTCTGTACAAGCTCGCGTGGGATCTGGCCGGCGATGCGTTCGGCTCACGGCAGCTCCAGTACGAGCGGTATTACAACGGCGATCCGGTCCGTACTACGGCGAGCAATTTCTTGTTCTATGACAAGTCGGCGTGTCTCAACCTTGTCCAGAAAGCTCTGGCGCTGTTCGAGACAAACACGCTGGCAGCATTTTGAATTTATGGCATCGATTGTGTTCGGCGGCGCGCTGTCGCACTCACCGATGATGAACTACCCCATCACTCGCGATCACGCTCCAGTCGAGAGATTCAGATCTGCAGTCCGAGAAATGGGAGTTCGTTTCCGCGCTGCAAAACCGGATGCAATTGTTCTTTTTGGTCCCGACCATTTCCGCGCGTTGTTCTACGATCTGATGCCTGCGTTCACGATCGGCCTGCGCGGTATTTCAGGTTGGGGCGATTGGAATACTCCTGAAGGCCCGTTTCCGGCCAGCACAGGATTTGGCGAAAGCATTGTTCAAGCGTTGTTGGCCGATGGATTTGAACCGGCGTTTTCTCACGAGTTGAAGGTGGATCACGGAATTACACAACCGCTGCAGTTAATGAATCTCGAAGCCGTGCCGCTGCTTCCAATCGTGGTGAACGCGGCGGCGCCTCCGTTGCCTACGCCGAGTCGCTGCCACGCTTTCGGTGCAGCGGTCGGCCGCGCGATCCGGAATGCGCCGCAGAATCTAAGAGTGGCTGTGTTGGCCTCCGGCGGACTTTCGCACGATCCGCCGAAACCTTCGGATGAAAACTGCTTGCACGGCCGCACCAATGGATTTGCCGCAAGCCGCGAGCGTGAAACGCGTTTGATCAGCAAAGCAACGGTGCTGCAGTCGCGAATCAATCCGGAGTGGGATCGAATGGTGTTGGATCACTTCATTAGCGGTGAAGTCGGGACGCTGGCCGGTAAGCTCACGACGCAGTCGATTTTCGAAGCAGCAGGAAACGGCGGTCAGGAGATTCGCACCTGGTTTGCTGCGGCCGGCGCGCTGGAGGATGCCCGAATGGAGCTTTTGTCGTACGAGCCAATCGACGAACTCATCACGGGAATGGGAGTGATCGTGTCGTCATGAGAATAGGATTTGCCGGCATCGGTCGAATGGGTGAGCCGATGGCGATGCGGCTTCTCCAGGCAAACTTCCCTCTCGTCGTTTGGAACAGGACTGGCGAACGGCTTGCAGCAATTACGGCCGCAGGCGCTCGCGCAGCGGCGACGCCCCGAGAGCTTGCAGCGGAGTCCGATGCCGTTCTTACGATGGTCACCGACGATGCGGCGGTGAACTCCGTTTATCTCGGTGGTGATGGTCTTCTCTCGGCATCTGTGGAAGGAAAGCTCTTCGCGGACATGAGCACGATACTCCCGGCCACGGTCGCAAGCATCGCCAGCGCGGTCTTCGATCGCGGCGCCTCGTTCGTTGATGCGCCTGTCGCCGGCACGGTTCAACCGGCGCGCGACGGCCGATTGCTGATTTTTGCCGGCGGCTCTGCGGAAGATGTCGAACGGCTCAAGCCTGTTTTCAATGTACTTGCGCGCCGTATCGATCATCTCGGTCCGGTAGGAAGCGGAGCGGCGATGAAGCTTGTCCACAACGCATTGCTATCCACGTATTGGGCCGTGTTCGCCGAAGCGATGGCAATGGGCTCGCGTTACGGGCTCGATCTAAAACGCATGCTCGATGTGATTAGCGAAAGTCCGGCGAACTTCGCCGCACTCGGCGTCAAAACGCCGCTTCTTTTAGGTCAATCCTCTGAGGTCGGTTTCAACATTTCCAACGTGCGGAAAGATCTCCACGCGATCGTGAAGTTCGCGGAATCAACCGGTGTTCCACTCCCGATTGTCCAAGCCGCGTTGGCGAAGTACGAACAAGCGATCGCCGACGGCCATGCCGAGGAAGATGTAGCAAGCATGGTCCCCCTCTCCCTCCGGGAGAGGGCGCCGCGAAGCGGCGGGTGAGGGCTAGTTATTGCACACCGGCCGCTGTAGCCGTATATCCACTCGATCCAGAGTCTTTCCCATCTGCCCCGCGATCGCCGGCAAAAACCTTCCGTACCTCTCCAGCACAGCTTGGTCATTCTCCGCGATCGCCTTTCCCACTTCGCGTTCCGTCGTCGGCGTTATCAACTCTATCCTCCCCACAAACACCCGCGCCGTCTGTGCCGGTGCCGGCTTGATCTCCAACGGCAGAATCGAATCGATCTCACTTTCGGGGTAGACGTAAATCAGCCGCGAGCCATGCTCGAACCAGGAATCGCGCCAGGTCTCGATCATCGCTTTCGCTTCCTTCGGATACAAACCGTTCTCGATGAGAATCGCCTCTAGTTCCGACGCTACCGATGCCACACTGCTGCTCAGAGCCGGAGCTTCAAAACGCACTTCGTCACGCACACCGTCCAGTACGCGAAAGCCGATTTTTCCATTCCGATTCTCGAAAAGGATCACCGACCGGATATCTTCCGCCGCTCGATTCTTGACACGGACTATGTCTCCTTCAACAGTTGCGACGATCGGCAGCTTGAACCGGCCAATGCCTCGGTAGAACAGAAACTTTTCCGTCTGCGTTGAGTTCGATAAGGGTACGGCATCCGTCTCTCGTGCTGCATAGTAGTGGCTGCGAGCCGGCTCGGTGGGAAACTCAACCGTGGCGCCCGGCATGATGTTGATGTCCCGCCAGGTTGCGGTGCTCTGGAATTTCGTCGAAGTGCCAAACCCAGTGGAGTTGGCCGGAGTGACGTCCGCTTGAGGGTACCATTCGCTGATCAGCCCCTGCCGGAATCGCACGTTCACACTTACGGTTTGAGGCCGGGATGTATAAAAGTACAGGACCGGCGTCTCCATCCGCACCGTTGCGCTCAATCCACCCGCATACACCGGACCTTTAATATTGCTGTTATTACTGCCGCTGGGCAGTCGATGCACAAAACATGGAAGATCGCTCGTTCCGCCGAGAGGCGTCCACTCCACAGCTTCCCCGTTTCTTCCGGCAATCGACGTAAAAGTTCCCCATTCGTGAACGATAACGGCATTGGGATCGTCGCTTTTAACGTGGATTTCTGCCGCGACGAGGATCGTCGCAGCAATCATCAGCAGGAGGATCGTTATGAAACGCTTCATGGTGGGACCTCCGGGGTTTGTCTGTCTTCAGACTATGAGAACACTGAACCGTTAGCAACGTGGATACATGCTTGGCTCAAAACCGACACACGCAGGCTAAAAGCCTGCGGCTACGGGGCGACCCGCGGCAATGCGCTCGTAGCCGCAGGCTTTAGCCTGCGTGTGTCGGTTTTGAGCCAAGTATTCTGATGCCGTCCGAACCAAACATACCGTCCGTTCTTTCAGCACGTTACCGGCCTTCGGATGTATCATCTCTGTTCAATCTCTAGGAGGAAAAGGTATGTCCCTAAGGAAGCGCATGGCGCTGGGTATCGGTCTGTTAATTGTCGTGGCGGCGACCGCCACGCAGGCGCAAATCGATCCAAACATTAACGCGAAGATCCGTCAGGAAGGGATGGAGCGCTCGCAGATTTTGAAGACGATGCACTTCCTAACCGACGTCTACGGTCCGCGACTCACTGGTTCGCCCAATCATGAGAACGCCGCCAAGTGGGCGGTCAAACAAATGGAATCCTGGGGGTTCGTCAACGGCCATTTGGAGCCGTGGGATTTTGCACGAACCGGCTGGTTGAACGAGGAAGCGACAGGACACATCCTTTCACCTGTTCGCGATAATCTCGTTTTCGAAGTCCTGGCGTGGACACCATCGACCAACGGCGTTGTTACCGGCCAAGCTGTGCAGTTGATCACGCCGACCGGGCCGCAGGCACCGCCGAATCCGAACGCCGGCGGGCGAGGCGGCCAGCAGGGTCCGACGTTTCTCGGTCCCACAGAAGAAGAGCTGAAGAAGTACCTCGCCGACATGGCGCCCAAAGTAAAGGGCGCAATTGTCCTTGTCGGTGCGGCAGTGAAAGTTCCGTTTCAGGAGCAAGCCCCAGCGAAGCGAATGACCGAAGAGGCCGCGCGAGAGCGATACAACCCGACGTCACAGACTGCAGGCGGCCAGCGAGGCGGCGGTGGCGGCGGACAACGTGGCGCAACGCCGGGACAGGGTCCTGCGAGGTTAACCACGAACCAGGTGGGCACGATGGTCAATGAGTTTCTTGTGTCCAACGGTGCCGTAGTCCGCATCAACGATGCCGGTCGAGAGCACGGCCAAATCCGCGCTTTCAACTACAGCGGCTATGACCCGACCAAAACCGTACCTACCGTCGTTCTGCGTAACGAAGACTATGGTCGGATCGCCCGTATCCTTGCGGACGGCACGCCCGTGTCTCTGAAGTTCAACATCGTGAATCGCACGTTCCCCGAAGGAAAGACTTCTTACAACGCCGTCGCCGAAATTGCCGGCAGCGACAAAAAAGATGAAGTCGTGATGCTTGGCGGCCATCTGGACTCCTGGCATTCCGCGACTGGTGCGACCGATAACGCCATTGGTTGCGCGGTCATGATGGAAGCAGCCCGCATCCTCAAAGCGATCGGTGTCCAGCCACGGCGTACGATTCGCGTCGCTCTGTGGAGCGGCGAAGAGCAGGGTCTGCTGGGTTCGAAGGCGTATGTGGCACAGCATTTCGGCACAGCGGAGAACCCGAAACCGGAGTTTGAAAAATTCAACGGCTACTTCAATGTCGACGGCGGTACGGGTCGAATTCGCGGCGGCTCGGTTTTCGGACCGCCGGAAGCGGCACAGATTCTGGCGCAACACTTCAAACCGTTCGAGGACCTCGGTATCTACGGTGCGACGGCAACGACAAGCCGTGCGTCCGGCGGAACCGACAGCACCTCGTTCAACGCGGCTGGCCTGCCCGGCATCGGGCTCGGTCAAGATACGATCGAGTACAACAGCCACACGTGGCACACGAACCTCGATACCTACGAGCGGATCGTTGAAGAGGACGTGAAAAAGTCCGCCGTCGCGGTCGCTTACGCGGTTTATCAACTCGCGATGAGCGACCAAATGTTGCCCCGTTTCACAAAAGACACCATGCCCAAACCGCCGGCCCCCGCATCGGGTGGTGGGCAGTAAGGAAGACAGGACTGAGGGGATCTGACCAATTCCTAATACTTAATTCCTGATTCTTATCCGAGAGGCACCTCGAAAAGAGAAGGTTTCCTCGGATAGGAATTAGGAATTAAGTATTAGGAATTGGTCACATCTTCTGCCGCTACGCGGCTGGGAGGTATCCGTGAAAAAACGCATCATCATCGGCCTTGGGATAATCGTTGCCCTCCTGGTCGTGGCTGTTATCGGCGTGGCGCTGTTCGTTGATGTGAACCAGTATCGTGGTCTGGTGCAGACTCAGCTCGAGCAGCAGTTGCAGCGCAAGGTCACGCTGGGCAGGATGAGTCTGGGTTTGATTCCCCTGCGTTTTCAGGTCGCTGATACCGTGATCTCCGACGATCCACGATTTGGCGGCCAACAGCCCTTCCTGCGTGCAGGCAGTCTCGACGTTCGCGTCGGTCTGCTCTCACTGATTTCCGGCAACGTCAGCGTTAGCGCGCTCGATCTCCAGAGGCCGAGCGTCGAGCTCATCAAGGACAAACAAGGCACGTGGAATTTTTCGACGATCGGGGCAGCAAAAAAGGATTCGGGGCAGGCCGCCGAATCCGGTTCCGGAACGGCTGTGAGTCTGGACAAACTCTCGATTCGAGACGGCCAGATCGCGATCACCGATCACGCGCAAGGACAACCACGGACGGTCTACGACCACATCGACCTGACACTCGCGAACTACCGTCCCGGTGCGCCCTTCGATTTTGACTTTGCCGTGCATACGCCCGGCGAAGGCGCACAAGAGCTTCGACTGAACGGCACCGCCGGTCCCGTGGCTGAAGACGATCCAGCGAAGACACCGGTGAAGGCGACGCTTACTCTGAAAGAAGTCGGCATCGAAGGACTGCGCGCATTTCTCGGCGAGGCTGCCTCTTCCGCGGCGGCGGGTTCGCTCTCCGGAGAAACGCAAATCGCCAATCAGTCCGGCAACCTGAGTGCGGCGGGCAAGCTGCGTGTCGATCGCGCGCGGTTCAATAATCTCGATGTCGGTTATCCCATCGGGCTCGATTACGATGTCTCCGCCAAGCTCCCTGAAGGGCTATTCACTATCACTCGTGGCGCCATCCAACTTGGAAGCACACCACTCTCGATCGCGGGAACTATCAATACCAACCGAACACCGGCACGTATCGATTTGAATCTGAAGTCTGGAAGCGTTTCGATCGCTGAGATCGCGAGGCTCGCGTCTGCGGTCGGAGTTGCTTTTGGGGCTGGAACGAATGTCGCTGGAAACATCAGCGTGGATTTGCGTGCCACCGGGTCGGCCGAAAAGCCGGCTCTGAACGGCACGATTGCCGGCCGCGATCTCAACATTTCCGGAAAGGATGTTCCGCAGCCGGTTCAAGTGAAAGCATTGGACATCATTTTGACTCCCGACGAGATTCGGTCCAATGAATTCGCCGCTGTTTCTGGAAAGACAACGGTGAACAGCCGTTTCTCCGTCCGGCAGTACACGTCCGCATCACCTGCGATCGATCTTGGACTTCGCGCTCCCAACGCAACACTGCCGGAGATTCAATCGATCGCCAAAGCGTACGGAGCAACCGGAATCGATCAGATCAACGGTCAGGGGTCGCTGAATCTGGATCTGCGAGCCCAGGGGACCACAGACTCTCTCAGTTCGCCCGATATGATGCGCGCGCTGAACGGCACGCTCAATCTCGATTTCAGCCCAATCCAGCTGAAAGGATTCAATATCGCGCAAGAGCTGGCGTCCATTGGAGGTTTCTCATCCGGTTCGGAAAACAAGACCATCTCCGATCTTCTCAAGTTGACCGGGCGTGTCGTCATCAAGAACGGCATCGCGCAGAGTGATGACCTTCAGGCGCAACTCGCGATCGGTAACCTGGCTGCCGCCGGAACCGCGGATCTCGCGGCAGAGACGTTAAACCTGAAAGTGTCCGCAGTTATCTCCAAGGCGGTGAGCGACAAGGTCGGCAGTACTCGCGTGGGAGGATACATGCGCACGGTCTTGTCCAATCCGGACGGCGAACTCGTCATTCCTGCAACCTTGACGGGAACTTTTAAGCAGCCGAAGTTTTCGCCCGATGTTCAGGCCTTCGCGCAAATGCAGAAGCAAAGGCTGCTGCCCTCATTGGCCAATCCTAAAGGCGCACTGTCCGGAATTCTCGGAACGCTTACGTCGCAGCAGCCCAAGCCGGAGACCGCTGCCGAGACGACGGAGCAACCGGCCGCCGCTGCACCGTCGCCCAAACCGGCCGCCGCAATAAAAGGACTGCTCGGCGGGTTGTTGGGTGGAAAGAAATCCTCCGGTTCGTCGCTGGCCGGTACGTCGTGGCGATGGGCGAACTCCGCTCAGTTCGTCCTCACGTTCAACAACGACGGATCGGTGGCGAGTTCAACGGACTGCAATACGTTTTCCGGAACATTCACCGCCGACGGCTCGAAGCTTGGAATCGGCCGTCTGGCTTCGACGAGGAAAGCCTGCCAGGGATCGCAAGAAGGTCCGTATGCCGCCTCCTTGCAGGATGCGGCATCATACACGATCTCCGGTGACACTCTTTCGATCGGGCTGAAATCCGGCGGCTCGATGAGCTTTCGAAAAAACAATTGAAGAGCAACCTGCTGCTCGTCAATCCGCCAATCTACGATTTCACCGCATTTGATTTCTGGTTGCGGCCGTACGGATTGCTGCGCGTTGGCGGTCAACTTCGCGATTGCGAATTGACCACATTTGATTACCTCGTGTCGCGAGATCGCGATTCGTTCGGCCGTGGCCGCTTCGACCAACAGCGCGTGATCAAACCAGGCCCTCTCGCCGACATTCCTCGCAACTTCTATCGCTTCGGTCGCGCCCGTGAAGAGTTCCTGAAAGTTTTGTCGGGCGGGAGATTCGACGCAGTGCTGGTACAAACGGTGATGACGTACTGGTATTTGGGAGTACGCGAAGTCATCGAAGACGTCCGAAAGTTGCAGCCTCAAGCCAAGATCATTCTCGGTGGCGTGTACGCCACGTTGTGTACAGGCCATGCGAAATCGCTCGGCGCCGATCACGTACTGGAAGGCACCGACCTGACGCGGCTGCCATTCCCGCTCTCCGATGGTCTTCCACTCTGGGAGAGAGTCGATTCGCATGTTGGCGTGATTAAGATCGCAGAGGGTTGCCCGTTTCGCTGCACGTATTGCTCGGTTCCAGTCGTCTATCCCAGTTTTGTGGCCCGTCCGCTTGACGCCTGTGTGGAAGAGGTTCGCTATCTTGCCGGCATTGGGACACGTGACATTGCGTTTTACGACGACGCGCTTTTGTACAAGCCCGACCAGATTTTGCTTCCCTTCCTTGATGCGGTATTGCGCCAGGATCTTCGTGTGTCATTCCACACCCCGAATGCGCTGAACGCACGCTTCATCACGCCTGAGATCGCGCGGCTGATGGTGCGAGCAGGCTTCAAAACGTTTTTTCTGGGCTTCGAATCCAACGACTACGCATGGCAGCGGAAAACCGGAGGCAAGGTGTATTCGGAAGAGTTTGCCGATGCGGTGCATGCCTTAAGGGAGGCCGGTGCGGCTTTCATCGGGGCGTACATCATTGTGGGCCATCCGGATTCCGAAGGTCAATGCGTCGAAGGAGCGATCCGTTTCGCGGCGCAGCAGGGAGCTCGTGTCATGCTGTCGGAATTTTCGCCGGTACCTGGCACCCCGGACGGCGACGCGTGCCGCGCATACACCAATCTCGATGAGCCACTGAATCACAACAAGACAGCATTCACGATCCGGTTCCTGGGCGCTGACCGGGTCAATCAGCTCAAAGATCTTTGCAGAACTGTTAACGCTTCGATTCGAAGCCGCTTAGCGGCGACAGTCTTCTAGCCCCCCGGGCGCGCGGAGCCGCGCCCCTCTCCCTCTGGGAGAGGTCGGCGCGAAGCGCCGGGTGAGGGTTTGAAAGTGCGACACGTGACGAACCCTCACCCGCCCTTCGGGCGACCTCTCCCAGAGGGAGAGGGGCGCGGCTCCGCGCTCCGATGGACACTCAAAACCCACTGTGATAGAAACACGCGAATAAAACCATGAAACCATTTTTCGCACTCGTCGGCTTACTTCTCACGTTGGCTTCCGGTGCCAGCTCGACCGTCGATCCGAACCTTTTCTCCGGTATGCGCTGGCGCAACATCGGTCCTTCGCGCGGCGGCCGCGTGACTGCGGTGGCCGGCGTCGTCGGACAACCTCTCGTTTATTACTTCGGCGGTACAGGAGGGGGACTGTGGAAGACCGAAAACGCGGGTATCACCTGGGCGCCTGTTTCTGATGCGGCGTTCAAGACCGGCTCGGTCGGCGCAGTCACCGTGGCCCCGTCGGATCCGAACATCATTTACGTCGGAATGGGTGAGGCGTGCCTTCGTTCGAACATCTCCGCCGGTGACGGTGTTTACAAATCCACCGATGCAGGCCGCACGTGGACCCATCTCGGTCTCGACGACTCCAGCCAGATTGGCCGCATCGCGGTGCATCCTCGCAATCCCGACCTCGTCTACGTCGCAGCAGTCGGCCATCCCTACGGACCAAACAGCGAACGCGGACTCTTCCGTTCGAAAGATGGCGGGAAAACGTGGGAGAAGGTTCTTTTCGTGAACGAAAAGACCGGCGCCGTCGATGTCTCTATGGATCCATCGAATCCGCAGGTCATTTATGCATCTACTTGGCAGGTACTTCGAACCGCATGGGGAATCGACAGCGGTGGACCGGGCAGCGGCCTGTACAAAACGACCGACGGAGGCGATCACTGGACGCTGCTCACGAATGGTCTGCCGGCGTCCGAAAAAGGAAAGATCGGAGTTTCCGTCTCCGCCGCGAATCCGAGTGTGGTCTACGCCGTCGTGCCAGCCGGGAAAGACCATGAAGAAGGAGGCGTCTACCGTTCTGATGATGCCGGAGCAAGTTGGCGGATGATGAGCAATCCGCCGGAACTACGTCTTCGCGATTACTACTACGGACACATCTTCGCGGACACGAAGAACGTCGATACGGTTTATGGATTTCGCAAAGAGTTTCTGAAGTCGAGCGACGGCGGCCGCACCTGGCAGGAATTGCGACTGCCCCACGGAGACTTCCACGATTTGTGGATCGATCCAACCGACAGCCGGCGCATGATCAACGGCAACGACGGCGGCGCCACGGTTACATTCGACGGTGGCCGCAGCTGGAGCGACATCGATAATCAGCCGACCGCGCAGTTCTACACCGTAATAACCGACGATCAGGTTCCGTTTCGCGTCTACGGCGCACAGCAAGATGCGTCGACTGTCTCGATCTCGAGCCGGGCTGCGCCGGCCGCGACCGAATGGTATGCCGTCGGCGGTGGAGAGAGCGGGCATATCGCGCCGAGTCCGGACGGCAACGTCGTGTATGCGGGAAGTTATTTCGGAAAGCTCACGCGATTCGACCGTCGAAACGGAGAGGTTCGCGACATCACGATCTGGCCGGACTATCCCGGCGGGCGCACGTCCGCGGAGATGAAATATCGGTTCCAATGGACGTTCCCGATCGTCGTTTCGTCCCACGATTCCAACGTGGTGTATGCCGCCGGCAACGTCCTGTTCCGCTCGACCACCGAGGGCAGAAGTTGGGAACCGATCAGCCCCGATCTCACGCGAGACGATAAACAGAAGGAAAACGGCGGCCGTCTCGAGGAGGCGTACTGCACCATCTTTGCGGTTTCCGAATCGCCTCTGCAGAAGGGCACGATCTGGGTCGGATCGGACGATGGTCTGGTTCATCTCACACGCAACGGTGGAACGAATTGGCTCAACATCACTCCACCGGCAATGCCCGAATGGTCGCGAATCAACTTTATTGAAGCGTCTCCACACGATCCGGGTTCGGCGTACCTTGCAGTGAACCGATACCAGTTCGATGATTTTGCCCCGTACATCTACAAAACCGCCGATTACGGAAAGACCTGGAAGCTGATCACCACGGGAATTCCGAAGAAGAGTTTCGTGCGATCCGTTCGTGAGGATCCGAAACGCCGAGGTTTGTTATTTGCGGGCACGGAAACCGGAGTTTATGCATCGTTCGACGATGGCGAGAGCTGGCAATCACTGCAGCTGAATCTTCCCGTGGTTCCAATCACGGACCTGCGGGTTAAGAATGGCGATCTCATCGTGGCTACTCAGGGCCGCGCATTTTGGAGTCTGGACGACATCACTCCGCTTGAGCAGTTCACGGCTACTAACGCGACGCTCTTCGGACCTCGCGAAACATATCGCGATGCGGGTGGCGGTCGGGGAGGTCAGGGTGGTCTCACAGTTTCGTACTTCCTACCGGATAGACCGAGCGGGCCTGTGAGTATTGAGATCGCGGACTCGCAAGGTAAGGTCATCACCACGCGCTCTGCAACGGCAAGCGCGGGTCTGAATCGGTTCACCTGGGATATGCGTTATCCGGACGCGCATGGAATCGACGGTGGGACACTGGTCGCAGGCGGGAGCTTGCGCGGTCCGGTTGCGGCGCCGGGAACCTATCGCGTGACACTGAAGGTCGGAACTCAAACGTTCACGCAATCCGCCGAGATTCGAAAGAGTCCACGTTCTTCCGCGACGCAGGAGGACTTACAGAGCCAATTCGACTTGCTGATCAACGTTCGCGATCGGTTGTCGGACGCGCATGACGCCATCAATCGGATTCGCGCTCTGCAAAAGGACATTGGCGATTCGATCGTCCGTGCGAAGGCTGTCGCACAAGGTGCTCCGGTTGTTGCTGCAGGGGAGAAGCTCAACGCCGCGCTTCAGTCGGTTGTGACCGAACTCTATGAGCCGCGCTATACCGGTCAGGACGACCAGATGCTGATCTTTCCGCTGAAGCTGAACAACCGTCTGGCCGGACTCCAAGGTTACGTCGCAGGAACCGACACAGCCCCCACCGCGCAAGCGTTCAGCGTGTATCGCGAACTTTCGACCGACCTGGAGCGACAACTGGCGCGTTTGAAAACCGTGCTGGAGGGGGACCTGCCGGCATACAACCAACTTCTCCAGTCTCGCGGCCTGCCGCCCGTTCGGCGGTAGCCGTCCCTCTCCCTTTGGGAGAGGTCGGCGCGAAGCGCCGGGAGAGGGTTCGAAATTCACACGTTTAATGTCTAGCCCTCTCCCGCCCCTTCGGGGCACCCTCTCCCTGCGGGAGAGGGAACTCCTTAAAAGAAGATCTTTAGTCCCAGCTGAATCTGACGGGACGTCGTGTTCACCAGGGTTGAACGAATTGTTCCGAAGTCCGCTGTGTTGAACGTCGACCCGGGTTGTCCGAAGATCGGGTGGTTTAGCACATTGAACGCTTCAGTACGGAACTGCACGCGCCGGTTTTCATTGAATCGGAAATTCTTCATCAACGCGACGTCGAATGCTTGCATTGCCGGGCCGATCAAGGTATTTCGACCGGCATTTCCGAACGCGTTGGCCGGAGCCAGCACAAACGCGTCTTTGTTGTAGTAGCTGTCCACAGTTTTTAAACCGGTGTTCGGGTTTGCCACAGCATCCGGACGATCTCCTCCACCGGCGGTGTTGCTGCGATCGCCTGTCAAGCCAATCGTCGACGGACGGCCCGATTGCAGTGTGACGACGCCGCTCATCTGCCAGCCGCCGAGGACGTGCGAGATCACGCCTTCCTTTAAATACGTATGACCGGCACCGAGCGGAATCTCGTAGACGAAGTTTGTGACCAGCCGATGCCGCACATCGAATGACGATAATCCGTATTCCGCATCGATGTTCCGCGCATCCTGGCCGCTGTTCATGCCATTGTCGAGCGACTTACTCCACAGGTACGTTCCCAGAAGCGACAACCCTGACGTGAATCGTCGCTCCAGCTTCATTTGCAGCGAATGAAAGTTGGAATTCCCGATATCGTCGGCTTTGGTCACATTGTTGAATGCTTGATAGAGCCGTCGTGTCTGTGAAGCTCCGGATCCCAGCGGTCCGCCGACCGGAAACGCCTGGTTCACGCTGTTGAAGTAGAGCAAGCGCGTGCCCTTTGAGCCCGAATACGCCAGTTCCGCGGTCAAGTCCGATGCGAGCTGCCGTTGAACGCTGAGGTTCCAGTTCTGCATGTACCCGTCGCGGAAATCTGGATCCCACCCGTTCACGCTGAGCAGCGGTTGAGTGAAAACCTGTTCGGGAAAAGGATTCGCGACCAGATTGATGACCGCCCCGGTAACGGCATCGGTCCGATATGTCTTGGTCGGGAACCATGGGGAGTTTTGCACGAACCGTGTCTGATGGTTTCCAAATGCAATGTTATCTGTGAAAACTCCATAGCCGGCGCGTAAGACAGTTTTCGGATTCACGGTGTACGCAAGCCCGATCCGAGGCGCGATATTGTTCCGGTCGCTGTTCCGGAGACCGCGACCGTATGCAGAGTTTTCGACGAAGTTAGGCGCAATCGACCCCGGAGTTATCTTTGCCGTATCCGGGACCACGATTCGACCTGTGTCGAAATTAAACGATGCAATGGCGTCGTTGGCATCCGTCATTGCCGTGTTGATCTCATAGCGGAATCCCAAATTGAGTGTGAGATTTGGTGTCGCCTTCCAGTCGTCATTGAAAAACAGGCTGTAGGCTTGTCCACGCTGATGAGTCCGGAAGTTTGCAGAGTCGACGGTGAGCTGCGACTGGCGCGGAACTCCCAGCAGCAAGTCTGCGACAGCGTTGCCGGAGTGCAATCCGTCGAACTGGAAGTTCCCGCGACGTGCGTTCGGCAGTAGGTGATCGATCATTACAGTTCGGATGTTCACGCCCGCACTGTAGTTGTGATTGTGGAAAAGGAACGTCTGTGTGTAGTTCCACTCGCTGATGTATTCGTCGCGACCGCCGGGCGTCGCCTGGTTATCTCCGACTCCGTTGTAACCCGATACAGAGATGGACGGCCGTCCCCAGAATTGCGGATCAGGACTTGTGCAGCAGAGTCCGATCTGTTGGTTGAACGGAACGATGTTCCAATTCACGTTGGGTTCCCACATGTGGGTGATGCCGTATCGGACATTGCCGATGAATCGAGGCGACATCACGAGCGCCGCACCGGCGCTAAAAGTGTCGCCGACGAGCGGATCGTCCCAGCCAAAACCCGGTACGCCATTCTCGCCGCCGCGGCCTGGGAATGGTTCTTTGATCAGCTCGCGGTTGTGGATGTGGCGCGCATACAAGTTGTGCTTGCCGATGTTGTAATCCAGGCGCAGCGTCGCCTGATCGTTGTTTCGAATCGCCTTCGGGTTCGTGACAAGGTTTCCCGATGCCTTGTTGTTTGTCGGCATCGGATACAGATTCAAGAACGCGAGGCCGACAGGATCCCATCTCGACTGCGGGATGATGTTGTTCGGAAACGCCACTTTCGTGATCGGATCGCGGATTACCGTTCCGGGCAGCAAAGATGAAAAGTCGCCGCGATGGAATGCTTCGATCGGAACAGTTGCGGTCGAAGTCAGCGACTTGATATTGCGCAATCCCTCATACCCTGCGAAGAAAAACATGTTCTTGATCTTCGGAACGGGGCCGCCGTAGACGAATCCAAACTGATTGCGCCGCAACGGAGGGATCGGCCGGCAGGTCACTCCCGGCGCGGCCTTGTCGCAATCCGGTGGGTCGAAGAAGTTCTTGGCGTCTAGTTGATCGTTACGCAGAAAGTTCCAGACCGTTCCTCGATACTCGTTGGTTCCGGAACGCGTGCTCATGATCACCTGACCGCCGCCGCCCCGCCCATATTCGGGCGAATAAGAGTTCGTCAGGATCTTGAACTCCTGCAGAGTTTCAACGCTGATTTTGATTTGTGGCCCGTTGGTTCCGGCAGATCCGTTATCGATGCCGTCGATCGTGTAGGAGTTCGACGTATCACGCGCGCCGGCCATATTGATGCCGCCGCGATTCGCCAACGTGGATCCCGGAGCTGGAGCAACGGTACCGGGAGCCAGAGACAGTAGAGCGTAGAACTCACGACCGTTCAGAGGCATTTCCAACACGGTCTTATTGCTGATCACGGTGCCAAGTGCGGCACTTTCCGATTGGATCAGCGGTACCTCGCCGGTGACGGTCACCGCATCCGTGAGTTGTCCGACTTCGAGCTCAAAGTTAATGCGCAGATTGTCGCCCACCTGCAACGGAACGCCACTCCGAACCTGTTTTTGAAATCCGGGAAGTTCCGCGGAGACTTCATACGTGCCGATGGGAAGCGACGGGATCGCATATATGCCGCTTTCATTTGTAAGAGCTGTTCTTACGAGATTTGTACCCGTGTTCCGGGCAGTTATCGTGACTCCCGGCATTACAGCGCCGGACTTGTCGCGTGCGGCTCCGGTAATGCCCGCGCCACTGAAACTTTGCGCAAGCAGTAGCAAAACAGACAAAAATACCGACATCACCCACCCCCTGGAAGACACCACATTCCGATGGACGTGCCTGTTTCGTCAATAAAATTGGTTTTTGGGAACGGGATCGGGGAAACGATCAATGGTCAATGATCAATTGTCATTTGTGATTTAAGGTGCGCGCTTCGCGCGGGCATTTGCTTTATAAAGAAATTAAACCGCGCGAAGCGCGCACCTTAAATGACAAATGACAATTGATCATTGACCATTGATCGTTTCCCCCAAAACAGAGTTAAACTTCCGCGCACGCACCTAGAAAAGGAGACGCCATGAGACGCATCGCCGGCGCGATTGTCGCCATTCTGCTCGCGCTGCCTCTAGCCGCGCAGACGAAGTTCGATCCCAACTTGTTTACTGCAATGCGTTGGCGAAATATCGGTCCGAACCGCGGAGGCCGCGTTACTGCAGTTGCGGGTGTCGCGCAGAAACCGCTCGTGTATTACTTCGGCGCCACTGGCGGTGGTGTATGGAAGACGGAGGATGGCGGTCTCAATTGGAATCCGGTTTCGGACGGGTTTTTCAAATCCGGTTCGATCGGCGCTATCGAAGTATCACAGGCCGATCCCAACGTCATCTATGTTGGAACCGGCGAAGCCTGCATCAGGAGCAACTTCGCCGAGGGGGATGGGGTCTACAAATCTACTGATGCCGGGCAGACGTGGATCAATATCGGCCTGAAAGACTCTCGACAGATCGGGCGCATCCGAATACATCCTAAAAATCCGGACGTTGTTTATGTCGCCGCTCTTGGTGACGCGTTCGTTCCAAGCAAAGAACGCGGAGTTTTCCGATCGAAGGACGGCGGGAAAACCTGGGAGAACGTTCTCTTCATCGACGACACGACGGGCGCCGCGGACATCGCCATCGACGAATCCAATCCGCGGATCCTTTACGCAGGTTTCTGGCATGTTCGTCGCAAGCCCTGGGGGATGTACAGCGGCGGCGAATCCGGTGGCTTATACAAATCCACCGATGGCGGCGATACATGGAACGAACTCACTAACGGACTTCCGAAGGGTGTGCGCGGCAGAATCGGCGTGACGGTTTCGCCGGCGAACCCGGCCCGTGTGTGGGCGATTGTCGAAGCCAAAGACGGCGGCATGTTCCGATCCGACGATGCGGGCAAATCCTGGACGAAAGTGAATGATGAAGCACGTATTCGCGATCGCCCGTGGTACTACAGCCACATCTACGCCGATCCGCGCAACGCTGATACCGTCTACGTTCTTGCACTGCAGATTTACAAATCGATCGACGGCGGACGTACGTATCAGATTGTTCGCGCTCCACACAACGATCATCACGATCTGTGGATGGATCCTGCCAATCCTGCGCGAATGATCAACAGTAACGACGGCGGCGCCAACGTAACCATGAACGGCGGTCTGAGCTGGACCACGCAGGACAATCAACCGACGGCGCAGTTCTATCACGTCATTACGGACAATCAGTTTCCGTATCGCGTGTACGGTTCGCAGCAGGACAATTCATCGGTCTCGATCGCGCACGATCGAAACGAGTTCTATGCCGTTGGTGGTGGCGAAGCCGGCTACATCGCGCCCGATCCGCGCGACGGGAACATCGTTTACGCCGGAAGCTACTACGGGCTTCTCACCCGCTACGATCACCGAACCGGCCAAACGCAAAACATTTCAATCTGGCCGGAATCGCCCGGCGGCCGCGCTGCCGGCGACGTGAAATATCGGTTCCAGTGGACGTTCCCCATCGTTATCTCGCCGCACGATCCAGCCACGATCTATGCCGGTGCGAACGTTCTGTTCAAATCGACCGACGAAGGACGAAGCTGGACCGCGATCAGCGGTGATCTGACTCGAAACGAAAAGACGACGCTTGTCCCGTCGGGAGGCCCGCTCACTGGTGACAACAGCAGCGCCGATTTCTACGGGACGATCTTTACAGTCGCCGAGTCGTCGCGCGCCAAAGGCATGATCTGGAGCGGTTCTGACGACGGTCTGGTGCAGCTCACTGAAGATGGCGGCAAGACCTGGCGCAATGTGACGCCGCGGGCGATGGGTGACTTCACGCGCATCCATATGATCGAAGCTTCACCTCACGAGGCGGCCGTCGCATATGTGGCGGCATCGCGTTATCAGCTCGGCGATCGAAGACCCTACATTTATAAAACGACCGATAGCGGAAGGAACTGGACAGCGATCACCCCGGGGATTCCTGATGGATCGTTCGTACGTGTCGTTCGTGAGGACCCTGTACGCAAAGGCTTGTTGTACGCGGGCACGGAACACGGTGTTTTCGTCTCGTTCGACTCCGGAGCGGCGTGGCAGTCGTTGACGTTCAACCTGCCCGAAGTGCCAGTAACGGATCTGGTTGTTAAGGACGGCGATCTTGTGGTGTCAACCCAGGGCCGCGCCTTCTGGATAATCGATGACATCTCGCCTTTACGGCAGCTCGCCGATCGCACCTTGACGACCGCGCAACTCTTCAAGCCGCGCGAGTCGTATCGGACGCGGAACGGCCGCGCGAGCATCTACTACTTTCTTCCAGCCACCAATCGCGGGCCTGTCACTCTCGAGTTCCTCGATGCGGCCGGCAAATCGATCACCACTGCGAGGAACATTACCCTCAGGCCAGGTCTCAATCGATTCGACTGGGACATGCGATATCCCGACGCCAGTCCGGCGCCGCCGGGACACGTGATATTCGGCGGTGATCTGAGCGGTCCGGTTGCTGTGCCAGGCCGGTATCAAGTGCGCCTATCGGGCGGCGGCGCACCCCTGACCGAAAGCTTTGAAATACGGAAGGACCCACGACTCTCCACCACCGATCAGGATTTTCAAAAGCAATTTGAGCTGCTGAGCAATC
>Ga0209382_10002200_pt1 | contig 28970 bp, 26 predicted proteins | sample SoiMetdeltSBSDD5_FD_187599 | JGI IMG/M metagenome (GOLD analysis project Ga0209382, IMG submission 187599) | Bulk soil microbial communities from a Populus tree surrounding site in Tennessee, USA - Soil MetaG P. deltoides SBSDD5 (SPAdes) (version 2) | ecosystem: Environmental > Terrestrial >...
ACGGGGTCAGCATCCTCGTGGTCCACACCGGCGACGCGTTCGTCGCCTTGCAGGCGATGTGCCCGCACGAGGCGGTGCCACTCGAGACGGGCCTGCACGACGGCTGCGTGCTGACCTGCCTCGAGCACATGTGGCAGTTCGACCTCCGGACCGGGGCCCCGATGGGCGACGCGCAGGAAGGGTTGAAGGGCTACCCGCTCAAGGAAGAGCAGGGCGCGCTCTACGTCGCCCTTAAGGGGTGACCTTCAGGGCTCGTCGCTCCGCTCGAGGAACTCGCGCACGCGCTCGATCAGCTCCGCCTTCGGGTAGATGGCGCCGAGGAAGCGGGCGCGCGTGAGCGGGTCGCTGGCGAAGAAGCGCTCGTAGAGGACCTGGCGGCTGCCGAAGGCGCTGCCGGCGATGTCCCAGGCCAGCCGGAAGAGCTTCACGCGGTCGCGAGCGGTGGCGCCCTCGGTGGCCAGGTACTGCTCGATCGCCGGCGCCAGCGGGGAGGCGAAGTCGGCCTCGCTCGGCGTGATCATGAAGCTGCTCGACCCCAGGAGCTGGAGGATCTCGGCCATCCGGGGATAGGCCGTGGTGAACAGGTTGCGGGTGATCTCGACCGGGATCGCCGACGGCCGCATCACGCCCCACTGGTCGAGGGCGGCGTCGGCCTCCGCCGCTCGCATGCAGGCCCGCATCAGCTCCGTGTACATCATGAGCTCGCTCAGCCGCTCCTCGGAGTGGGGCAGGTGCGCGTTGCCCAGCGTCTCGGTGATGAGCAGCGCCACCCCGAGCACGAACTCGCACTTGGCGAGGTTCTTGGCCGCGCCCTGATGCGCGGTGTGCATGGACGAGCCGGTGGTGGTGCCGGTGGCGTTGATCAGGGTGACGTCGCCGAGGAGGAACACGCGCTCCCACGGCACCAGCACGTCGTCGAAGAAGGCGACGCAGTCCATCTCCTCGAAGCGCGAGCCGAGCGGGTGATCGAAGCGCGAACGTCCCAGGTCGAAGCTCTCGCGGCAGAGGAACTTCAGTCCCGGCGTGCCGCAGGGGATGGCGAAGTTGAGCGCGAAGGGGCTGTGCGGCTCGCCCATCTGGGCCAGCCGTGGCGAGTAGACGGCGATCTCATCGGAGATCGGCGCCAGCGTGGCCAGCACGCGCGCGCCCCGCACGACGACGCCGGCGTCGGTCTCGCGCACCACGTGCAGCGCCGTCCCCTCGTCGAGGTTCAGCACGCCCGACACCGTGCGGCTGCGCTGCAGGTTGATGAGGGCGTGGGTCAGCGTCAGGTCCTTCTCGCTGATGTGCTCGTAGTAGGCGCGGACGTGACGTCCGAATTCCGGCCGGCACTGGGCGAAGTAGTCGGCCGCGCCCGCCCAGGCCGCGAAGGAGACGTTCATGAAATCGGGCGAGCGCCCCATCATCCCGCAGGTCGCCCGCGCCCAGCGCAGCATCATCTCGCGGCGAACCTCGAGGTCCTCCCGGGTGCGGGGGATGACGAACGAGCGGCCGATCCGGTCGCCGGTGGTCGGCGACACGAACGTCATGGTGTCGCGGAGCGCGGGGTCGTGCTGCAGGTCGTAGAGAGCGGCGATGGCCTCGGCGCCGCGGCGCAGGCCGGGGTGCGTCGTGACGTCCTTGACGCGCTCCCCGCCCAGCCAGACCTCGCGCTCCTGGTCCCGCAGCCCCTGCAGGTACTCGCGCCCCGTCCGCGCCGGCATGGGCTCTAGAGTAGCGCGACGAGCGGACTCGCGAAACCTACTCCAGCCAGACGTTCCACAGCACGGCGGCCGGGAACTGCAGGACGCCGCGCACGCTCTTGCGGTAGAGCGACGGCTGGACGTACTGCCCCCACGGCACGAACGGGACCTCGTCGAAGGCCACGACCTGGATCTGCTCGGCGAGCTGCTTGCGCCGGGCGGGGTCGCTGGTACGGATCCACTCCAGCCGCATCGCCTCCAGCTTGGGGCTCGACGACCAGCCGAACCAGCCGCTCTCCCCGCCGCCGGCCACGCCGGCGTTCACCGCGGGCGTCATGGCGTCCGACGAGATCCAGTTGGTGGAGAAGAGGTTCCACCCGCCGGCGCTCGGCGGGTCCTTCTTGGCGCGCCGGGCGAGCAGCGTGCTCCAGTCCACGGCCTGGAGGTCGACGGTGACGCCGATCTTCACGAGCAGCTCGCGCGTGACCAGGGCCGCGCCGTGCAGCTCGGGTCGGTCGGTCGGGTCGAGGACGACCACCGGGCGACCGTCGTAGCCCGACTCCTTCATGAGCTGGCGGGCGCGGTCGAAGTCTGGGCGGGTCGGCGCGCCGGCCTTGCTCTCGTAGGGCACGTTGCCGCAGAAGAAGATGCCGGGGCAGGTCCGGTAGTACTGGGCCTGGCCGATCGCCGCCTGCAGGTACATCTCCTGGTCGACCATGTGGAGCAGAGCCTGGCGGGCCTTTTTCTGGTTGAACGGCGGATGCAGGTGATTGGGTCGCAGCCAGCCGACGAGCCCGACGGGATCGCCGACGAACGTCGTGAGGGTGGGGTTCTTGGTGAGGCGCGCGACGAAGTCGGCGGGCGGGAACTGCCAGTAGTCGAGCTCGCCGGCCTCGAGCGCGCTGGCGGCGGTGGCCGAGTCGGGCATGTAGCGCCAGACCACCCGGTCGAGGTAGACGTGCTTGCCGCCGGCTGCGCCGCTCGGCGGCTCGCTGCGCGGCACGTAGTCGGCGTTGCGCGCGTAGACGACCTGGTTGCCCGGCTGCCACTCCTCCTTCACGAACTTGAACGGCCCCGAGCCGATCGGCTCCTTGATCTGCTCGTCGGCCGACGTCGCCGCCAGCCGGGCCGGCATGATGAACGGCACGTTGCTCGACGGCTTGCCGAGCGCCTCCAGCACCATGCCGAACGGCTCCTTGAGCTCCAGCGCGAAGGTCTTCTTGTCGGTCGCCTGCAGCTTGCCGGTGGCCGCGAACATCAGCTTGCCGAGGGCGTCCTTCTTGCCCCACCGGATCAGCGAGGCCACGCAGTCGTCGGCCGTCACCGGGGCCCCGTCGTGGAAGCGCAGACCGTCGCGCAGCGTGAAGGTGTACTTGAGCCCGTCGCGGCTCACCGTGTGCTTGTCGACCATCTGGGGCTTGATCTGGAGGGTGGCGTCGGTGGCGAACAGCGTGTCCCAGACCATGTAGCCGTGGTCGCGCGTGATGTAGGCGGTCGTCCAGATCGGATCGAGGATCTTGAGGTCGCCGATGGGGATGAAGCGCAGCGTGCCGCCGCGCTTCGGCGTCTGGGCGCGGGCGGGGGCGGCGACGCTCGCGGCGGCGAGCGCCGCGGTGCCGGCCAGGAGGTCACGGCGCGTGAGCTCGTGCATGACGCAGTCTCCGTGGGCTCAACGCCCGAGGTCGTTCTCGAGCGGGGGAAACGACTGGGGCGACAGTTGATCCGCGGTCAGCCGCTGCCAGTGCCAGTCGGGGACGGTGCCCCACAGGCGGTCGGCCTCGGCCTGGGCCTGCGCGAGCAGCGCCGCCTCGTCGAGGCCGACGACGTGGCCGTCCTCGACGACGGTGCGGCCGTCGACGATGACCCGGTCGACGTCGTCGGAGGTGCCGCACTGCACGAGCGCCTTGATCGGGTCGCGGTACGGGCCCATGCGGAAGCTCCGCATGTCGATCAGCACGACGTCGGCCTTGGCGCCGGGCGCGAGCCGGCCGAGGTCGTCGCGGCGCAGGGCGCGGGCGCCGCCGAGCGTGACGGCGGTGAAGACGTCGGCGGCGGTGGCCACGGTGAAGTCGCGCTCGACGATCTTGCAGAGGTTCGAGGCCCACCGCATCTCGCTGATGAGGTCGCGCGGGTAGGTGTCGGTGCCGAGCCCGACGTTCACCCCGGCCGCGCGATACTTCGCGAACGACTCCAGCGCGTTGCCGCGCCGGGCGAACACGAGCGGGCAGTGGGCGACCGAGGCGCCGGTGCGGGCGAGGATCTCGAGGTCGCGTCCGGCCGGCAGCGCGGCCAGGTGGTGGGCGGTGCTGATGATGCAGTGGCCGACGATGGCGTCGGGCCCGAGCAGGCCGGTGTCGGCCAGGTACTCCACCGGCGTCATGGTGTGGCGGCGCAGGATCTCGTGGAACTCCAGGAGGTTCTGGCCGGCGTGGATCTCGATGCCGACGCCGAGCTCGTCGGCGGCCTTGCGCGTCGCCCGCAGCAGCGCGGGGCTGCACGTGTCGACCTGGTAGGGGAAGAGCATCCCCTGCAGTCGGCCGTCGTAGTCGCCGGCGTGCTTCCGGATGAACGCTTTGGCGCGCTCCAGCCCGGCCATGCCCTCGGCCTCGTTCTCCTCGTAGGACAGCCGGCCGTCGGCGTCGACGACGTACTCGGCCGACTTGTAGGCGGGGCTCAGGTACGCGCGCAGCCCCAGCTCGCCGGCGATCCGCGCGTGCGACTCGGCGGCCACGCCGATGTCCACGACGGTCGTGCAGCCGTTGCGGAGCATCTCGGCCATCGCGAAGCGGCCGCCGATGTCCGGGTCCTGCCGCGGGCCGAGCGACTTGGCGCCGCGCCGAGCGCCGTAGTAGTTCAGGAAGCCGGTGTGGAAATAGTCGCGCCGGCCAACGTCGGCGATGAGCCGGCCGCCGGCCTCGGTGTCGGCGTGGCAGTGGATGTTGACCAGGCCCGGGATCACCAGCCGGCCGGTCGCGTCGATGCGCCGGTCGACGGGACCGGCGAACGCGCGCCCCACGAACGTCACGCGGTCGTCCTCGAACACCAGGGCGCCGCCGCGGAGCAGCCGGTGGCTGCCGTCGGCGTAGGCGACGACGTCGCCGCCGTGGATCAGCGTCTTCATGAGTGTCTCCTCGTCATTCCTCGCCGGCGGGCAGGAGCCACGGGCACACGAGCCGCTCGACCAGCGACACCGCGCCGAAGAGCACGATGGCCATCACCGACAGCAGGATCATCGAGCTGAAGGCCAGCTCGGTCTTCCAGTAGGACGTGGCCGACAGGATCACGTAGCCCAGCCCCTGGTCGGAGCCGACGAACTCCCCGACCACGGCGCCGATGACCGAGAGCGTGATGGCGACCTTGGCGCCCGCGAAGAAGAACGGCATCGCCATCGGCAGCCGCACCTTCATGAAGGTCTTGAACGCGCTGGCCCGGTAGGAGCGGCTGAGGTCGAGCAGCTCGGGCGGCGTGGCGGCCAGCCCCGTGGCGGTGTCCACGACGACGGGGAAGAAGGCCACGAGGAAGGCGACGATGATCTTCGGGATCTCGCCGTGACCGAGCACCAGCAGCAGCACCGGGGCGATCGCGATCTTGGGGACCGACTGGGTGAGGACGATGAGCGGGTAGAGCGCGCGCCGGAGCGCCGGCGAGTAGACGATCAGCACCGCCAGCGGCACGCCGACCACGATCGACAGCGCGAAGCCGCCGAGGGTCTCGTAGAGCGTGACCCACGTGTGGCCGAGGAAGCGATAGCGCCACTCCCAGCCCTCGGCCAGGATCGCCGAGGGTGGCGGCATGATGAAGCGGGGGATCCCGAGGACGTGGGTGGCGGCCTCCCACAGCGCGAGCGCCCCAACCACGGTGGCGGTCGGCACGGTCGCCTCGGTCGCCAGCCGGCGCAGGGTCACCGCGGTGCCCCCCGGCCCGCGAAGATCAGGTCACGCACCTCGTCGCTGGCCGCCTTGAAGCGCGGGTCGTATTCGAGCTCGATCGTGCGCGGACGCGGCAGATCGACGGCGATGACGCGCGCGACGCGGCCCGGCCGCGGCGTCATGACCACGACCCGGTCGGCGAGGAGGATCGCCTCGGGGATCGAGTGGGTGACGAACAGGATGGTCTTGCGGCGCTCGTCCCAGATGCGCAGCAGCTCGAGGCTCATCTCCTCGCGGGTCATGGCGTCGAGGGCGCCGAAGGGCTCGTCCATCAGGAGCAGGCTCGGGTCGGGCAGGAGCGCCCGGCAGATCGCCACGCGCTGCTGCATGCCGCCCGAGAGCTCGCGCGGGTACTTGGTCTCGAAGCCACCGAGGCCGGTCAGCTCGAGCAGGTCGCCGGCCTGCTTGCGGTACTGGCGCGGGTCGAGGCCCAGCATCTCGACGGAGAAGAGGACGTTGTCGAGCACCGAGCGCCAGGGGAGCAGCACAGGCTGCTGGAAGACGAAGCCGACGTCGGGGAACGGCTCCTGCACCGGCGCGTCGCGGACGTGGATCGTGCCACGGGTGGCCGGCGTGAGCCCGGCGACGAGCTTCAGCAGCGTGCTCTTGCCGCAGCCGCTGGCGCCGACCAACGTGACGAATTCGTTCTCGCCGACCTCGAGCGTGACGTCCTCGACGGCGTGCACGAGGTCGCCCCGCCGCGTCCGGTAGGTCTTCTCGACGTGGTCGAGACGGATCACGGCGACGCCGGTTACTTCTTCTCCGGGAGCAGGTCGTTCGTGTAGAGCTCCTCGAGCGGCACCTTGCGCTTGAGCTCCAGGTACTGCGTGTAGGTGTCGCGGGTCTTCTCGAGGCGGGCGGGCTCGAACTGGCCCACCGCGACCTTGCCGCTGACGACTTCTTCGGCGAAGACGAACCGTGTCGCGACCTGTGCTGCTCCAAGGGCACCATCGGCGTCGACTTCGGGGTGGTGCTTGAGCAGGTAGCCCACGCCTTCATCGTAGTGCTTGCTGCGGAAGGCGTAGTCGGCACCCCTGAGCGTCGCGCGGAGGAATGCCTTGAGCCCCTCGGGGTCCTTGGCGATCGTCTCCTCGCGGGCGACCAGCGAGGTCGACGACAGGTCGAACCCGAGGTCGGCCCACGCGGTGAGCAGCCGGAGGTCGACGTTCTGCTGCTTGGCCACCTTGCGGATGCGCGCCTCGTGGACGACGAAGAACGGCACCGCGTCGGTGGCCCCGCGGATCAGCGAGGGCGGCATCGAGGCCGCGTCCATCGTGACCCAGGTGACCGAGCCGGGCTTGAGCCCGGACAGCTTCTCGAAGAGCGGCCACAGGATCTGGTGACTGTTGCCGGGGGAGATCGCCAGCTTCTTGCCCTCGAGCTCCTTGGGCGACTTGATCGGCGAATCGGTGCGCACGAAGATGCCGTGGGGCGGGCGGCGGTACCAGAGCGCGATGGCCTTCACCTTGACGTCGGTGTTGGCGCGCGCCGCGATCAGCGCCGACATGTCGGCGATGCCGACCTCGCCCTGGCCGGCGGCGATGCGCTTGACGGTGTCGCCCGAGCCCTGGCCGCGGACGATCTTCACGTCGAGCCCCTCGTCGCGGTACCAGCCCTTCTCGAGCGCGGTGTAGTGAGGGATGTACTCGCCGGTGGGGACGAAGTCGAGGATGAGCGTCCACGCGCGCGGCGGCTTCGTCTGCGCGGGGCCCGCGATGGGCACGGCCGTCAGGACGAGCAGCACGATGAGCAGCGTGGACGTGATCCGGGCCATTCGGGTCATGGTGATCCTCCGGATGATCTCCGCGCCGCCTTGCGCGTGCGCAGCATCCATCTCACGCGGCTCAGAACGTGTCAAGACGGAGGGCCCCACCGTCGAAACGCCCAAACGTTGTCGTCGGTCGGGCCCGTACGGCCCTACCGGCCCTCCACGTCGCATCCGAACGTGGGCTCAGGCAGCGCGCCGGGCACCATGAGGCGCACGGTTCGCCATGTCGACGCAGTGGGAGCTCGAGGGCACGAAGCACGAAAGGACATGGAATATGCGAACGCGAACGACTGTGGCCGCCGCGGCACTGGCCGCGGGCGGCGCCCTGCTCGGCAGGCGGGCGGTTCGGTCCATCGTCCACCAGAAGCGACTGCTGTCCATTGTCAGGTCGCGGCCTCGCTTCACGTCAGTCCAGCTTGCCGAGCGCACGAAGTACCGCCGGGCGGTGGAGGCGGTGATCTGGGGCATGCCGGCGGTCAACTACGACCTGATGCTCCAGGCATCGATCATGGCCGGCGCGGGGAACAACCAGATCGTCTACTGGTCGCGCCCGTTCGGCTGGAAGAACCAGACGTTGACCCCCAACCCGGACACCATCTACCTCATGCCCTTCTACGACACGACGAACGGGCCGATGGTGCTGGAGATCCCGCCGGCCGCTGGTGAGGATTCGCTGGTCGGCTCGGTGGACGACGCCTGGCAGACGGCCATCGAGGACGTCGGGCCGGCCGGCGTGGACAAGGGCAACGGGGGCAAGTACCTGATCACCCCGCCGGGCTTCCGCGACAGGACGCCCGATGGCTACATCGCCATGCCCTCCTCCACCTACAGGGGCTTCGCCCTGTTACGGTCCACGCTCAAGAGCGGGGTGGAGGCCGACGTCGCGCGGGCCGTTGCCTACGGCAAGCGCATCAAGCTCTACCCGCTGGCGCAGGCGGCCGACCCGACCCCGACGAAGTTCGTCGATGCGATCGACGTGGTCTTCGACGCGACCATTCCCTACGACCTGCGCTTCTTCGACGCGCTCGACCGCGTCGTGCAGCGGGAGCCGTGGCTGGAGCGCGACCGGGCAATGATCGACACCCTCAAGTCGATCGGCATCGAGAAGGGCAAACCCTTCAAGCCCGACGCGCCCACGCGAGCGGTTCTGGACGCGGCGATCCGGGAAGCCCACGCCTGGCTCGACGCGCGATACGAGACGATGTATTCGCCGGCCTACTATGACGGCAGCCACTGGGCGCTGCCCGTTTCCCCGGTGCTGATCGAGGGCCTGCAGAGCAACTTCGCCAGGCCCGACCGCTATCCGATCGACGACCGCGGCCTGACTTACTCGTTCGCCTTCTTCAGCGCCAAGCACCTCGGGGAAGGCCAGTTCTACCTGCTCACGATCGAGGACAAAGCAGGCCAGAGTCTCGACGGCGGCAGCGCCTACCGGCTCACCGTGCCGGGCAACGTCCCGGTCCGGCTCTACTGGTCGGTCACGGCCTACGACCGCGCCACTCACGCGCTGATCCGGGACACGGAACGCTCCAGCCGTGGATCGAATTCTCCCGGGCTCCAGAAGAACGCCGATGGCTCGGTGGACGTCTTCTTCGGACCGAAAGCGCCGGCGGGCAAGGAGTCGAACTGGGTGCCGACGAAAGCAGGTCGCGGCTTCGAAGCGCTGTTCCGCTTCTACGGTCCGGAGAAGCCGCTGTTCGACAAGACCTGGAAGCTGCCGGACCTCGAGAAGCTCCCACGCTAACCTCGTGCGAGAGGCTACAGCGCGGGCGCGACGGATCTCCCGGAGCGGCGCAGCAGACTGAGCGCGATGGCGATGTTGAGCACGTTCCACAGGATGCCGTTGAGGAAGGCGGCGTGGTAGGAGCCGGTGGCGTCGAAGATGACGCCGGACATCCAGCCGCCCAGGGCCATGCCGAAGACGGTGGCCATCAGCACGGTGGCGACGCGCATGCCGGCCTCCTCGGGCGGGAAGAACTCGCGGACGATGACCGCGTAGGCCGGCACGATCCCGCCCTGGAACAGCCCGAACAGCGCGGAGACGACGTAGAGCGCGCCCAGCCCCTGGAAGGGCAGGAACAGGACGAGGGCGAAGGCCTGCAGCGCTGAGCCCAGCAGCAGCGTGAGCCGCCCGCCGATGTGGTCGCAGATCCAGCCCGACGCCAGCCGGCTCACGATGCCGAAGCCCAGCATCAGCGACAGCATCTGGGCCCCCTTGGCCGCGCCGTGCCCCAGGTCTCCACAGTAGGCGACGATGTGGACCTGCGGCATCGACATCGCGACGCAGCAGCTCACGCCCGCCACGACCAGCAGGGTCTGCAGCGCTGCCGGCGACATCCCCAACGGTCGCGAGGAGCGCAGGACGAGGCCCGTGGTGGGCGAGGTCGCCTCCGTCAGCGGAGACCGCCGCCGGAGGAACAACGCGAGCGGCAGCATGGTCACCACGCAGAAGCCGGCGATGCCCAGGTAGGTCGCGCGCCAGCCCGCGGCGTCGATGAAGTGCTGCACGAGCGGCGGCCACACGGTGCCGGCGAGGTAGCTGCCGCTCGCGATCACCGCCACCGCCTTGCCGCGATTCCGCGTGAACCAGAGCGAGGTGTCGGCCATGAGCGGCGCGAACGTCGCCGAGCTGGCCACGCCCACCAGCAGCCCCTGGGCGAGGGTGAACTGCCAGAGGCTCGTGGCCTGGCTGGCCACCGCGTAGCCGATCGCGAGCGTGACGGCCCCGCCCACGACGGGGACCATGATGCCGACGCGATCGGAGAGGCGCCCCATGAGGATGCCGCCGAAGCCGAAGCAGATCATCGTCATGGTGTAGGGCAGCGAGGCGGCCGAGCGCGCGACGCCGAACTCGGCCTGCACCGCCGGCAGGGCGACGATCACCGACCACATGCCCACGCCGCCGATGCCGGCCAGCACCAGCGCGGCGAAGAGGCGGGTCCACGCGTAGGCGGACTCCGGCGTCCCACGCGAGGCAGGCGTCACGGTGCTCCCGGCGTCGATGGCGGGCACGGGTGGATGTCCGGCGGGGCTACTTCGCGGGAGGCGCGACGGACACGCCGCGCGCGCCCGTGCGCTCGATCGCGCGGGCGACGAGTCCCGAGGCCTTCGCGTCCTCGACGACGCGTCGCAGGAACGCGAGGCCGGCGTCGCGGCCCTTGGGCACCGCGATGGACTGCTGGACACCCATGAAGCGGCCCTCGACGATGCGCGAGCCGGCCAGCTGCGGGAGCCGGTCGTGCAGCGCCTGGGTCAGGCCCGCGAGGGCGTCGACCTGGCCCGTCGCGAGCAGCTCGAAGGCCGCGTCGCCGCTCGCCGTCGACACGAGCTGCGCGGCCTTCAGATTTCGGCTCAGGAACAGCTCGTAGTTGGCCCGGGCCGGGGCCGCCACCTTCCGACCCGCGCGGTCGACCTCCGCCGCCGTGCGCAGCGGCGAGTCGCCACGCACGAGGTAGGTCGCCTCGATCTCGAGGTACGCCGCGGTGAAGCTCATCAGCGCCTCGCGCTTGGGGTCGGAGCCGAGGAACGCGATGTCCCACACGCCGGTCGGCGCGGCGTCGCCCATGACGGCGACGCTGTCGTAGGCGACGATCGCGACCGTCACGCCGAGCCGTCGCGCTACCTCCTGCACGAGGTCGACGGCCACCCCGCGGGACTCGCCGCTGGCCTTGTCCTTGGTGGCGAGGATGAAGTTGCCGTAGTTGATGGCGGCACGGAGCGTGCCGGTGGAGGCGAGGTCGGCGCGGACGGCGGGCGTGACGTCGGCCATGGTCACGCTCGACTCAACCGACGTGCTTCTTGAAGAAGGCGATCGTCCGTTCCCAGGCCAGCTTGGCCGACGCCTCGTGGTACCGCGGCGTGGAGTTGTTGTGGAAGCCGTGCTGGGTACCGGGGTACGTGTGCATCTCGTACTGGGCGCCGTTCGCCTTCAGCGCCGCCTCGAAGGCCGGCCACATCGCGTTGATGCGCTCGTCGTTCTCGGCGTACTGGATCAGCAGCGGCGCCTTGATCGACGGCACGCCCGCCGTCTCGGCCGCCGCGCCGTAGAACGGCACGCCCGCACTCAGATCGGCGCCGAGCGTGACCGCCAGGAAGTTCGTCGTGCCGCCGCCCCAGCAGAAGCCCGTGACGCCGAGCTTGCCGGTCGACAGCGCGTGGCTCTTCACGAAGCGCGCGCTGTTGACCATGTCCGTGCGCAGCTTGGCCTGGTCGAGCCCGGCCTGCAGCGTGCGGCCGTCGTCGTCGTTGCCGGGGTAGCCGCCGACCGGCGACAGTCCGTCGGGGGCCAGGGCCAGGAACCCCTCGGTCGCCGCGCGGCGGGCCACGTCCTCGATGTACGGGTTGAGCCCGCGATTCTCGTGGATCACCAGCACGGCCGGGAACGGCCCGGCACCGCTCGGCTGCACCAGGTACCCGCGCATCGTGCCGGAGCTGCCGCCCGGCGACGGGTACGTCACGTACCGGGCCTTGATGCGCTGGTCGGTGAAGGAGATCGTCTGGGCCTGCGCGTAGCGCGGCAGGAGCGCCTGCGCCACGGCGAGGCCGCCGACCGTCAGGACGCTCGCCCGCTGCAGGAACTCGCGGCGGTCGATGCGCCCGTGGCAGTACTCGTCGTAGAGCTCGAACACGCGCTGGTCGATCTCGGCCTGGGTCAGCGCGGGCGCCGCCGGCGGCGTCACGGTCGACGTCTCCTCGGTCCACTCGGTCATGGCTCGCGTCCTCCGCTCGAGCCGCATTCTAACGCACGCGCACCGTCGCCCCCGGCGAAGCCCAAATCCCGCTTGACCGGCCGCGACAAGGTGCCTACGCTCGATCGCATCACGCGGCTCAGCGCCCTCCGTCATCGTGACTTCCGGCTCTTCTGGAGCGGGCAGCTCGTCTCGCTCGTGGGCACCTGGATGCAGAGCGTGGGGCAGGCCTGGCTCGTGCTGGAGCTCACGCAGTCGCCGTTCCAGCTCGGCCTCGTGACCGCGCTGCAGTTCATCCCGGTCCTGCTGCTCTCCCCCGTCGGCGGCGCGGTCACCGACCGCCTACCGAAGCGCCGGATCATCCTGGTGACGCAGGCGGCGATGATGGTGCAGGCCTTCGCGCTGGCCGCCCTCGTCGGCAGCGGGCACGTGCGCTACTGGCACGTGGCCGTGCTCGCCGCGATCTACGGCGTCGGCCGCGCGCTCGACATCCCGGCCCGTCAGGCCTTCGTCGCCGATCTGGTCGGCCGCGCCGACGTGCCGAATGCGGTGGCGCTCAACTCGGTCGTGTTCAACGGCGCCCGCATCGTGGGGCCGGCGGTGGCCGGGCTGCTCATCGCGCGCTTCGGGGTGGCGCTCGCGTTCCTGCTCAACGGCCTCAGCTTCGTCGCCGTCCTGGCCGCGCTGCTGGCGATCCGCACCGACGGACGCCCCGATCCCGCGGGCCGGCTCGGGCTGCGGGCGGGGCTGCTCGGCGCGCTCGCTTACGCGACGGGGACGCCCGCCATCGGCTTCACGCTGGGGCTGATGGTCGTGGTCAGCCTGCTGGTCCTGAACTTCAACGTCGTCGTGCCCCTCATCGCCTACCAGGTGCTCCAGGAAGGCGCGCACGGGTTCGGGCTGCTCATGTCGGCGGTCGGGGCGGGAGCGGTGGTCGGCGCGATCGGCCTGACGCTCTTCCGTCGCGACCGCCCCTCGCTCGCGGCGCTGATGGGCACCGCGGCGCTCCTCTGCGCCGGCGTCCTGGGGCTGGCCCTCGTCGGCCACTTCGCAGCCGCGGTCGTGCTGCTGGCCGTGCTCGGCGGCTGTCAGATCGTCTTCACCACGGGCTGCAACACGACGCTGCAGCTCTCCACGCCCGACGGGTTGCGCGGCCGGGTCATGGGACTCTACGCGCTGGCCTTCGCCGGCATGACGCCGTTCGGCTCGCTCCTGGTCGGCACCATCGCCGAGCACCTGGGGGTGCGGGTGGCCTGTGCCGTGAGCGGCGCCTGCGGTTTGCTCGCCGTCGGCACCCTGGCCCTCGTCGCCGCGCGCCCGCGATGGCAGAATCTGTCCACGTCGCACTGAGAGGGCAGGCCGAATGACGCAGCGCCCGTTCGACGGCTATCACCGCCGCACCGTTCCCGCTCCCGATCCCGAGCTGACCCAGGTCGGGCCCGGCACGCCGGCCGGCGAGTACCTGCGTCGGTTCTGGCAGCCAGTGGCCTTCGCCCGCGACCTCGCGGAGACCCCCCGGCGTGTGCGCATCCTCGGCGAGGACCTCGTCGTCTTCCGCGACCGCGGCGGGCGGGTGGGCGTCCTCCACCTGCACTGCGCGCACCGGGGGACGTCGCTCGAGTTCGGCATCCCGCTCAAGCGCGGGATCCGCTGCTGCTACCACGGCTGGGTCTTCGACGTCGACGGGCGCTGCCTGGAGACGCCGGGCGAGCCGCCGGGCAGCCGCCTCTGTGAGCGCGTCGTCCAGGGCGCGTACCCGACGCACGAGTTCACGGGGCTGATCTTCGCGTACCTCGGGCCGCCCGAGCGCCGGCCGCCGTTTCCCCACTACGACAGCTTCGAGGTCCCGGGCTACACGCTGATGCCGGCCGCGCAGTTCACGCTGCCCTGCAACTGGCTCCAGGTGAAGGACAACAGCATGGACCCGGTGCACACCGCGTTCCTCCACGCGCTCAGCAGCGGCTACCAGTTCACGGCGGCCTTCGGCGTCGTGCCCGAGCTCGACTGGGTGACCACCGAGGCGGGGATGGTCTACATCGCCACCCGACGCATGGGCGACCTGGTGTGGGTGCGGGTGTGCGACTTCATGCCGCCGAACGTCCATCAGTTCACCCGCGAGATCGAGGAGGCGACCGCGCCCAAGCCCGCGAGCCGGCCCGTGATCATCCGGTGGGCGGTCCCCAACGACGATGCGGAGACGACGAACTTCGAGCTGGCCCAGGTCGATCCGGCCTGGGGGCTCACCCCTGAGCAAATCGCGGCGCCGGGGTTCGGGCAGTCGGGGGATCGCCCGTACGCCGAGCGGCAGCGGTTCCCCGCCGACTACGACGCGCAGTCGAGCCAGCGCCCGATCGCCGTGCACGCGCTCGAGCACCTGGCCTCGACGGACCGCGGCGTGATCATGCTTCGCCGCATCGTGCGCGAGGGCATCCACGCGGTCGCCCGCGGTGAGGACCCGTACGGCCTCGGCGGGCCCGAGGGCAAGCCGATCCGCACGTTCACCCAGGACGTCGTGCTACGCATCCCACCGGCGGCCACGCCCGACGCGGATCGGAGGCTCCTGCGGGCCACCGGCCGGCAGGTCGTGGCGTGAGGCGCCCGGTCGCCTGACGTGCCGGCGCGACGCCCGGCCCGCGCCGCGCGGCGTGCGGAGGCCGTGCAGATCGTCGTCACGCCGGGCTCCGGCGAAGGCCGGGCCATGGCCACGGCGCGACGGTTGGCCGCGCGCCTGAAGCGGCGGTCGCACGTCGTGAACATCCACGCCTTCGCCGACCTCACCGCGCTCGCCGAGTGGGCGCGTACGTGTCCGCCCGGCGCCTCCCACGTCGTGTGCATCGGTGGCGACGCGACCTTGAGCGCGGCCGCGCCGGCGGCGATCCGCTGCGTGGTCCCCTTCGTGCCGGTGCCGAACGGCTTCGGCAACGTCTTCGCCCAGGTGTTCGGTCACCCGAGCCAGGCGGGCGAGGTGACCGACCTGCTCGAGCAGGGCGAGGTCCGGCCGGTCGACGTCGGCGTCGCCACGCGGGAGGGCGGTGAGGAGGTCTTCCTCTCGCACCGCAGCTACGGCTTCCTGGAGCACATCCAGCAGGTCGCCGAGCGCGGGCGTCGGCAGCCCCGGCGGCGGGTGCTGCGGCACCTCTGGTACTACGGCGTCGCCCACCGCTTCCTGTTCCGCACACGGCTGGCGTCGTTCCAGGTCGAGATCGACGGGACGCCCGTGGCCGAAGACGCGGTGCTGGTGACGGTGGCCAACGTGGAGACGTATCGTGGATTTCTCGCGCTCACGCCGACGGCCTCGCCCATCGACGGGCTCTTCGACGTCTTCGTCGTGACGCGCGTCTCGAAGGCCGGCCTGCTGCTGCGGCTGGTGCGTCTGATGTTCCGGCTGCCCGGGCGCTGGCGCGGCGTGACGCTCTACCGCGGCCGCCGCGTGACCGTGACGACCCCGTGGCGGCGCGAGACGCTCACCGTCCGGCGCCGCGCGCTGCCGCTGCTGGTCCCGCCCGGCGCGCTCGAGGCGCTGCGGCGCCGCACGGTCGAGGCGGACGATCCGCCCGTCGAGCGGCCCTGACGTCAGGCGGCGCGGGGGGCGTCCGCGGCCAGCGCGCGGCGCGCGGACCACCGCATCACGACGAGCACGGCGAGCCCGATCACGATCCACACCGCCTGCCGCGCCCGGCGGATGAAGCTGAAGGCGAGGCCGGCGCCGGCACCGAAGCCGAGGGCGGCGAAGGCAGCGGCGTTGGCGGCCTCGAAGGGGCCGAGGCTGGCCGGCACCAGGAACGTCGCGAAGCGCACGGCGGAGCCCAGAGCCTCGATGACCGTCGCCAGCCCGACGGAGGCATGCACGCCGAGCGCCCACAGGATGACGACGGCCTCCAGCGCGCCGAGCAGCCAGCCGAGCAGGTGGAAGCCGAGCGAGAGCGAGAACCGCCGCCACTCGCGGCGGTAGTAGTCGCGCAGCGCGCGGTCCAGCGTCTCGGCGTAGGCCGTGTCCTCGATCGCCCCGAACATCTTCAGCAGGCGTCCGCCGCGCGCCACGAGCCCCGAGACCTGGGCGGCGACGAAGCCGCCGACGGCCAGCACCTCGACGATCAGGAGCCACAGCATCCCGCGCATCACGTCGCCGCCGACCGGCAGCACGAACGCGGCGAGGACCAGACCGATCAGGAGGAAGAGGGCCCCCGCGAGCGTGATGGTCGTCTTGGCGATGACCACCGACGGCACGCTCTCTTCATAGGTGACGTCGCGGCGGACGAGCCAGGCCTTGGCGGCCTCGCCGCCGACCGCGCCGACCGCGGTGACGACGTTCAGCGCCTCGCCGGCCAGGCGGGCGCCGTACAGCCGCCAGAACGGCGCGCGATCGCGGGCGAAGGCGTAGCGCCAGCCGAGCGTGTCGGCGGCGGTGATGACGGCGTAGGGCAGGCACACGAGGACGAACTGCCACCAAGCCAGACGACCCAGCGCCTCGAGGATCGGCTCGGCGCCGACACGGTAGACGAGGACGCCGAGCAGGATGGCGCCGAGGACGAGGAAGACGGCCTTGACCGCGCGCATCGCCGACGACTCTGAGAATAATATGGAGAGGCTGTTCCGTGAACCCGCCACGCCGCTCGTCGGTCCGCCGGGTCGTGCGCCGGGGCAAGCCGCGCCGGCTCCTCTCCGGGGCCGTGGTGTCCCTCGTCGGCTACCTGGCCCTGGCCGTCTTCGCCGCCCAGCAGCAGCTGTTCGCCCTCGACTACGGGACCCGCTCGTGGATCCGGCTGCTGCAGCACGAGGCGCTGAACCTGCCGATGGAGCTCGTCACGCGCCTGGGTGACCACGTCGGGCTCATCGCGTTGATGGCCATCGCCTTTCCCGTCCTCTGGCGGGTGAACCGGCGCTGGGCGCTCGCGCTGCCGGTGCTGATGGCCGGGGCGGGGGCGCTGCAGTGGCTGGCCAAGGCGGCGGCGGGACGGGCCCGGCCGAACCTGGCCCCGTGGGGGTTTCCGAGCGGCCACGTCCTCAGCCTGGTCGTGTTCTTCGGGCTGATGATCTATCTCATCGCGATGGCGTCCTCTCGGCGCCGTCGCTGGCGCGCCCTCGCCTGTCTGACCGCGACCGTGCCGGTGGCCGTGGTGGCCTTCAGCCGGCTGTACCTCGACAAGCACTGGCTCTCGGACCTCGCCGGTGGTCTGACAATTGGTGCGGCCTACCTCTTGCTTGCGATCTGGCTGGTGGAGGTCGTGCTCGTCCGGTCCGACGAGGCGGCACCGAACAAAAGCGCTTTGGGGGAACCGAACTAGGCGCTCGCGCGTTAGGGAGCCGTCAACGCCCAGCCAACCGTTGCGAACCCGTGGAGGACTGGCGGTATGAAAACTCCTGCCGTTGTACTCGCCCTTTCGTTCACCCTGGCTTCGGTCCCCGTCGCGGAGGCCTTCAACAATTTCTTCGCGACCCGTCTGTCGGGCTTCAACGAGGTCCACTTCATCGCCGGACCTCCGGCGGCGCTGCGCGGCGCCATCTCCACCCCGGCCAAGGGGACGTTCCGCGCCCGGATCGACGACAGGAACGACATCATCCACTACGAGCTCAGTTACGAGGACCTGGTCGGCGCCGTCACCCAGGCGCACATCCACTTCGGGCAGCAGCACACGGTCGGAGGCATCGTGGTGTGGCTCTGCGAGACGGCGGCGGCGCCGGCTCCAGCGTCCGTCGCCGGACTGACTCCCGAGTGCCCTGGTCCGACCGAAGGCACCGTGAAAGGCACGATCACTCCCGCGCAGGTTCTCGAGGCGGTCGGTCAGGGACTCGGGACCGGCGCGTTCGAGGCTCTCGTCGACGCGATCCGCGCCGGCGCGACCTACGCCAACGTCCACTCGTCGACCTTCCCGCCCGGCGAGATCCGCGGCCAGGTCGATAACCACCGGCACTGAAGCAACCGCGCAAGCTGCGAGTGTCCTGAGTCGGCAGCTCGCCGAGACACCGGAGCGACGAGGGCGGGGCGCGCACGAGGTGAGCTCCCGGGCGCGCCCCGCCCACGTCGAGCGGTGCGCTCCACGAACTTCTGACTCGGGAAACTACCCCGTGCGGAGGGCTTCGGTGACTGGGAGGCGGGCGGCGCGGATGGCGGGGAGGAGGCCGCCTGCCATCCCGATGACGAGCGCCCAGGTCAGACCCCTCGCGAGCAGGCCGCGGGTCACCCGGAAGTCGAAGGCGACCTGGGAGAACGTGTTGAAGTTGAGCGTGGAGAGCGAGGCGCCGTCGCAGTACACGTAGGCGAGCGCGCCGCCCACCACGCCGCCCACGAGGGCGAGGGCCAGCGCCTCGATCATCACCGAGATCACGACCGGCATCCCGCCGAAGCCGATCGCGCGCAGGGTGGCGATCTCGACCTGGCGGCTGGCGATCGCGGAGTACATGCAGTTCAGCGCGCCGAACGTGGCGCCGATCGCCATGAAGACCCCGACGCTGTAGCCGAGCACCGTGATGAGGGTGCCGAGGACCGAGGCCTGCTTGGCGTAGTACTCCGGCTCTCGCAGCACGCCGATCGACAGGCGCCGGTCGCGGGCGATCGACTCCTTCAGCGCCGCCAGGCCGGCGTCGGAGGGATCGGCCAGCGTGGCGGTGACCGACTGGAAGCCGGTGCGCCGGAAAGCCGACATCGCCACCTCGGCGTCCGCCCAGATCTCCGACTCGTGCACGTCGCCGCCGCTCGCGAAGATCCCCACCACGGTCCAGTCGCTGTCGCGGAAGGCGATGCGCGAGCCCACGGAGAGGCCCTCGAACTGCGCGGCGGCCTTGCGGCCGACCATCACCTCGCGCACGCCGCGCGCGAAGCGGCGCCCCTCGATCAGGGTCAGCTCGTCGCGGATGTCGAACGCGGCCGGCTGCACGCCGCGGAAGGGCACGTTGTTGGGGTCGCGCTGGCCCTTGCGGGGGAGGTCGACCATCACCACGATCTCGGCCGAGGCGAGCGGGCGCCCGCCGGCGTCGCGGGCGAGGCCCGGCAGGCTCGCCAGCACGATGGCCTGATCACGCACGACGCCGCTGGACAGCTCGGCGTCGGAGCCCGCGCGCAGCATCATCACGCGCGAGGGGCGGCCGGTGCTGGCCAGCGTGTGGCGGAACCCCTCGGCCATGGCCAGCACCGACACGAGCACGCCGACCACGCCGGCGATGCCGATGACGACGACGAGCGAGGTGCCGAGCCGTCGGGGGACGTTCTGCAGATTGATCAGCGTGATCTGGACGACCTGATTCAGCCAGGGCATCGGCTCACCGGTGGCCCGCCAGCGCGTCGACGATGCGCAGCCGGCGCACGCGCAGCGCGGGCGGGAGCCCGATGGCGAGGGCCAGGCCCACCGCGACGAGCGCGGCGAGCGCCCACGTCTCCCCGGCGACGAACAGGGGCGGGAAGCGGCCGCCGGTGGCGCCGTTCAGCATCGGCATGAACGCGACGGCCGTCGCCATCCCGGCGGCCCCGCCGAGGCCGAGCAGCAGCACGGCCTCGCCCAGCACGAGCAGCGTCACCGCGCCGTCGGAGAAGCCGAGCGTCTTGAGGATGGCCAGCTCGGGTACCCGCTCGCGGATCGCCTGGGCCATGGTGTTGCCGGTCAGGATGAGGATGGTGAAGAACACCGCGAGCAGGATGCGGGTGACGAGGGCGCCGACGTCGCCGATCTGCTTGGCGAAGCCGATGGCGAACTCCTTCTCGGGCTGGGTCTTGGTCTCGTCGGGCGAGTTCATGAACTGCCGGTCGATGTCGGCGGCGATGGCCTTGGCCTGCTCCGAGTCGCCCACGCGCACGATGTACCAGCCGGTCTTGCCCCGGCCGAACTGGCGCGCCTCGTCGAAGTAGGCGAGGTTGATCAGGACCATGTCGGTGTTGCCCTGCACGGCGGGGTCCTCGGCGTCGAAGGTGCCGACGAGGTCGAACTCCCAGTTGAGGCTCCCGTCGGTCTTGGCGTGGATCTCCGAGGCGATCGGCAGCTTCTGCCCGACCCGCCAGCCGTAGCGGTCGGCCAGGCGCTTCCCCGCCAGCGCGCCGGTGGCCGTCTTGACGAACGCTTCGCGCTGCGCGGGCGCCACGAGAAACTCGGGGTACATGTCGAGATAGCGCGCGGGATCGACCGCGAACACCGGGAACGCGTTGCTCTCGTTCTGGTACTTCGCCCCGAACCAGTCCGCGTTGGCCACCGCCACCACGCCGGGGACCCGCTCGATGCGCGAGCGGTAGGCCAGGGGCAGCGGCTCGATGATCGAGTAGCGGGCGGTGGTGAGCAGCCGCTTGGCGTCGGCGGCGTCGGCGCCCGACTCGAAGGCGATCTGGACCGCCTGGAGCAGCCCGAACAGCAGGAAGGCGATCAGCACCGACAGCAGGGTGAGGATCGTGCGCGTCTTGCGGCGGAAGAGCTGCGCCCAGAGCAGCGGGAGGAACTTCACGCGCCGTCCACGGCTCCCGCCGGCGCCAGCGTCCCCTTGTCGAGGTGCAGCGCGCGCTGGGCGTACTCGGCCGCCTTCGGGTCGTGGGTGACCATGACGATGGTCTTGCCGTGCTCGCGGTTGAGCATCTGCAGCAGGCGCATGATGTCGGCGGCGGTCGCGCGGTCGAGGTCGCCGGTCGGCTCGTCGCAGACGAGCAGGGTGGGATCGGAGACGAGGGCGCGGGCGATCGCCACCCGCTGCTCCTGGCCGCCCGACAGCTCCTTGGGCTTGTGCCGCGCGCGCTCGCGCAGGCCGACCAGGGTGAGGGCGATCTCCGCCCGCCGCCGCCGCTCCGCCGCGCCGAGATTGGTGAGGAGCAACGGCAGCTCCACGTTGCGCTGCGCCGAGAGCACCGGCAGCAGATTGTAGAACTGGAAGACGAAGCCGACGTTGGCGGCCCGCCAGCGCGAGAGGTCGCCGCTCGAGAGCCGGTCGATGCGCTCGCCGTCCACGGTGATCGACCCGGCGGTCGGCGTGTCGAGGCCGCCGATGAGGTTGAGCAGGGTCGTCTTGCCCGAGCCCGAGGGCCCCATGAGGGCGACGAAGTCGCCGCGGGGGATGTCGAGGTCGACGCCGTGGAGCACCTCGACCGCCTCGCCTCCGCGACGGTAGGTCTTCGTGACGCCCCGGATCTCGATTAAGGCACTCATCTTATTGAACGAGGGGGGCCCCGAGATGGCCCCCCACACCCCCCAACGCTCGGCGCACCCCGGCGTAGCCGTGGCACGCCTCGATCACGCGCGTCATCGGCCGCTCTCCGCCACTCGAACGGTGTCGCCGTCCTTGAGGGAGGGGGGCGGGGCGATCACGACGCGCTCGCCGGCGCGGAGGCCGGTGACGATCTCGCGCTCGGCGCCGACCGTCTGGCCCAGCGTCACGCCCCGTCGCTCGACGCGGTCGGAGGCGAGGACGAAGACCACGGCGGCGGCGCCCTCGCCGCGCACGGCGTCGGCCGGGACGAGAACCGCGGGCGCGGGCGGCGGGGCGGCGCCGGCGGCCGGGGCCGTGGTGAGAAAGGCCACCCGCACGCCCATGTCGGGCACGATGCGCGAGTCCCGCGACTTGATGGCGATGCGCACCTTGACCGTCGCCTTGCTGCGGTCGGCGGTGGGGATGATCGCGATCACCGAGCCCGGGATCTTCCAGTCGGGGTAGGCGTTCAGCGTCGCCTCCACCGGCTGCTCCGCCGTGACCCGGTTGATGAACGACTCGTTGACGTCGACCTGGATCTCCAGCGAGTCCATGTCGACGATCGTGCCGATGCCGGTGCGGGTGAAGCCGCCACCGGCCGAGATCGGCGAGATCATCTCGCCGGGCTGGGCCGACTTGGCGACGACCACGCCGCTGAACGGCGCCCGGATGATCGTGTTGTCGAGCTGCACCTCGGCCACGCGCACCGACTCGGCGGCGACGCGCACCTGCTCGACGTTGTTGGCGAGGCGGGCCCGCAGCGTATCGCGCTGGGCGAGCGCGGCGTCGAGGACCTGGGCGGCGACGAGCTGCCGGCCGAACAATTCCTGTTGCCGAGTGTAGTCGCGCTCGGCCTGGGCCAGCAGCGCGCGGATCTCGCCCTCTTGCGAGCGGGCGGCGGCGAGCTGCGCGCGCGCCAGCGTGAGCTGGGCGCGGGCCTCGGTGTCGTCGAGGCGGGCCAGGACCGCGCCCTCCTTGACTCGCTGGCCCTCCTCGATCAGCACCTCGGTGACCTTGCCCGTGATCTTGGCGGACACCGTGGCCTGGCGGCGCGCGGTGACGTAGCCGCTCGCGTCGAGCACCGAGGCGGCGCCGCCGGCGGGCGCGGCGGCGCGGGCCGCGACCGTGCGCACGGTGGGCGTCGCCACCCGGGCCCAGAGGAACCACGCCCCGGCCGCGAGCGCCAGCACCGCGACCACGGCGACGGCGAGCCAGCGCGTGCGCGGGCGCCGCCGCGGCGTGTCGCGGTCGATGCGCAGCTCCTTGAGGAGATCCGACGTCTGCATGGCGGACAACTCATCCAGTGTGCCACAGGCGCCGGCGGGTGGTGGGTGCTAGACTCCGCCCGAAGGGAGAACGAGCATGGCCAAGCTGCCCGATCCGCTCGACGCGCTGGCTCCCGACGCGCGGCGTGTGTACGAGAAGATCACGGCCAAGCGCGGGGCCGTGCGGGGACCGTTCGCCTCGCTGATGCACCATCCCGTGCTGGCCGAGCGCGTGGGCGACCTGGGCGAGTATCTCCGGTTCGGGGGCACATTACCGGGCGATATCCGCGAGCTGGCCGTGCTGGTCACGGCGCGGGCGATCGACCAGCCCTACGAGTGGGTGGCCCACGCCAAGATCGCGCGCAACGAGGGACTGCCCGACGACGTCATCGAGCGCGTCCGGACGCGCGGCGATCTCTCGACGCTGCCGCCGCGCTTCGCCAAGCCCGCTCGGGTCGTCCAGCACGTGCTGGCCTTCGAGTCCATCCCGCGCGACCTGCAGGATGCGATGCAGCGCGAGCTCGGCATCACCGGGCTCCTCGAGCTGGTGATCCTGGCCGGCCACTATCGCCTCATCGCCGGCGTGCTCTTCGCCTTCGACACGCCACTGCCGGACGGCGTGTCGCCGCCGTTTTGAGGCGGCTGACCCCCACCCTCGCCGTGGCGGCGGTCGTCGCGATCGCCGTGATCTTCGTGGTGCTGACCCTCCGGCCGGCCGCCTCGGTCCCGACGTACGCGCCGACCGCGCCGGCGCCCCGCGAGGCCCCGCGCGCCCTCGTGGGTCCCGTCCTCTACACGGTCGACGCCACCGCGTCCGAGGCCTGGCGTCACTTCTCCTTCCGGCTGGGCTCCGTCGTCGAGTCGGGGCCGTGGGATCTGGGGTTCCGGCGCTACGCGATCGTCGCCGGCCCGGGCGCGGGCATCCTCGATCTGGGCGACGTGCGCTTCGACGACGTGCGCGCCGCGCCCCGCGACGGGTACGTCGGCAACGAGGGCGGGGGAGAGCCGCGCAATCCCGCGATCGCAGCCTGGTATCGCTACGGGTTCTTCTCGCACGTGCTGAGTCCCAAGCCGCGCGTGTGGGCGGTGCGCACCGCGGACGGACACTTCGCGAAGCTGGAGATCGTCGGCTACTACTGCCCCGGCGCCCACCCCGGGTGCCTGACCTTCCGCTACGCCTACCAGGGCGACGGCAGCCCGGAGCTCAGCGCGACGCGGTGACACGCTCGCCGGTCGTTCCGCGTGGCTTCACGGCCGCCGCTTGACGCCGCCCCCGGCAGGGACCAGTATCCCGACGATATGAGCCAGCCCATCCGCGTCCATCTCCGGATCCCTGGTACCGCGCCGATGTCCGAGCTGATCTCGCTCATCCAGGACGTCGAGGCCGCCGGTTTCGACGGCGCCGGGATTCTCGACAGCCAGCTGCTCTCGCGCGACACGTTCGTCGTGCTGGGACAGGCCGCCACGCAGACCTCGCGGCTCACCCTGTTCCCGGCCGTGACCAATCCGTTCACCCGTCACGCCTCCGTCCTCGCCGGGGCGATCCAGACCGTCGAGGAGCTTGCGCCGGGCCGGGTGAAGTTCGTGATCGGCACGGGCTACACCTCCGCGAGCACCATCGGGCGCAAGCCCGCGACGCTCGCCGAGATGCGCGCCTGCATCGGCACCGTGCGGAGCCTGCTGGCCGGCCAGAGCGTCGACTTCGGTGGCACGCCGGGCCGGCTGGGCTATGCGAGCGGCCGCCGCATCCCGCTGATCATGGCCGCCTCGGGACCGAAGGCGATCGAGGTCGCGGGCGAGGTCGCCGACGGCGTGCTGCTGCTGGTGGGCTTCAACCGCGGCATCATCGGTCGGGCGCTCGAGCACCTCGAGCGCGGCGCCAAGCGCGCCGGCCGTCGGCTCGACGACCTCGAGATCATCTGGGCGGTCCGCATCGGCACCGCCGCGACGACCGACGCCGCGCGCCGCTACGCGCGCCCGACGGCGGTGCACTGGGGCGTGCTGCGGTGGGGCGGGTACTGGCTCGAGCCCGCGGGCCTCACGCTCCCGAAGCTCGAGGTGCCGGACGCCGTCCATCGGATCTATCCCGATCTCTCGCACGCCCACGATTGGGAGGCCGCCATCGCGGCCACGTCGTTCGTCCCCGACGAGGTGGCGGCCCAGCTCTGCGACGCCATCGGGCTCATCGGCACCCCGGCCGACTGTGCCGCCCGCATCCTCGAGACGGCGAAGCTCGGCGTCCGCAACCTCTACCTCATGCCGCTGCAGACCTTCGCGCCCCCGCGGGACGAGATCATCGCCTTCCGCGACGTCGTCTTCCCCCGCCTGCGCGCGAACGCGTGACGGGGGCCCACGTCCCGCACGATCTCGTATGCTCCGGGGCATGATCTCGCGCTCCGCGCTCGGCGTTTTCCTACTCGCGGCGGTCGGACTGGCGCCCGTCGCGGGGCTGGCCGACCCCAGCGCGCCGGCCGTCGAGCAGCGGCGGCAGCCGGTGGCCGCGCCCGCCGCCGACGCCGAGTACGACCGAGGCGTGCGGGCGCGGGTGGCCCAGGACTGGGCGGCGGCCGTGGGCGCGTTTCGCCGCGCGGTCACGCTGCGTCCGGCGTTCCCCGAGGCGTGGAACGAGCTGGGCTTCGCGCTCCGCAACGAAGGCCGCTACGCGGAGTCGCTCGACGCGTACGACGAGGCGCTCCGACAGCGACCGGACTTCCCGGAGGCGCTCGAGTACCTGGGCGAGGCCTACGTGAAGCTCGGGCGGCTGGACGACGCGCGGCGCGTGCTGGAGCGCCTGCGCCCGCTCGACGCCGCCCGCGCCGCCGAGCTGGCCGAGGAGATCAGAACCGCGACGAAGTGAGCGTCACGTCCGCCCGGGACCACGCGCGACGAAACGTCTCGTCGGTCTGCACGGCCTCGGTCGTCTTGCCCTGCCGGCGCTGGCTCTCTGCGAGCCCGAACAGCGCCCAGCCATTGCCCGGATTGGCCTTGAGATCCTCGCGGTAGACCTGCTCGGCGTCCGCCGCGCGGTTGGCCTGCAGCAGCACCGCGCCGAGCGCCTGGCGGACGGGGAAGTACCAGGGCGGCGGCTCCGTGAACCAGTGCGTGTCCTGCTCCGCGACGGCGGCCCGCAGCAGCCGCTCGGCCGTGGCGGTGTCGCCGGCCTTCGCCGCGATCTCGCCGGCCAGCACGTTGGCGGCGAGCTGCAGCAGGTTGCGCGCGCGGAAGAAGAAGGCCACGGTCCGCTCGGGCGGGACCGCCTGGAGGATCGACTCGAGCTCGCCGAGCTCGCGCCGCGCCTCGGCCGCCTGGCCCTTCGCCGAGAATGCCAGCCCGCGCGCGTAGTGCCAGACCCCCCGCGTGTACGGCCACTCGCGCGGCGGCGCCGGGTAGGCCAGCACGTCGTCCCACCGCCCGAAGCGCGCCAGCGCCACGATCGGCGCCACCGGCGCCGTCTCCATGTCGGGCATCTGCTTGATCATCTCGGCCGGCGCGTTCTCCGCGAACTCGCGGGCGGCGCGGATCGTCTCCGCGCTCCGCCCCTGCATGGCCGCCGATTGCCAGATGAAGTCGATGTTGTGCGGGTGGTAGAGCCCCCGGTACATCGGGCTCGGCGTGGCCGTCTTGAAGTACACACGGTCGGCCTGCACCGCCGCCGTGTTCGCGCTGACGGCGTCCGCGTAGCGACCGACTCGCCAGTAGATGTGCGAGGGCATGTGCACGATGTGGCCCGCGCCGGGCATGAGCTTCAGCAGGCGGTCGGCCGGCGCCTCGGCGCGCCCCGGCTCCCGGCTCGCCTCGACGGCGTGGATGTAGAGATGGATCGCGCCCGGATGGTTGGGCTCGCGGGCCAGCACGCGCTCGAGGGTGCGCACGGTCTCCTCGGTGCCCGGCTGCGGAGCGCCGTCGGGCGTCCACAGGTTCCATGGCCGGAGGTTCATCATCGCGTCGGCGAAGAACGTCCCGATCTCGAGGTCGTCGGGGAACTGCCGAGCCGCCTCCCGCATGGCGTCGGCGTAGGCCCGGTCGAGCGCCTGCCGCGTGGCGGCGGGATCGGCCGAGTGGCGGCGCGCCAGCGCCTCGATCAGCGCCCGCTCCTGGGGCCGCACCGGACCGGTGAGCTGTCTCGCGGCCTGCACGGCCGCCAGCGCGCGCTTCTCGCGCTCGGCGTCGGTCGGATGGTTGTAGTTCGAGCCCTCGGTGATCGCGATGCCCCAGAAGCACATCGCGCAGCTCGGGTCGCGCAGCACCGCCTCGCGGAACGCCCGCTGGGCCTCCTGGTGGTTGAAGGCGTAGACGAGACGGAGCCCCTGGTCGAACCACCGCTGCGCCGCGGCGGCGCTGGTGGTGATCCGGTACGAGTAGTTGCCGAGGTTGTCGTAGAGGACGGGCCGCGTCTCGGTGGCGTGCGGGCCGTGGGCGGCGGGCGCGGGGTCTTGCCGCGCGCAGGCCGCGAGCGTGAGCGCGAGAGCCGATAGAGCGGTCCAGCGAAGGCGTCTCATGAGATACCGAGCCTACACCATTCCGTCTCAGGGCCATTCCGCCGGGATGCGGCAGGCTTGAGCAAGCCGACGGGCCCCCGGGGGAAGGGCGTGGGGCTGGGGAAACTCTTTCAGGGGTTGTCGAGCGGCCCGCATGGTGTAAAGAGTTGTACGTAGGTAGATACCCGATGGCCTCCAGACCTCCGCCGCGAGGGAACCGGTGATGGACGTGGTCGTCCTCGAAGCCGCACGGCCGGAATCCCTCAGCGATGCCCTCCGGCCCCAGCCTCGCGTGCACCGCCCTCTGCCCCAAGAATCGCGGCCCCAGTCCCGCCTCGACGATCGCGCACGCCGGTCGCGTCGTGCGCGAGGCGTCGCCCTCGTTCTCGTCGTCGACGATTCCGCGCACGCCCGCGAGATGTATTCCGAGTACCTGAGCCATCGTGGCTTCAGCGTCCTGACGGCCGCCGATGGCTCTCAGGCCATCTACTACGCGGTGACGGCCCGACCAGACGTCATCGTGATGGATCTCGCCATGCCGAACATGAGCGGGATCACCGCGACCCAGTGGCTCAAGAGTCACCCCCGGGCGCGCCACATTCCGATCATCATCCTCACCGGCTACCCGTATCGGGCCATCGAAGAAGGTGCTCTCGAGGCGGGGGCGGCGATGTGGCTCACCAAACCGTGCCTGCCAGAGGATCTCGAGGCCCACGTCCACTCGCTGCTAGAACCACCAACCCGGGAAAGCCGAGAACCGAGGCGCCCCGGCACCTGATCGCTGCTCCGCCCCTCGCGCCGAGCGGCCACCATGTATCATGGCCGCGAAACGCCTTGGCCGCTTCGACGCCCACCGCCGCGCTGTCGACGTTCGCCGCCCTCAAGGCGCGCAACTACTGCTTCTACTGGGTCGGCCTCGTCTTCTACGTCCTCGGGCACCGGGCGGAGTACGTCACGTTCGCGTGGATGACGTGGGAGGTCACCCACGACCCGATGGCGCTGGCCTATCTCGGCCTCGCCCAGGGCGTGCCGCTCTTCGTGTTCCAGCTCTTCGGTGGCGTCCTCGCCGACCGCACCGACCGGCTCCGGCTGCTGATCGTCACCCAGCTGCTCACCGCGCTGGTCCTCGCCGTAGCGTTCGTCCTGACCGTCCTCGGCTGGGTCCGCGTCCAGCACCTGCTGGTGCTGGCGGTGCTCAGCAACACCTTCCGCGCGTTCGACGAGCCGGCGCGGCTGGCGCTGATTCCGCAGCTCATCGACCGCGCCCGGCTCCCCAACGCCATCGCGCTCGGCTCGATTCCCTGGCAGGCGGGCCGGATGATCGGCCCCTCGATCGCGGGCATCCTGATCGCGGCCTTCGGCGGGGCGGTCGGCTTCGGGCTGGCCGCCGGCGCCTCGTTCGTCGCGCTCGTGCTCTACGGACGGCTGCAGGTGTACGGCGCCGCGCCGGCCAGCGACGGCCAGCACGTCGCCCGGCAGTTCGCGGATGGCCTCGTCTTCGTCGCGCGTAACTTCGTCTTCGCCTGTCTGATCGGCCTGGCCCTCTTCAACAGCGTGTTCGGGCTGTCCTACGTCACGCTGCTCCCGATCTACGCCGACTGGTACTTCGGCACCGGATCGACCGGCTACGGCCTGCTCAACGCCGCGCACGGACTGGGCGCCCTCGGGGGGACCCTCACCGTGGCGACGGTGGCCGCGCGCATCCCGTCGCCGGGCGTCGCCCTGCTGGTGGGCGCGACGTGCATGGGCCTCCTGCTGATGGCGTTCTCGCAGTCGCCGGCGATGTGGGTGGCGATGCCGCTGCTGGCCCTGGTCGGCTTCAGCAACACGTTCTATCTCACGCAGGTGAGCACCTTCATCCAGCAGAAGGTGCCCGATCAGCTCCGCGGCCGCGTGCTCAGCCTCTACTCGCTCTGCTGGAACCTGCTGCCCCTCGGCGGCCTGCTCAGCGGCGTGCTGGCCGCGGCCGTCGACGCCCGCTTCGCCATCCTCTTCGGCGGCGGC
>Ga0209382_10002202_pt1 | contig 28943 bp, 28 predicted proteins | sample SoiMetdeltSBSDD5_FD_187599 | JGI IMG/M metagenome (GOLD analysis project Ga0209382, IMG submission 187599) | Bulk soil microbial communities from a Populus tree surrounding site in Tennessee, USA - Soil MetaG P. deltoides SBSDD5 (SPAdes) (version 2) | ecosystem: Environmental > Terrestrial >...
CTCACCGCCGCTGATCGCCGACCAAGAGCATTTCGACGAGATGGAGCAGATCTTGCGGTCGGTGCTGACGGAGGCCTGGACCCGCCTCTGAACGCCCCACACACCGGCGTGGCCAGCACCGACCGCACGCTCGCCGCCTCCCTCCACGGCGCGTGAGAGGGAGGCGGCGAAACCCAATCCATCACGAGTCGAATCCCAGACCCAGCCGGTCCAGCAGCCGTAGCCACCCGTTCCGATGACCGTCGCGCGCGTCCGCGCGGGCGAGTGACCAGCGCGTCGCCTGGACGCCGAGCCAGCGCACCGGCTCCGGCGGGAACGGCGTCGGCCGGCTACGGGCCATCCGCAGCTGGGTGCGCTCGGTCTCCTCGCCAGCCAGCAGGTCGAGCATCACGTCGGCGGCGAACCTGCTGGCGGCCACGCCGAGTCCGGTGAAGCCCGCGGCGTAGGTCGCCCGGCCCCGCATCGCCCGACCGTAGAAGGCGCAGAACTGCGTCGACGTGTCGACGACGCCACCCCAGGTGTGGCTGAGCCGAATGTCGGCCAGCGCCGGGAACGTCTCGACCAGGTGGTCGTACAGCAGCTCGAAGGTCGCCGTCCGCTGGTCAAGCTCCGGGGCGATCCGGCTCCCGAAGTGGTAGATCGCGTCGTAGCCGCCGAACAGCACCCGATCGTCCCGCGTCAGCCGGTAGTAGTGGAACTGGTTGCCGCTGTCGCCGATGCCCTGCCGGCCGGCCCAGCCGATCGCTGTCCGCCGCGCCGGATCGAGCGGCTCGGTCACGATCGCGTAGTCGTAGACCGGCACCGTCAGGAGCCGAATCCGCCGGAGCAAGGAGGGGTACGCGTTGGTCGCCAACGCGACCGCCCCGGCGCTGACCACACCGCCAGGCGTCGAGACACGGACTGCTGCCCCACGGCCGGACAGTTGCGTCGCGGGCGTGCGCTCGTGCACCCGCACCCCGGCGTCGACGCAGGCGCGCCGCAGGCCCCACGCCAAACGAGCCGGCTCGACCAGGGCGACCTCGGGATCATGCATCGCCCCGAGGTACGTCGGCGACTCGACCAGCGACCGCAGCCGCTCCGGGTCGATCCACTCGATCTCGACGCCGTGCTCGCGCTGGAGCCGGATCGACTCGCACAGCTCGTCGACCTGGTAGGGCCGGGTCGCGACCCGCAACTCCCCCGTGCGCTCGAATCGGCAGTCGATGGCGTGCCGCTCGACGGTCGCGGCGATCGCGTCCAGGTTCGTGGTCCCGAGCCGAAGCAGGTTCGCCGTGTCGTCGGGCCAGCGGCTCCACCCGTTCTCGAACCCGTGGGTCAGGCTCGGCTCGGCGAAGCCGCCGTTGCGCCCGCTGGCCGCCGCTCCGCAGGCGTCGGCCTCGAGCAACACGACATCGCGGCCGGGATCACGCTCCTTGGCGAGCAACGCCGTCCAGAGCCCGGTGTAGCCACCACCGACGACGACCAGATCGGCCTCGGTGTCCGACTCCAACGGCTCGGCCGGCTCCGGTCGGCTCGGATCGTCGAGCCAGTACGGCACCCGGGCCGCGTCGGCCGACGCCTTCGCGTACGGAGTCGTCATGCCACGGCACGCGCTCCCCGCCGCCCGCGCAGGCTGGCCGCGAGCACGATGAGGACCGAGATGAGGAACATCGCCGTACCGATGACATTGATCTGCATCGGGATGTCGCGTTGCGCCGAGCCCCACACGAACATCGGGAACGTCACCTCGTTGCCAGCGTTGAGGTTCGTGATGATGAAGTCGTCGAACGACAGCGAGAACGCCAACAGCGCGGCGCCCAGGATCCCCGGGAAGACGAGCGGGAACGTCACGCGCCAGAACGTCTGCCACTCGTTGGCATAGAGGTCCATCGCCGCCTGTTCCAGGCGCGAGTCGAGCCCGGCCAGCCGGGCCTTGACCGTCACGACGACGAACGACAGGCAGAACATGATGTGCGCGATCAGGATCGTCCAGAACCCCAGGTCGCCGCTGAAGCCGGTGCCGACGAACAGCGCCAGCAGCGACGAACCCATGACGATCTCGGGCGTCGCCATCGGCAGGAAGATTACGAGGTTGGTCGTCGAGCGGCCGGTGAACCGGTGGCGTACGAGTGCGAACGCCATCAGCGTTCCCAGGATGGTCGCTCCGAGGGTGGCCAGCAGGCCGATCTCGATGCTGACCACCACCGCGTCGCACATCCCCTCCGGCTCGCACGGGTTCGCCCAGTTGTGCCAGGTGAAGCCGTCGAACTGATAGGTCAGCCGGGCCTCAGGGGCGTTGAAGCTCATCAGCACGACGACCGCGATCGGGACGAAGGTGTAGGCCAGCACCAGCAGCCCGATGATCAGGATCAGGTGGTCGGAGACCCAGCGGCCCGGCCGCGAGATCGTGCTCATACCAGATCCTCCGTGCCGGCCCGCCGGACGTAGACGATCACCATGACGAGGATCAGCGCCATCAGGACGAGCGACAATGCCGCGGCATCCGGGTAGTTGTTGCCGCCGCCGAAGTAGCCCTGGATGACGTTGCCGATCATGCTGTCGCTGGGCCGCCCGAGCAGTTCGGCGTTGATGAAGTCGCCGGCGGCGGGGATGAACGTCAGCAGCGTGCCAGCGACGACACCGGGCATCGACAGTGGCAGGGTCACCTTGGCGAAGCCGCGGATCGGGGACGCGTAGAGATCGCTGGCCGCCTCGATCAGCCGGTGGTCGATCCGCTCGAGGCTGGCGTAGAGCGGGAGCACCATGAACGGCAGGAAGTTGTAGGTCAGACCGGTGACCACCGCGAAGGGCGTGTTGAGCAGCCGGCCGTCCTCACCCAGGATGTGCAGCCACTGCAGCGTCTCGACGACGAAGCCGTTGTCGGCCAGGATCAGCTGCCACGAGATCGTGCGGATCAAGAAGCTCGTGAAGAACGGCGCGATCACCAAGACCAGCATGAGGTTCTTCCACCGGCCCGCCTTGAAGGCGATCGCGTACGCCAGTGGATAGCCCAGCAGCAGGCAGAAGAACGTCGCCAGACCGCCGTAGACGAATGATCGGAGCAGCGGCTCCCAGTTGTCGGTGATGGCGGTGGTGTAGTTGCTCCACTCCCAGGTCATCTCGTAGCCGGAGAAGACCGTGCCCGCCGGGTCGTAGAGGCTGGTCGCGACCAGCGAGTAGAAGGGCACCAGGAAGAACAGCCCCAGCCAGACGAGGCCGGGAATGATCAACAGGTAGCCGGTGTAGCGGCGTCCACCCTCCGGCTCCTCGACCTCAGCCGGGTCGGGCTCGGGCTCATGCTCGAGCTCGCTCGCGACCTGGCCCACACTCATGGCGCGTCGTCCACCGTCTCGACGCCGGCTGTCGCATCCTGCTCGGCGTCGAGGACGAACGTGTGCGGCCGGGACCAGTGCAGGTCGACCGAGGTGCCGGGGCCGAAGACTGTACGAGCACCGGTGTTCTGCTCGAATACGGTCAGCTCCTCGCCCCAGGGCATCTTGACGAGGTACTGCGTACTGACGCCGATGAAGCTCGTGTCGGTGATGGTGCCGCCGGCGACCTTGTTGGCCTCGGCGCTGTCCTCCTCGCCAGCGGCCGCGATGTAGACCTTCTCGGGCCGGACGCCCACCCACACCGGGCCCTCCTGTACGCGAGCGCGTTCGCGGGAGACGCCGATCTTGCTGCCGTGCACGTCGACGCGCAGCTCGGTGCCGTTACTGCCCACCACCTCGCCGCGGATCAGGTTGGACTGACCGAGGAAGTTCGCGACGAAGGTGGTGGCAGGGTTCTCGTAGAGCTCCGACGGCGGGCCCATCTGCTCGATGACGCCACTGTTCATCACGGCGATAGTGTCGGCCATCGTCATGGCCTCTTCCTGGTCGTGCGTGACGTGGACGAAGGTCAGCCCGACCTCGAGCTGGATCCGCTTGAGCTCGATCTGCATCTGGCGCCGCAGCTTGAGGTCGAGAGCGCCGAGCGGCTCGTCCAGCAGCAGGACCTCTGGCTCGTTGATCAGCGCCCGGGCGAGCGCCACCCGCTGCTGCTGGCCGCCGGATAGCTGGGACGGCTTCTTGTTGGTCTGTGACCCGAGCTCGACGAGGTCGAGCATCTCGACGACCTCCTCGCGGACGTTCTTGCGGCCGCGACGCCGCAGGCCGAAGGCGACGTTGTCGAAGATCGTCAGATGGGGGAACAACGCGTAGTTCTGGAAGACCGTGTTGACCGGCCGCTTGTAGGGACGGACGTCGGTGACGTCGTCGTCGCCGAGGTAGACGTGTCCGTTGGTCGGCTGCTCGAGCCCGGCGACCATCCGCAGCGTCGTGGTCTTGCCGCATCCGGACGGGCCGAGCAGCGCGAAGAACGAACCGCGCGGCACCGTGAGATCGAGATCGCGTACCGCGACGAACGTACCGAAGGTCTTGGTCAGCGACTCCATTCGGAGATCGCGAGAGCTCTCGGGTGCTGCCGTCGACTCGGGAGCCGCAGCGGCGGCGTCGGCTGTGGTCATGGCGGTCAGCCTCCGGTCAGCAGGTTCGTCCAGTCGTTCTCGTAGGTCTGGGTCTGGCTCTCGGTGAGCGGCATCATGTCGACGGTCGTCTCGAGGAACTCCGGCGTCGGGAAGATCAGCTTGTTCTCGACCAGGCTCGGGTCGACCTGCTCCATGGCCTCTTGGGCCCCATCGACCGGGCAGATGTAGTTGACCCAGGCGGCCAGCTTCGCCGCCACCATCGGGTCGTAGTAGTAGTTCATCCACTCCTCGGCGTTGGCCTTGTGGCTCGCGCGGTTGGGTACGAGCATGTTGTCGCTCCAGATCGCGAGCCCCTCCTCCGGCTGGATGAACTTGATGTTGGGGTCGTCGAACTGCGCCTGGATGACGTCGCCCGACCACGCCTCGCAGGCGGCGATGTCACCCGACTTGAGCCCGCGCAGGTACTCGTTGCCGGTGAACGCGCGAATCTGGCCGTCGCTCACGGCCCCGCTGAGCTCATCGAGCGCGTTGGCCCAGTCGTCGTCGGTGAAGTCCTCCGGATCGGCGCCCACCACGAGCAGCATGAACAGCATCGTGTCGCGCATCTCGCTGAGCATCGTGACCCGGCCTTTGAGATCGGATCGGGTCAGCAGCTCCGAGAAGGCTCCGACCGGCTCGGTGACGCTGGCGTTGTAGGCGATGCCGGTGAGACCGCTCTGCCACGGCGCGGAGTAGTCCCGCTGCGGATCCCACGCCGGAGCCTTCAAGGCGGGGATCAGGTTCGCGTCGACGTTCGGGATGTTCGCGTGGTCGAGCCGTTGCAGCCACCCGAGGTTGATCATCCGGGCGGCCATCCAGTCGGTGAGCATGAACATGTCGCGGTCGACCGGCTCACAGGCCCGCATCTGGTTGACGATCTTGCCGAAGAACTCGATGTTGTCGTTGACGTCGTCGGTGTAGGACACCGAGATCCCGGTCTCGTCCTGGAACACGGCGTACGTCGAGTCCGGGTTGTTGCGCGGGTCGATGTAGGCCGGCCAGTTGGAGATCACCAGCTCCGGCTCCGAGGCGGACAGGTCGGTGCTGGGACACGACTGTGGAGTCTGCTTGGCGCCCTGGAGTTCGAACAGGGGAAGCACCGCGGCGCTGCCGCCGAGAAATGCCGCGGCGCCAGCACCCTTGAGGAGCGTCCGCCGTGACATCCGAGCCATCTAGCCGCCCTCCTGCCTGGGGGTACGCCAGACCACCCACGGACGCATCGTGGCACGGCACCCCGGTGGAGACAAGGGATTCCGAAGCTGCGATACGCGCTTGCAACGAAAACCCGTATCGAATCACGCATCTTGCGCAGGGATCAGTAGATCGGGTCAGATACGCTACGTGCGTGGTGACTGGCAAGGAGAAGGCCGCCAACCGGCGCAACAACGAGCGTGGCATGACCCTCGATGATGTGTCCAAGGCCATTATCGAGGAACTGCAAACCGACGGACGACGCCCGTACGCCGCGATCGGCAAGGCGGTCGGCTTGTCCGAGGCGGCCGTCCGCCAGCGGGTCCAGCGTCTTCTCGATACCGGCGTCATGCAGATCGTCGCTGTCACGAATCCGCTCGAGATCGGGTTCGCCCGCCAGGCGATGATCGGCATCCTCGTCGACGGTCCGCTGGAGCCGGTGGCCGACGCCTTGGCCGAGATGGACGAGATCGACTACGTCGTGATCACCGCCGGCGGTTTCGACCTGCTGGCCGAGGTGGTGTGCGAAAGCGACGAGCACCTGCTCGACGTGCTGTCCAACCACATCCGGACCATTCCCGGCGTACGGCGGACCGAGTCTTTCGTCTACCTGCACCTGCGCAAGCAGACGTACGCATGGGGTGCGCGCTGACGCCATGACGACTCCGAACTATCGCGGCGTGTCCTTCTGGCACGCGACGTCCAACGACCTACTGGTCCCCCGCCCTTCACTGCAGGAGTCGGCCGCCTGCGACGTCGCCATTGTCGGCGCCGGTTTCACCGGGCTGTGGACGGCGTACTACCTGTCTCGACTCGACCCGAGCCTGCACATCGTCGTGCTCGAGCGCGACATCGCCGGGTTCGGCGCGTCCGGCCGCAACGGAGGTTGGTGCAGCGCGCTCTTCCCGACGTCGCTCTCGGCGGTGGCACGGCACAGCACGCGCGACGGCGCCGTCCGGCTGCAGCGGGCCCTCCACGACACGGTGGTCGAGGTCGGCCGGGTCACGGCCGAGGAAGGCATCGACGCCTACTACCAGCGCGGCGGCACGGTCGTCCTGGCCCGGTCCAAGGCACAGCTGCGGCGGGCGAAGGAGGAGGTCGACGAGGCCCGTGAGTGGGGATTCGGGCCCGAGGACCTGCGGCTACTCGACGCGTCCGAGGCCCGTCGGCAGCTCGACGCGACCCGGGTCGTCGGCGGCACGTACACACCGCACTGCGCGGCGATCCATCCGGCTCGGCTAGTTCGCGGGCTGGCCCGTGCCTGCGAGGCTCGTGGCGTCCGCATCTACGAGCAGACCGCGGTTCGGTCGATCGAGCCGGGTTCGGTGGCGACCGCCGCGGGCCGGGTCCGGGCCGATGTCGTCGTCCGCGCGACCGAGGCGTACACCGCGCAACTGCCGGGACATCGTCGGCTGCTCGCGCCGGTCTACTCCCTCATGGTCGTGACCGATCCGCTGCCCGACTCGTTCTGGGCCGAGACCGGGCTCCCCGATCGCCAGACCTTCAGCGACGGCCGGCATCTGGTCATCTACGGCCAGCGGACCCGGGACGGCCGGATCGCCTTCGGTGGCCGCGGGGCGCCCTACCACTTCGGCTCGTCGGTGCGTTCCGACCACGACCGTGTTCCCCGGATCTTCGCCGACCTCCGGGAGACCCTGGTCGATCTGCTGCCGGCGCTGCGTGGCGTCACGTTCAGCCATGCCTGGGGCGGCGCGATCGGGATGCCCCGCGACTGGCACGCCTCCGTGGGACTCGAACGGGCGACCGGCATGGGGTGGGCCGGCGGGTACGTCGGCGACGGGGTCGGCACGTCGAACCTCGCCGGCCGTACGCTCGCTGACCTGATCCTCGATCGCGAGTCCGACCTCGTCGATCTGCCCTGGGTGGGCCACCGCAGCCGGCAATGGGAGCCAGAGCCGCTGCGCTGGCTGGGCATCAACGGCGGGCTGCGAGCGATGACCCTGGCCGACGCCGAAGAGGCCCGGACCAAGCGGCAGAGCGTAGTGGCCCGGGCGACCACGCCGCTGCTCCGGCGGCAGTAGCCGGCGGCCGGCGGCCGGTCCTCGCCGCTGCTGCTCCGGCCGAGACAGCCGATCCACAGCCCCACCATGGGTCGCCGGCATCCACAGCCCGCCATCTGTCACTCCTACCGCCGACCAGCCGCGGCCAAGCTTCCGACATGAGGTTTCGCTACCGCATCTTTCTGATCGCGCTGGCCGTCGGCTTCTGCCTCGGCGTGCTCCTCGACGCCTTGGTCGCGGCGGCGGCGACGCGATCCGCCCCGGATGACCGACGGTGGGCCTGGCCCCTCGACCCGCAGCCCGAGGTCGTCGAGGCCTTCGACCCACCGGCCGATCCCTACGGGCCTGGCCATCGGGGCATCGATCTGACCGGCCAGATCAGCCAGTCGGTGCTGGCCGTCGCCGACGGCCGGGTCCGCTTCGCCGGGATAGTGGCCGGCCGCGGCGTCGTCGTGATCGAGCACGGCGCCGAGCGATCCACTTACGAACCGGTGGTCGCAGCGGTCGACGTGGGTGACCCGGTCGACGCCGGCCAGGTGATCGGCCGACTGGAGCTGGTCGGCAGCCATTGCTGGCCGGGCTCGTGCCTGCACCTCGGCCGGGTCGCCGGCGACACCTATCGCGACCCGCTCGAGTTGCTCGGCGGTGCGGAAGGTCCGGTGCGGCTCCTGCCCTTCCACGCCACGACGGCTTCCGTGGATCCGTGGCGACTCACCGCTGCCCGCCGAGTCGTCATCGAGGACGTCCTGGCCAGCTTCGGTTGACGCAGCCAGCGCAGAGTGGCCGGCGCGGTGCTGACGATCCGCACGATCCTGCGTCGGTCGCACGCAATCGGCTCGGTCCGCGACGCGACCCGCGGCGGGCCGATCCGACGGCTCGGGTTCCGGTCAGGCTCGCGGATGCGCCAAGCGGTAGGCCTTGCGTAGCCGTTCGCTGCTGACGTGGGTGTAGAGCTGCGTGGTCGCCAGCGACGCGTGGCCGAGCAGCTCCTGGACGCTCCGGAGGTCGGCTCCCCCTTCGAGCAGGTGAGTGGCGGCGGTGTGGCGTAGCCCGTGCGGTCCGATGTCCGGCGCGCCATCGACCGCGGCCAGCCGCCGATGCACCATGCGGCGGATCGTGCGCGGATCGACCCGTCCACCCCGCGCTCCGAGGAACAGGGCCGGCCCACTCCGCTCGGTCACCAGTCGCCCGCGAGCCTCGCGGAGCCACTTGTCGAGCGCCTTGGCGGCGGGGGCGCCGAACGGGACCGAGCGCTCCTTGCGTCCCTTGCCGAACACGCGTACGAGGTTGCGTCCCCCATCGACGTCGTCGAGATCGAGCGCGACCAGCTCGCCGACCCGGATGCCGGTGGCATAGAGCAGTTCGAGGATGGCCACGTCACGCTGGCCGATCGCCCCGTTGTCGACGGCTGCGGCCTCGGTCGCGTCGAGCAACTCCCGGATCTCGGCCATGCGCAGACTCGGTGGCAACACGCGATGCCGCTTCGGCGACGCCAGCATCGCGCCGGCATCGTCCTGCGCCCGCCCGGTGCGCACCAGCCACCGGGTGAACACCCGGGCGGCCGCTGCCCGTCGCGCCAGTGTCGTCCGGGCCTTGCCGCGCGTCTGCAGGTTGGCGAGCCAGCTCCGGAGCACACTCAGGTCGAGCTCGCCGGGATCGCCCCGGCCGAGCAACTCGGCATGCTCGGCCAGCGCCATCAGGTCGGTGAGGTAGGCCCGGACCGTGTTGGGCGACAGGTCGCGTTCGTGACGCAGATGGCTCCCGTAGGCGTCGATGGTCTCCGCCCAACCCGTTCCGAGCGGGGCGTCATCGCCGTCGACCGACCGATCAGCCACGCTCGAACGATGCGTCAGCGGACCATCGACGACAAGCCGACGCGCCGCCTCGATCCCGTCCACCCGTAAGACTTCAGCGACGCCGGAGGGCCTGCGCTGCCTGCGGACTCAGTCGCCATCCCTCGCCGGTGCGCTCGACCAGGCCGGCGCACAGCAGGCGGCCCAGCACCGTGATCGCGGTCGGCATGTCGACGTGGGCGTCGGCGGCGATCGTGGCGATGTCGGCCGCGCGCCGCGATGGGAGCGCTTCGAGCACGGCGAGGTCGTCCGGCGCCAGCCGGTCGGTGAGTCGCCGCTCCCCCGGCGCCCATCCGACTGTGTCGGTGCCCAACGGTGAGACCGCCTCGGCGACCTCGTCGCCGCCCGTGACCAGCACAGCGCCGCCGTCCCGGATCACCTGGTGTACGCCCGCCGATGCCGCGCTGGTCACCGGTCCGGGGACGCCCATCGTGGTCCGGCCGAGCCGGCTCGCCCAGTTGAGGGTGTTGAGTGCTCCGCTGCGTCGAGCCGCCTCCACCACGACGGTGCCGGACGCCAGCGCGGCGATCAGCCGGTTGCGGGCGAGGAAGCGCACCCGCGACGGTTTGGCTCCGGGGCACAGCTCGCTCACGACCAAGCCTTCGCGCGCGATCCGCTCGAGCATCGGCTGGTGCGCTGTCGGGTAGGCCATGTCGACACCGCAAGCCAGCACGGCCACGGTGTCACCGCGCAGGGCGAGTGCGCCCCGATGTGCGGCCGCGTCGATGCCGTAGGCAGCCCCGGACACGACGGCGATCCCGCGGTCGGCGCAGTCGGCGGCGATGTCGCCGGCGACCTGGGCGCCGTATTCCGTACAGGCTCGCGCACCGACGACAGCGACGGACCGCTGGGCCGTCGCAAGCTCGGCTCGGCCGCGGAACCACAACCCGAGCGGGACGCCGCCCCGCTCCTGGAGCTCCTCGACATGCGCGAGATCCTCGAGCGTCGCGGGCCAGTCTTCGTCGCCGGGACACACCCAGCGGCAATCGTCTCTGCCCGCTCGACTCAGCAGCTCCTCGGCTCGCCGGCCGACACCGCGGCCGATCGCGGCCTGCCAGGACGGCGGGATGGCCTCGTCGCCGGCGCGGATCCGCTCCCGGGCCTCGACAGGCCCGACGGCGGCGAGGAGTGCGGCAAGCCGGGGATGGCCGGGCTCGGTGACGAGCGAGAGCTCCAGCCGGGCGAGCCGCTCCTCGGCCGGATCGGCGATGCCAGCTGCGGGCAACGCGGGCGTGTCGCTCACACCGTCGCCGCGACCCGACTCTGAATCCACGTGACCCTCCGTCTGAGAACTCGGATGACTCCTCGAATCGGCGATCATGCGACGCCCTCGGACGCACGGGTCGCGGCGACGGTCACCGATCCGGAGCTGCGCAGCTGCATCGCATTGTGGACGTCGTCGTCGGTCGGCTCCGGCCGGCCTGCGATGTCGGCGAGGGTCCAAGCCAGCCGCAAGATCCGATCGGCGCCGCGAGCGCTGATCCGCCCCTCGGCGAGCCGCTCCTCGACCTTGCTCACCTTGGCCGCTCGCACCGGCCAGTGCATCCGCAACATGGTCCCCGGGACCTCCGCATTGCGCCGCCAGGGTGTATCGGCGTAGCGGGCGTCCTGTCGCTCGCGAGCGGCCCGGACCCGCTCGGCCACCGTCGCCGAGCTCTCAACGAACGCCAAGTCACTGCGCAGCTCGTGGCGGCGCACCGGCCGGACCTTGCGATAGATGTCGATGCGGTCGCGCACCGGACCCGAGATCCGGCTGCGGTAGCGACGCTTCCCGCTCGGTGAGCACTCGCAGCGGGCGTTGCGGCCCCAGTCGAATCCGCACGGGCACGGGTTGGCGGCCAGGACGAGCTGGAACTGGGCCGGGAAGGTCGCCGTCCGCTCCGACCGGCCGATGCTGATCAGGCCGCTTTCGAGCGGCTGCCGGAGACCCTCGAGGACGTGGGCGGCGAACTCCGGCGCCTCGTCCATGAACAGCACGCCGCGATGGGCCAAGGACATCGCACCGGGTCGCAGGACCCGGCTGCCGCCGCCGACGATCGAGACCAGTGACGCCGTGTGGTGGGGGTCGAGGAACGGCGGCCGGGTCAGCAACGGGCCGTCGGAGGGCAGGGTGCCGGAGATCGAGTGCACTGCACTGACCTCGAGCGACTCGTCCGGGTCCAGGTCGGGCAGGAGTCCAGGCAGTCGCTCGGCCAGCATCGTTTTGCCGGCGCCGGGCGGACCCTCCAGGAGCAGGTGGTGGCCTCCGGCGGCGGCGACCTCGACACTCCAGCGAGCCTCGGCCTGGCCGAGCACCTCGGCGAGATCCAGCCCGACGATTCGATCCTGGCCCGACCAGATCGCTCGCGGGGAGTAGGACAGGGGCGGTACTGGCGGGTCGTCCGGCTCGGGCTCGCCGGTCAGCAAGGCGATCGCCTGCCGCAAGGAGCGCAGCCCGATCACCGACACCCCGTCGACGGCCGTCGCCTCGGCGGCGTTGGCCTCCGGCACCATGACCCGAGTGCAGCCGGCCTGCGCGGCCGCCAGCGTCGCGGGCAGGACGCCCGGGACGGCGCGCAGCCGGCCGTCCAGCGCCAACTCGCCGAGCAGCACCGCCTCGCGAATCGGCTCGTCCGGAATCGTCCCGGCGGCCGCCAGCACTCCCAGGGCGATCGCGAGGTCATAGATCGCCCCGCTCTTGGGCACCGACGCCGGAGACAGGCCGATGGTGAGACTGCGGTTGGGCCAGGACTGACCCGAGTTGATCACAGCCGCTCGGCACCGATCCCGCGACTCGTTGAGCGCCGCGTCGGGCAAGCCCACCAGGACCGTCTTGGGCAGTCCCGGCCCGATGTGCACCTCGACCTCGACCACGGTGCCGCGCACACCCTCGAGGGTCACGGCCCGCGTCGACGCGAGCGCCACTCAGGCCACCGCCTGCAGGTGCTCGATCTCCGGGGAGCCGCTGTGGGGAACGAGGATCGCGACGACGTCGATCCGGACCTCCCGTGGGGTCAACGTGTGCTCGGCCAGCCAGCGGGCGGCGAGACGCCGCAGCCGGGTCGCCTTGGTCGGCGTGACGGCTGCGGCGGGCGGCCCGAACAGCTCGGTCGTGCGGGTCTTGACCTCGACCGCGACCAGGGTGTCGCCGCTTCGGGCGACGATGTCGATCTCGCCGAGGTCGCAGCGCCAGTTGCGCTCCAGGATCACCAGCCCTGCCTCGGCGAGACATTTCGCCGCGAGATCCTCGCCCCAGCGGCCAAGGGCTCGTCGGGCCTGCGCCGTGGTTGCCATGGCTCCACCTCCGCTTGTCAGCGTGGTGACGGAGCCACTCAGCGAGCGGGGCGGCCGCGACGGCTGTGGAAAACGCCGGCCCGGTGGGCGCATGTGGACGACGCCGGGTCGCCGCCCGTACCGGCCGGACAGCCGAGCGCTAGCGCCTTCTGCGTAGGGCGACTACGCCATTCCAGGGACGACTCTCCGAAGCGTCGATGCCGACACTGGACAGGCTGTGCCGACTCGAGGGAGTGACTCGAGGATGAGACGTACGCCGATCATCGCCGCCTTCAGTGCCTGGCTAGCCCTCCTCGGAACGAGCGGCCTGGTCGGAGCAACTACCGCCGCCGAGCCGAGTCGATCGGCCGATCCCACCGGCGTCGCCGGGCCGGTCGAGGAGATCCGGACGTTCTCCACCGTGGAGTACGGCATCCGCCGGCCGAGCGGACTCGCCTGGGACGCCGCATCCGGACGGCTCGTCGTCACCGGCGCCCGAACCTCCGACGGCACGTCAGTCCTGTCCCTGACCCCCGCCGAGAACCGCCGGACGACCATGCGGCTGCCCTGGCTGCGGACCGGCGGCGTGCTCGCCGTCGACCCGAAGGACGGCGCGCTGTCCCGCGTCCCCGCCGGCCGGACCGGCGCACACGACCCCGCAGCCGCGACGTACGCCAAGTCGGGAGCCCTCGTCGTCCTGGACGCCGGGCCCGCTGTCGTACGCATGGCGAAGAACGGCACCGTCACGCGAACCCCGATCAGCGGCGTCGCCGGAGACAGCCTCCGCGGCATCGCGACCGCACCGGACTCCTCGCTCGCCTACACCTACGACGCGACCACCGACGAACTGCTCGGCATCGGCCGCGACGGCGCCGTCGAACAGCGTCACGACGCCTCCGGGCTCGACCTCACCAACGTCCGGGGACTCACCTTCGCGCCGTCGGCCGACGCCACCGACGCTCGATCGACGACGAACCTCTTCATCGCCGACGCCGGAGCCGGCGACGTGTCCGGCGAGATCGTCGAGGCGACTCTCGAAGCCTCCGCCGTCGCCGCCCTCGCGGCGGTCAACGGGACGCTCATCCGCACCACCGCGACGTCCGCGTACAACCCGCCGAGCCCGGATCCGTCGGGCGTCGCCTACCTCCCCGGCGCCGATCGGCTGATGATCGCCGACGGCGAGGTCAACGAGATGTCGATCTTCCAGAACGTGAACCTCTACCGGACGACGCGCGCCGGCGTGCTCGACAACACCGGCGTGACCCTGCCGTGGTCGGAGGAGCCGGTGGGCGTCGGCTACAACCCGGGCAACAACCATTTGTTCGTCAGCGACGACGACGAGAAGCAGATCTTCGACGTCGCGCCGGGCGGCGACGGCCGGTTCGGCACCGGCGACGACACGGTCACCGACTTCGACACCGCCGGATTCGGCAACACCGACCCCGAGGGGATCGACTACGACACCGCGACCGGTTCGCTCTGGACGGTCGACGGGGTCAACACCCAGGTCTATCGCATCCAGCGCGGTCCGGACGGCCAGTTCGGCACCGGCGACGACATCCGCAGCAACTTCGACGTCGCGGTGTACGGCGCGCGGGACCCCGAAGGCCTCGGCTACGACCCCGTTCGCGACACCATCGTCATCGTCGACGACGGCTCCGACACGATCTACGAGCTCGACAGGAGCGGGGCGCTGCTCAACACGATCAGCACCACCTCGGCGAGCATGGTCGCCGCCGCGGGACTCGCCGTCGCGCCGGGCTCGACCAACCCGTCCACCCGTACCTACTACGTCGTCGCGCGCGGTGAGGACAACGACTCCCACCCGACCGAGAACGACGGCCGGATGTACGAGATCGCGGCGTCCCTGCCGCCGGTCGGCTCGACCAACCAGCCGCCACAGGTCAGCGCCGGCGCCGATCAGTCGGTCATCCTGCCCGCCTCGGCGAGCCTGGACGGCAGCGTCACCGACGACGGCCGGCCCACCCCGCCGGGAGCGGTCACGACGACGTGGTCCGAGGTGAGCGGCGCCGGGACGGTCACCTTCGGCAACCCGAACGCGGTCGACACCACCGCCACGTTCTCCGATCCGGGCACCTACCAGCTCCGTCTCACTGCCTTTGACGGCGAGGCGACGACCGCGGACGACGTCCAGGTTCTCGTGCTACCGGTGGGCAGCCCGGCCGCGATCGAGGTACGGGTCGCGAGCGGCTCCGACGACGCGGAGCAGGCGGTCAGCGGGTCGACCGCGCTCACCAGCTCCGACCTCGAGATCGTGACCGACGGCAACACGCAGCAGATCGTCGGCACCCGGTTCCTCGGGCTGCAGATCCCGCAAGGTGCAGCCATCACCAACGCCTGGGTCCAGTTCCGCACCGACGAGGTCAGCGCCGACGCGGCCAACCTCACGATCCGGGCCGAGGCCAACAACAACGCCCCGACATACCAAGCGGTCAGTGGCAACCTCTCGTCGCGGGCCGTCACAACGGCGAGCGTCTCGTGGACCCCGCCGGCCTGGAACACGATCGGCGAGAGTGCGGCAGCGCAGCGTACGCCGAACATCGCCAATCTGATCCAGGCGATCGTCGATCGGGCCGGCTGGGCGCAAGGCAACGCGCTCGCTCTGCAGTTCACCGGAACCGGACGCCGGACCGCCGAGGCCTTCGAGGGCGGCGGGGCGTCGGCACCGCTGCTGCACGTGGAGTACAGCACCGGTCCGGTCACGAACCGCGTTCCCACTGTCGACGCCGGCTCCAACCAGACCGTGGTCATGCCCAACGCCGCCACGCTCGACGGCACCGTCACCGACGACGGCCTGCCGAGCCCGCCAGGCGCTGTGACAACCACCTGGTCCGAGACCAGCGGCCCCGGCACAGTCACGTTCGGCAACCCCAATGCGGTCGACACCACCGCGACGTTCTCGAGCCAGGGCGACTACGTCCTCCGCCTCACCGCCACAGACGGCGAGCTGACGGCATTCGACGAGGTCGCCATCTCCGTCCAGCCAGCTGGGACGACCCAGACCCTCGAGATCCGCGTCAACGCCGGCTCGAACGACGCCGAGCAGGCGATCAGCGGATCGACGGCGCTGACCAGCGGCGACCTGGAGCTGGTCACCGACGGCAACACCCAGCAGATCGTGGGTACGAGGTTCACCGGCGTCCAGATCCCGCAGGGCGCCGCCATCACCAACGCGTACATCCAGTTCCGCACCGACGAGGTCAGCGCCGACGTCGCCAACCTCACGATCCGGGGCGAAGCGCACGACAACACGCCGACCTACGCCGCCGTCAGCGGCAACCTCGCCAACCGGGCGACGACGACCGCGAGCGTGACCTGGACTCCACCAGCCTGGAACACCGTGAACCAGGTCAGCACCGCGCAGCGCACGCCCAACATCGCGAACCTGGTCCAGGCGGTCGTGGACCGGGCCGGCTGGAGCCAGGGCAACGCCCTCGCCATGCAGTTCCGTGGCACTGGGCGACGGACCGCTGACGCCTTCGAGGACGGCGCCGCGTTCGCGCCGCTGCTGCACGTGGAGTACAGCGCCGGGCCGGTGTCGAACCGGGCTCCCACCGTCGACGCCGGCGTCGACCGGTCCGTGGTCCTGCCGAACGCGGTGTCCCTGGACGGCACCGTCACCGACGACGGGCTGCCCGCGCCGCCGAATGTCAGCACCACCTGGACCGAGTCGAGCGGCCCCGGAAACGTCACGTTCGGCAACCCCAGCGCGGTCGACACCACGGCCACGTTCTCGAGCCAGGGCGACTATGTACTCCGCCTCACCGCCGCCGACGGAGAGCTGACGGCGCTCGACGAGGTCGCCGTCTCCGTCCTGCCGGCCGGCACCTCTCAGACGTTCGAGGTCCGGGTCGCCACGAGCTCCGACGACGCCGAGCAGGCGATCAGCGGGTCGACCGCCCTCGACAGCTCCGACCTCGAGTTGGTGACCGACGGCAACACCCAGCAGATCGTCGGCACCCGGTTCACCGGCGTGCAGATCCCGCAGGGCGCCACCATCACCAACGCGTACATCCAGTTCCGCACCGACGAGGTCAGCACGGACGTCGCCAACCTGACTCTCCGGGCCGAGGCGCACGACAACACGCCGACCTATGCGGCAGTCAGCGGCAACCTCGCCAACCGGGCGACGACGACCGCCAACGTGGCCTGGACACCACCGGCCTGGAACACCGTCAACGAAGCCGGCGTCGGTCAGCGGACGCCGAACATCGCCAGCCTCGTCCAGGCGATCGTGAACCGGGCCGGCTGGAGCCAGGGCAACGCGCTCGCCATCCAGGTCCGTGGAACCGGCCGGCGTACTGCCGACGCCTTCGAGAGCGGCGCCACCTTCGCTCCGCTACTCCATGTCGAGTGGAGCCAGTGATCGTCCAGCCGCTCAGGAGGATCGGGTCATCTCCTCGACGTTGACGTCCTTGAACGTGAGGACCTTGACGTTCTTGGCGCGGCGGGCGGGACGGTACATATCCCAGACCCAGGCGTCGTTCATCGTGACCTCGAAGTAGGCGTCGCCGCTCTCGGCCCGGACCTTCACGTCGACCGCGTTGCAGAGGTAGAAGCGCCGGTCGGTCTCGACGACGTACTTGAAGCGGTCGACGACCTCGCGGTACTCGCGATAGAGCCCGAGCTCCATGTCGGCTTCGTAGCGATCGAGGTCGTCAGTGCCCATACCGGCCATTGTGCCGACGACATCAAGGCGACGGGTGCCACGACATGCCGCCTCTCCAGTGCTCGGGTACGGCGATCGCCCCCTCAGGGCTCGGATCGTCCATCATGTTCCGTACCATCCGCCGGAAGTTGGGGCATTGCGCGATGTCGCCCGACCGACAGCTCATCGCGTGCGCGACCATCTGCTTCGCGGCCGCGATCTCGGCCATCCGGCGGTCGAGCTCGGCGGCATGATCCGCGAGCAACCGGCGCCGGGCAGCGGCGCTGGGGGCGGCCAGCAGATCGCGGATCTGCGTCAGACTGAGCCCGCCGGCCTTGCTCCCCATGATGGTCGCGACCCGGACGACGTGGTCGCGGGTGTAGTAGCGCCGCCCGTTGATCCGGGTCGCCGGGCTCAGCAGCCCCATCGACTCCCAGTGCCGGAGCACGTGGGTGGCGATCCCGAAGCGCTGGGCGAGGTCACCGATGGACATCATCGTGTCGCGGCTTGACTTCATGTTGACATTAACTTGCAGAGTGGAGTCCAAGTCAAGCCGACCGGGGCGGCGGCCGATCCAACACATCGGACAAGGGAGATCGACATGTACGACGCCATCGTCGTCGGTGGAGGGCCGGCCGGGCTGTCCGCTGCCCTGACCCTCGGGCGGGTCCGCCGCACCACATTGGTGCTCGACTCGGGCGACTATCGCAACGCCACCGCTGAGCACGCCCACAACCTCTTCACCCGGGACGGCACACCACCGGCGGAGCTTCGCTGGATCGCCCGAGCACAGCTCGACACCTATCCCACCGTGGAGATCGAGTCCGGCGTCGCCGAGCACGCCGAGCCGATCGGCGACGGCTTCGAGGTACGGCTCGCTGACGGCCCGACGCGCTCTGGTCGCCGGCTGCTGCTGGCCACCGGCCTCGCCGACGAGCTGCCCGACATCGCCGGGCTCGGCGACCTGTGGGGTCGGAGCGTTTTCCACTGCCCCTACTGTCACGGCTACGAGGTCCGCGACCAAGCCATCGCGGTCATCGGGTCCGGCCCTCGCTACGCCGACCTCGCACTGCATCTGCGCCGGCTCAGCGACGACGTCGTCCTCTGCTCCAACGGTCCGGCGAACGTCGACCAGCAGACGGCTCGCCGGCTCGACGAGTACGGCGTCGTCGTACGTGAGGTCCCGATCGATCGGCTGGTCGCGAAGGACGGCGTACTCGACCGGATCGAGTTCGCCGCCGGCGAGCCGCTGCCCAGGCAGGCGGCGTTCACCAGCTTCACGCCACGGCAGCGGTCACCGCTGCCGGAGCAGCTCGGCTGCGCGCGCTTCGACGACGACGCCGTCGAGGTGGACGACTTCGGCCGGACCAGTGCCGGCGGGGTCTACGCCACCGGCGACATGGGGCGCCGGGCGTCGATGCCCGCGCCGTTCGCCGCACTGAGCGTCGCCGCCGCCAGCGGCACGATCGCCGCCGCGGCACTCGACAAGGAGTTGCTCGCGGCCGACCTGGGCGCGTCGCCGCTACCGGCGCCGGTGCTGACTATGCCGACTGCTCCGCAGCCCGTACGTTGACGAACCGGCGCCGGTGCTCGGGGCACGGCCCGTGGGCAGTCAGCGCCTCGTCGTGCTCGGCGGTGCAGTAGCCCTTGTGCGTCGCGAAGTCGTAGTGCGGCCACCGCTCGTGCAGCTCCTGCATCATGCGGTCACGGGTGACCTTCGCGACGATCGACGCCGCCGCGATCGAGGCGCTGACCCGATCGCCCTTCCATACCGCGAGGGTCGGCACGCCGAGCCCGTCGACGGTGAAGCCGTCGGTCAGCGCGTACGCAGGACGCACCGTCAGCCGGGCCAGTGCGCGGCGCAGCGCCTCGACGTTGGCGACATGCATCCCCAGCCGGTCGCACTCCGGCGCCGGGATCGCGACCGCGGCCCAGGCGAGGGCCCGGTCGCGGATCAGGTCGTAGCACGCCTCGCGCCTGGCCGCCGTGAGCAGCTTCGAGTCCGCCAGGCCGCGGATCTCGCCACGCTTGCCGGGCGGCAGGATCACGGCGCCAGCGACCAGTGGTCCCGCACACGCACCGCGGCCGGCCTCGTCCACGCCGGCGACCGGCGTCAGGTCAGCTCGCGCCAGAGCCCGCTCGTAGCCGTACAGGCCGGCGTCACGGCGGATCGTGGATCCCTTGGCGAGTACGGTCATCGGCGGTGAGTCCAGGTCTAGCGGCCGTCCAGCTGCGGATTCTCGAACGTGTCGGGGCGGTGGATGAATCCGGCGCGCGACGCCGGCCACACGATCGCCCACACCTTGCCGACGACGTCGTCCGCCGGGACGGCGCCACCGCCGGGTGAGCCGAGATGGGCCGTCGAGTCGGCGGAGTTGGCCCGGTTGTCGCCCATGACCCACAAGGCGTCCTCGGGCACCGTCACGTTGAAGCTCCGATGTGGGGCCATCCCGCCGGCCGCGGCGCACGGCCGTACGTTGTCGGGCAGATAGTCCTCGTCGAGCGGGACGCCGTTGACCTTCAGCCGGGCGTTCGGGCCGGCGCACGACACGCGGTCGCCGCCGAGGCCGATCACACGCTTCACGAGGTGACCGCCGGTCGGATAGAGCCCGACGATCTCGAGGCCGCGCTGGATGAAGTTGCTGGCATGGGCCTCGTCGGCGTCGCTCAGCCAGCCGCCTGGATCGTCGAACACGACGATGTCGCCACGGTGGATGTCGCCGTTCCAGTAGGAGACCTTCTCGACCAGGATCTTGTCGTTGGTCATGAGCGTCGGCTCCATCGAGGCCGACGGGATATAGAACGCCTGGAGGAAGAATGTCTTGACGAGCAGGGCCAGGATGAAGGCCGTGGCGAGAAGCGCGATCAGCTCCTGCCACCACGGCAAGGGGCGCCGCTTCGGCTGCTCGGCGTGCGTCCCGGGCGTGGGCGGCGTCGGCGAAGAGTCGTCGGGTGCCACGACCGGCCGAGGGTCCGAAGACTTCTCGGGTACGGACGACCGCAGACCGGCCCCGCGGTCGGCTGGCAGACCGCTGTCGTCGTGTCGCGCCACTCCGCGAGCCTAGCTCTGGACGCTCAACTGCCGGACGGGGACTCGCGACGCTCGCGAATCTTGGCCGCCTTACCCCGCAGGTTGCGCAAGTAGTAGAGCTTCGCGCGCCGCACGTCGCCACGGCTCGCGACTTCGATCTTCTCGATGATCGGCGTGTGGAGCGGGAACGTGCGCTCGACACCGACGCCGAATGAGACCTTGCGGACGGTGAAGGTACGGCCGATGCCCTTGCCCTGGACACGGATGCAGACGCCCTGGAAGACCTGGACTCGGGAGCGGTTTCCCTCGATCACTCGGACGTGGACCTTGAGGGTGTCCCCGGCGCGAAACGCGGGGATGTCGTCGCGTGCGGCGGCGGCCGCCAACGTGTCGATCGCGTTGGTCACGGTCGTTCACTTCCTCGCCGGTGCCACAGGTCACCCACGGTACGGGTTCGAGATGCTGTAGGGGCGGCGCCCCGACGTCGAGCGCGACCCCTCCCCTGTGGCAGAGAGCGTCGTCGGCGAATGGCCGAAACATCGAGCGCCAGCCGTCCAGTCTGCCACAGCGACCACGATGGCCCGAAATCGGGCACTGCCCTACGCGTCGTCGAGCAGGTCCGGCCGGTGCTTCGCGGTACGTTGCCGCGCCTGCTCCCGCCGCCACTCGGCGACCTTGCCGTGATGTCCCGAAAGCAGCACTTCGGGGACGTCGAGACCTCGCCACGACTCGGGCTTGGTGTAGACGGGGTACTCCAGCAGTCGCTGGTCGCCACCGGAGCTGCCATGGGACTCCTCGGCGAGCGACTCCGGATTGCCCAGGACGCCCGGCACAAGGCGTACGACGGCTTCGACGACGACGAGGGCCGCCGCTTCGCCACCGGCGAGAACGTAGTCGCCGATGGACAACTCCTCCACCGGCATCCGGGACGCGACGTGGTCGACGACCCGCTGGTCGATGCCTTCGTAGCGGCCGCAGGCGATGACGAGCCACGGCTGCGTCGCGAGTCGCTCGGCGTCGGCCTGCGTGAACCGGCGGCCGGCCGGCGTCAACACGAGCAGGGTCGGGGGCGGCGCCGCGTCGCCGACGATCGCGTCCAGCGCCTCGCCCCACGGCTCCGGCCGCATCACCATGCCGGCGCCGCCACCGTAGGGAGTGTCGTCGACGGTCCGGTGCCGGTCGTGGGTCCAGTCACGCAGTTGATGGGTGCGGACGTCGACCAGCCCCGAGCCACGCGCCTTGCCGACCAGCGAGAGGTCGAGCGGCGCGAGGTAGTCGGGAAAGATCGTGACGATGTCGATGCGCATCGGTCAGGACTCCTCGAGCAGGCCAGGACGGTCGTCGATCACGACTGCTCCGGCGTCGAGGTCGACCGACGGCACGAACTCGCGGACGAACGGGACCAGCGCCTCGTCGCCGTCGAGCCGGTCGAGCACCAAGACCTCCTGTCCCGGCAGGTGGAGGACGTCAACCACGGCGCCGATCGCCTCACCGGCGGGAGTACGGGCCTGCAGCCCGACGAGTTGCCGGTCATAGAACTCCTCGGCGTCGTGGGGCCGCTCGTCCTCGTCGACGTCGGTGTAGAGCGCGACACCGCGCAGCGCCTCGGCCGCCGTGCGGTCGCCGATCTCGGCGAAGCGCACCAGCAGGGCGCCGCTGTGAGATCGGGCCGTCCGCACCGTCAGGGCCGCGTGGTCGCCGCCTTCCGGGCGGAGCACCGCCCCGGCGGCGAACCGGACGTCGACGCTGTCGGTGCGGCTGTCCACCCGTACCTCACCACGGATGCCGTGCGCGCGACCGACGCGGCCGACGACGATCTCCACCGGCGTTAGGCTCTCCGGTCCACGTCGACGAAATCGACGCGGGCGCCGGCGCCCCCGGCCAGCGCTCGGATCACGGTCCGGATCGCGGTCGCGGTTCGACCCGCGCGACCGATGACCTTGCCGAGGTCGTCGGGGTGGACCCGTACCTCGAACAGCCGGCCGCGTCGGGTGTTCTTCGCCCGCACGGAGACGTCGTCGGGATGCTCGACGATGCCTCGTACGAGATGCTCGAGCGCTTCGGCGACCATCAGCTCGTCGACGCGTCGTCGCCAGCCTCGGACGCGGCCGCGGTGTCGGTGTCAGCTGCCGGGGTCTCCTCCGACGGAGTGTCGTCCGCCGGGCTCTCGGCGTCGGCCTTCGGCTCGGCGTCGGCCTTCGGCTCGGCGTCGGCCTTTGGCTCGGCGTCGGTCTTCGGCTCGGCGTCGGCCTTGGCGGAGTCGGCCTTGGAGGCGGACTTCTTGGCCGACTTCTTCCTCGGCGTCGTCGCGTCGTCCTTGGGCTCGCTGCCGGCTTCCTTGAGTGCCTCGTTGAACGCCTCGTCGCGGTTGCGCCGGCGCTTCGGCTGCAGCAGCGGCTCCGGGGCAGGCTCGCCCTTGAACTTCTGCCAGTCGCCGGTCTTGCTCAGGATGGCTTTCACCGGGTCACTCGGCTGCGCGCCGACCCCGAGCCAGTACTGCGCCCGCTCGGAGTCGACCTCGATGTAGGAGGGGTCGTCCTTCGGGTGGTACTTCCCGATCTGCTCGATGAACCGGCCGTCGCGCTTGGTGCGCGAGTCGGTGACGACGATGCGGTAGTAGGGCGCGTGGACCTTGCCCACGCGCCGCAGGCGAATCTTGACGGCCACGGGTGTGGTGTCTCCTCATGTGTGATCTGGGTGAGCCGGCGCGCTCCGCGTGGGGGGCGGGGTGCCGTCTCGGTGGGCCGCGCCGCGCGGGGTGAGAGGGCCACACGCGGACGGACTCAGCGAGCCATTCTGCCAGATGAGCCCGCTCCGACTCCAACCGGCGGAGTTGTCAGCGTCTATTCGGGCCCTGAGCCGAATAGACGCTGACAACTTCGAGAGGGTGGTGCCATGTCGAGTTCTGACCCACGCAGCCTGTCCAGCTACCATGCGCGACTCCCGTACGGAGAGCGCGTCTCGGCCGAGCCGCTCGTCGGTCTGCCGTTCTTCCCGTTCGATGGCGATGTGTCCGTCGTACCGCTGGACGAGCCGATCGTGCCCGAGCCGCCCCGGATCGGTGAGCCCGGCGGCGACCCGTGTCGGCGGTGCGAGAAACCCGAGGAGTACGCGATCTGGCGCGACGACCAATGGGTGGTTCGTACCGGCTTCCAGTCGATGGGGCTCCCGATGGTGGCCGCCCTGGAGCCGCTGGAGCACGTCACCATGCACACGATGCCGCCCGAGCTGGCCGCGACGATGGGACCCGTCATTCGCCGCCTCGCGCTCGCGATCGGCCGGATCGACAGCGTCGCCCGGTGTCATTTCAATCGCTGGGGCGATGGCGGTGAGCACTTCCACCTGTGGTTCCTCGCCCGGCCGCTCGGCATGATGCAGCTGCGCGGCGCGATGATCGCGGCCTGGGACGACATGCTGCCGCCGGTCCCTGACGAGGAGGTGGCGGCGTACAGCCGTACGGTCGCTGCGGCGATGGCCGAGGAGGGCGGCGAGGCCGTCGGCGCCGGCGCTGCCTGACGCCACGTACCGCAGAGTTGTCAGCCGCTATTCGGCCTGGAGCCCTCATAGTTGCTGACAACTCATGCCTGGGTCAGGCGACGACGCGGCCGCGGAGCACGATGCGCTTCGGGGCGGTGAGGACCGCGAGGTCGGCCAGGGGATCGGCGTCGTAGACGACGAAGTTGGCCTTGACGCCCTCGGCCAGCCGGCCGGAGTGACCGAGCCATTCGCGGGCCCGCCAGGACGCGGCACCGAGCGCGTCGTAGGCCGACAGCCCGTACGCCGCGAGCTCCTGCACCTCCTCGGCGATCAACCCGTGCGGCAGCACGCCACCGGCGTCGGTCCCGGCGAAGATCGGCACGCCCGCCTCGTACGCAGCGCGGATCGTGTCGTGGCGCCGCTCGTGGAGGGCCCGGAGGCGCCGTGCGTACGCCGGGAACTTCGGCTGGCCCTGCGCGGCGTACGTCGGGAAGTTGTCGAGCTGCCTCGCGGTCGGCACCAGCGCGACTCCCCCGGCGACCATGTCGCCGATCAGGTCGGTGGACAGGCCGGTGCCGTGCTCGATGCAGTCGATGCCGGCCGCGATCAGGTCAGGCAGCGCGTCCTCGCCGAACACGTGGGCGGTGACCCGCGCGCCGAGCCGGTGCGCGACCTCGATCGCAGCGACCAGTGCCTCGCGAGGCCACAGCGGCCCCAAGTCACCGATGTCGCGGTCGATCCAGTCGCCGACGAGCTTCACCCACCCATCGCCTCGCTCGGCTTCGCGCGCGACGTACGCGGGCAACTCCGGCGGCTCGATCTCGTGGGCGTAATTGCGGATGTAGCGCTTGGTCCGGGCGATGTGGCGGCCAGCCCGGATGATCTGCGGCAGGTCCTCGCGATCGTCGATCCATCGGGTGTCCGCAGCGCTGCCGCAGTCGCGTAGGAGGAGTGCACCGCCGGCGCGGTCGGCGAGTGCCTGCTGCTCCTGGATGTCCTGGTCGACCGCGCCGGCCGCATCGAGGCCGACGTGACAATGCGCGTCGACGAGACCGGGGACGATCCAGGTCGATCCGAGGCCGGCCGCGATGTCGGTCGCGTCGGAGACCGGCTCGTAGGTGATCCGGCCGTCGGCGACATGGAGATCGCGCTGATCGCCGTCGGGGAGGATCACGCCGCGTACTCGCAAGGCCTCGGTCATGTCCCGACCGTATCGAGGCGGCACACCTCAGTGGGGCGGCCCACAGCGGCTGCGGCCCACGCCGACCCGGAGCAGGAGCGCCGCCGCTGCTAGAGGAGGTCCTTCAGCTCCTTGGGGAGCTCGAAGCTGGACGCGTCGGACTCCGGTGGCGCCTCGCCGGCTCGCCGGGCCGCGGCGGCGCGCTCGTCGGCCGCCCGCTTGGCCGGGTTGCCGGAGCCGCGCTTGGACCGGGACTTCTTGTTCTTCGGCGCCTGCCGCGCCCGGGCCCGCTTGCCCATGCCGGGCATCCCCGGCATGCCAGGCATCCCCGGCATGCCACCGCCGCTGGCCATCTGGGTCATCATCTTGCGCGCCTCGAAGAACCGGTCGACGAGCCCGTTGACCTCGGCCACCGTGGTGCCCGACCCACCCGCGATGCGGGCCCGGCGCGAGCCGTCGATCAGCTTCGGGTTGTCCCGCTCCCCCGGCGTCATCGACAAGATGATCGCCTGGATCCGGTCGATCTCCTTGTCGTCGATCTCGGCGACCTGGTCCTTCAGATCCCCCATGCCGGGCAGCATCCCGAAGATCTTCGACAGCGAGCCCATCTTGCGGACGGCTTGCATCTGATGCAGGAAGTCGTCGAGGGTGAACTCACCGCCGGTGCCCTGGAGCTTCGCCGCAGCCTTGGCGGCCTCCTCGGCGTCGAACGCCTTCTCGGCCTGCTCGATCAGCGTGAGCATGTCGCCCATGCCGAGGATCCGCGACGCCATCCGGTCGGGGTGGAAGACGTCGAAGTCGGTGACCTTCTCGCCGTTGGAGGCGAACATCACCTGCCGGCCGGTGATCTGCGCGACCGACAGGGCGGCGCCTCCGCGCGCATCGCCGTCGAGCTTGGTGAGTGCGACGCCGGTGAACCCGACGCCGTCGAGGAACGCCTGCGCGGTGTTGACGGCGTCCTGGCCGACCATCGCGTCGACGACGAACAGCGTCTCGTCCGGTTCGACGGCGTCGCGGATGTCCGCGGCCTGTTGCATCATCTCGGCGTCGACGCCGAGCCGGCCGGCCGTGTCGATGAGCACAACGTCGTGGAGCGTACGCCGGGACTCCTCGATGGAGTCGCGGGCGACGGCGACGGGATCACCGACGCCGTTGCCGGGCTGCGGCGCGTAGACCGTGACACCGGCCTGCTCGCCGACGACCTGAAGCTGGTTGACCGCGTTGGGCCGCTGCAGGTCGGCCGCGACGAGCATCGGGCTGCGGCCCTCCTCCTTGAGCCAGCGGCCGAGCTTTGCCGCCAGGGTGGTCTTGCCGGAGCCCTGGAGGCCGGCCAGCATGATCACGGTCGGCGGCTTCTTGGCGAACGTCAGCTGCCGGGTCTCGCCACCGAGGACGCCGATCAGCTCTTCGTTGACGATCTTGATGACCTGCTGCGCCGGGTTGAGCGCCTGGCTGACCTCGGCGCCGCTCGCCCGCTCCCGGACGGCATCGATGAAGGTCCTGACGACCGGAAGGGCCACGTCCGCCTCGAGCAGCGCGATCCGGATCTCCCGGGTCGTCGCGTCGATGTCGGACTCGGACAGCCTGCCCTTGCCGCGCAGGGTCTTGAAGGTCGCGGCGAGGCGGTCTTGCAGGGTGTCGAACACAGTCAGGAAACCTCGACGTACTGGAGGGACGTGATCTGTCCAGCCTAAGGGAGTACGTCAACGACCGGCCGCGCTCCCCCGGACCGCGGCAGCTGTCAGGCACCAGCCGGGCCCTTGCCCCCGGATGCCGGACAGCCCCTCGGCGGAGCTATCTGAGCGGGACGGCGAATCCGTCGGTGTCGAGATGGAGCGGTCAGACCAGTGCTTCGCGTCTGGCGACAGCCTGGCGCCGGGCCGGCCCGGGCAGCGGCAGCCCGGATCGCCGGGCCGGAGCCCGATCCGGCCGCGGTGGCCGCGTGAGCAGCTGGTCGATCCGGTGCCAGGTCAGGTGGGACAGGTGCGACACCCGTCGCCCGAGCGCTCGAATGTGGCGGCCCAGCCGGTCCGGTGTCGCGCCGAGCGCCTCGGCGAGCTCGCAAAGCAGCTCCGGCGGCAGCCGGTTGCTCCGGCGCCCGGTGACCTCGTGCAACGCATCGCGGATGTCGAGCAGGTCGGCCCGGCAGGACTCGGCCTCGGCATCCGGCACGTCGACCAGCCGGCTCGCCGCCAGCGCCCGCAAGACCACGCCGTCGCGAAGTCCGCCCACCGACTCCTTGAGGTCAGGTACCGCCGCATGGGTCAGCTCGCCGAACCGCTCGGCTCGCCCCTGTCCGGCGGCACACAGCTGGGGCAGCCGGCGCCGGGCGTCGCGGCGCCAGTCGCGAAGCGCCGCCGCCCGCACGGTCTGGCTGAGCTGCTCGTCGCCGGCGAGGTGCCGCAGGTCGAGCAGGCCGATCGCCGCCCGCAGGTCGGTTGCAGCGGTCCGGCGCATCTCGTCGGCGTCACGGACGGCGTGGTCCAGGTCGAGCCCGTCGTCCCACAGCGGATACCAGAGGGCTTCGGCGACCGCCGCGATCTGGTCGGCGTCGACCGCCGGATCGTGCACCAGCACCACGTCGAGGTCGCTTCGCGGCGCCAGCTCGCTGCGTCCGTAGCCGCCGACCGCGACCAGAGCCAGCCCCTCGGACCGTCCGGCGGCGGCGCCGAACCCTGCCCGCAGGCGGTCGTCCATCGCCGCCGAGCGCCGCCGCCGGGACTCCGCTCCGTCGGGCCCGGGTCTCATGCGCTGTCCCTACAACGCCGCTTCGTCCGTCTCGCCCGTACGCACTCGCACGACCGTGTCGAGGCCCGAGACCCAGACCTTCCCGTCGCCGATCTTGCCGGTCTGCGCCGCCTTGACGAGTACGCCCAGGATGTCGTCGACATCGGCGTCCGCGACGACGAGTTCGATGCGGAGCTTCGGCACCAAGGCGGTCTCGTACTCGGCGCCGCGATAGACCTCGGTGTGGCCCTTCTGGCGTCCGTAGCCGCTGGCTTCGGCCACCGTCATGCCGGTGACGCCGAAGGCCTCCAACGCCTCTCGAACGGTGTCCCACGTGTGCGGCTTGATGACCGCGGTGACGAGCTTCATGCGTTCACACTCTCCTCCGCCGGCTTGGCCGGGCTGCCGACCGGCGATCCGGTACGGACCCCGCCGCCGGACGCGGTGTGCAACTCGTACCCGGTCTCGGCGTGCTCGGCGAGGTCGACGCCGCTCACCTCGTCGTCCTCGTCGACCCGGAAGCCCAGGACCTTGTCGACCACCAGCGCGATCACGAGGGCGATGACGAAGGAGTACGCCGCGACCGTCAGCACCGCCACGATCTGCTTGCCGAGCAACGTGGCATCGCGATCGGCGTAGAGCAGCCCACCGGTCAGGCTGAGGAAGCCGAGTGCGATCGAGCCGAAGGCGCCGCCGATGAGATGGATGCCGACGACGTCGAGCGAGTCGTCGAACCCGAGCCGCCATTTCAGTCCGACCGCGAGGGCGCAGATCGCACCGGCCAGGACGCCGAGGATCAGCGACCCGATCGGGCTCACGAAGCCACACGCGGGTGTGATCGCGACCAGACCGGCGACCGCGCCGGACGCGGCGCCGAGCGTGGTCGGCTTGCCGTCGCGGATCCGTTCGACCACCAGCCAGCCGCACACTGCCGCCGCGGTCGCCGCCTGCGTGTTGACGAACGCCGAGGCCGCGACTCCGTTCGCCGCCAGCGCCGAGCCCGCGTTGAAGCCGAACCAGCCGAACCACAGCAGCGCCGCCCCGAGCAGAACGAAA
>Ga0209382_10002203_pt1 | contig 28940 bp, 33 predicted proteins | sample SoiMetdeltSBSDD5_FD_187599 | JGI IMG/M metagenome (GOLD analysis project Ga0209382, IMG submission 187599) | Bulk soil microbial communities from a Populus tree surrounding site in Tennessee, USA - Soil MetaG P. deltoides SBSDD5 (SPAdes) (version 2) | ecosystem: Environmental > Terrestrial >...
CCGCCCGATCCCGAGCCGACCGTGCGGGCTTTCGTCCCCATCTGGAAGCGCCCGTGGATGACCATGTCCGGCGGCACGTACGGCTCGTCGCTGCTGTCCTCGATCGGCGTCGCCAACGTGTTCGCCGGCGCCGCCGACCGCTACCCGACGGTGACACTCGACGAGGTCCGGTCCCGCGAGCCCGACGTGGTGCTCGCCCCGAGCGAGCCCTACCCGTTCGCCGAGCGCCACGTCCCGCTGTTCGACGGCGTGGCCCCGGTCGTCCTGGTCGACGGCCAGGACCTGTTCTGGTGGGGCGCCCGCACCCCCGCCGCCCGCGAGCGCCTGCGGAGCTCGCTCAGCTCTTGACCTGCAGCGTGGCGCCGGGGGCGGGACGGCCGCGCCAGACGACCGGGCCGTTGATGCGGGTCTTGGGCTTGCACAGGACGACCACGCAGCCCCCGAAGCCGGCTCCGGTGACCCGGGCGCCGTAGACCCCCGGCACGCCCCGGACCGTGCCCACGATCTGGTCGAGCATCGGGGTCGACACCTCGAAGTCGTCCCGCAGGCTGGCGTGGCTGGCCACGAGCAGCTCACCGGCGTAGACCAGCTGGTCCTGGGCCAGGGCGCTGGCCAGGGCGTCGACCCGGCGGTTCTCGGTGGTCACATGGCGGGCCCGCCGCCGCACGATCGGGTCCTCGATGGCCTCCACGTCGACGGGAGAGGCGTCGCGCAGCCGGCCCACGATGTCCTCGGCCGCCTCGCACTGGGCGCGGCGTTCGGCGTAGGCCGAGCCGGTCAGCTCCCGGTGCTCGCCCGAATGGATGACCACGATCTCCGCGTCCTCGGGGAACGGCACCTGGTCGACCGTGAGCGCGTCGCAGTCGATGCGCAGCACCGAGCCCTCCACCGCGGCCAGCGACACGAGCTGGTCCATGATCCCCACCGGGACGCCCACGGCCCGCTGCTCGGCCCGCTGGCACGCCTGGGCCACCGCCCGCGGGTCGCCCAGATCGGCGCCCAGGGCGGTGGCCACCGCCACCTGCAGCGCGGCCGACGAAGCCAGGCCGCTGCCCGCGGGCAGGGTCGACTGCACCATGCCCACCAGCCCGTCGTCCGGCTTCACCTCGCTCACCACTGCGGCCACGTAGCGGGCCCAGGGCGGCTCGACCGCGGCCGGGTCGTCCACGCCGCCCAGGGGGATCTCGGCCACGCCGTCGAACCGGTCGGAGCCCAGCATCACCCAGTTGCCGCCCCGGTCGCCGGTGATCTCGGTGCCCAGCCCGATGGCCATGGGCAGGACCAGACCGCCCATGTAGTCGGTGTGATCGCCGATGAGGTTGACCCGGCCGGGCGCCCACGCACGCAATCCCACGTCACGCTCCTCGCAATGCTGCCGCGGCGTCCTCGGGGACGACCGGGTTGACGAACTCGCCGCTGCCCAGCTCGGCCGCGGCCACGAACCGCTGCACGCCGGGCGAGCGCATGGGGGACACGATGTGGACGTGCAGGTGGGCCTCGGGCCACGCCCCGCCGTCGGTGGGCCGCTGGTGGATCCACAGCATGTAGGGCAACGGGGCGTCGAACAGCAGGTCGAGGCGCGCCAGCACGTCCACCAGCAGGTCGCCGAGCCCGTCCCGCTGCGGTCCGTCCAGCGACGGCAGGTCGGGGCGGTGCACGTCCGGGGCCAGCAGCATGCCGTAGGGGTAGGCGCTCGCCTCGGGCACCCAGGCCCGCCAGCCGGTGGCCTCGGCCACCATCAGGGCGGGGTCCGGCCGCTCGCACAGGACGCACGAGCCGCGGGCGGCGCGCCGCAGCTCGGTCAGCGGGCCGTCGGGCACGTGGTCGTAGGCGAAGATCTGGCCGTGGGGATGGGCGATGGTGGCCCCGACCTCCTCACCCCGGTTCTCGAACACCAGCACGTAGGCCACGTCGGGCCGCGCCCCCAGCGCTTCGGTGCGCTCGGCCCACAGGTCGACGACCCGGCGGGCGCCCTGGGAGCCGAGGTCGGGGAAGGTGAGGTCGTGCTCGGGCGTGTAGAGCACGACCTCGCAGCGCCCATCGGGGAGCGACGGCCAGCGGTTGGGGAACGCCAGGACGTCGTAGGGCTCGGGTGCCTCGATGCCGCCCACGCAGAACGGGCATGACGCGGCCGGGCGGTTGGGCCGCTGCTGGCGGCCACCGGCCATGACGACGGTGGCGCCGGTCAGCTCGTCGATGCGGGCGTCGGACATGTCGGGCTCTCGTTGGCTGTCGGGTCGAGGCGGTCAGCGCAGGGCGGCGACCGCGGCTCCCGCCCGGTCCAGGGCGGCGGGGTTCCACGGCGCTCGCAGCGCCACGTTGACCGTGTCGGCGCCGGCCGCAACGTAGCGGCCCAGCGCGTCGGTCACCTCAGCGAGGCTCTTCCCCACCACCGATCCGGGCCGGACCGCCTCGCGGCGCGGCCCGAACTGGGCAGCCAGCGAGGCGTCGTCGTCGCACACGATGACATTGACCCCGAGCTGGACCGCGCCCGGGTCGCGGCCGGCGGCCTCACAGTGGCCGTCCAGCACCGCCCGCTTGCGCGCCAGGACCTCGGGGGACACGAACGGCACGTTCCAGCCGTCGGCATGGCGAGCAGCCACCGCGGCGGTGCGGCGCTCGCCCGCCCCGCCGATCCACACCGGCAGCCGGTCCTGCACCGGCCGGGGCTCGAGGTGGGCGTCCCGCAGGGTCACATGCTTGCCCGCAACCGAAGCCACGCCCTCGTGGAGGAGCGCCCGGACCGCGGCGGTCGCCTCCTCCAGCAGGTCCAGGCGCTCGCCGACCGGCGGGAAGGGGATGCCGAAGGCCTGATACTCGGCCTCGGCCCAGCCTGCGCCCAGCCCGATCTCGGCCCGGCCGCCCGACAGGTGGTCGATGGTGGCCGCCGCCTTGGCCAGCACGCCCGGGTGGCGGTAGCCGGCCGAGTACACGAGGCAGCCGCAGCGCACCCGGCTCGTCGAGCAGGCCAGCGCGGCGTGGATCGACACCGCTTCGTGGCACTCGTAGGTGCTGAGGTCCGACGAGTAGAAGTGGTCCCACACCGTCACCGAGTCGAAGCCGAGGTCCTCGGCGCGGCGCCACAGGCCGGCCAGCTCGGCCACGGTGGTGTTCTGGACTCCGAGGTGCACGCCGAACGTCGTCACCGTCCCACCCTAGGAGGCCCGACCCGCTTGACCGGGCGGTCAAGACCGGGGACGATGGCCGGATGCCGACCGCGCCCGCCAACGGGATCGAGCTCTACTACGAGGAAGCCGGCGACCCCGCCGGTCCGCCGCTGCTCCTGATCATGGGCCTGGCCAGCCAGCACGTCAGCTGGCCCCCGGAGCTGATCCAGGGGTTCGCGGACCGTGGCTTCCGGGTGATCAGCTACGACAACCGCGACATCGGGCTCTCCACCCATCTGGACGACCGGATCGACGTCGCGGCGCTGCTGGCGGCGCGGAGTGCCGGCGAGGCCGTCGACGTCCCCTACCGGCTGCCCGACATGGCGGACGACGCGGCCGGCCTGCTCGACCACCTGGGCATCGACGCCGCCCACGTCATGGGGGTGTCGATGGGCGGGATGATCGCCCAGGCGCTGGCCATCGCCCACCCCGAGCGGGTCCTCACGCTGACCTCGATCATGTCCACCACCGGCGATCCGGACGTGGGCGCGCCGACGGGGGAAGCCATGCAGATGCTGCTGCGGCCGCCGTACACCAGCCTCGAGGAGGCCATGGACGGCGCCGTGGCGGTCTCCCACGTCATCGGCAGCCCGGGCCTGATCGACGAGGACCGGGTGCGCCAGCGGGCGGCCCTGGCCTGGGAGCGCAACTACGACCCGTCCGGCGTGGCCCGCCAGCTGGCGGGGATCCTCGCCTCGGACCCCCGGTCCCCGGCGCTGGCCCAGATCGACGTGCCCACGCTCGTCATCCACGGGACCGCCGACACCCTCGTCAACCCCAGTGGGGGCGAGCGCACCGCCGAGGTGATCCCCGACGCCAAGCTGATGCTCATCGAGGGGATGGGCCACGATCTCCCGTTGGCGCACTGCCCCACGATCGTCGACGCCGTCAGCACCCACGCTCTCGCTCACGCCTAGGCCCTGGCCCGACCACCTGGAGACATCGCCCATGGGACCGCTCGCCGGAATCACCGTCATCGAGCTCGCAGGCATCGGCCCGGGGCCGTTCTGCGGGATGATGCTCGCCGACCTGGGGGCCGACGTGATCCGGGTCGACCGCGCCCAGTCGGTGCAGGGGGGCGACCCCGACCGGCCGCCGGCCGACCTGCTGGCCCGCGGCCGGCGCTCCATCGGCGTCGACCTCAAGAGCCCCGACGGCGTCGAGGTGGTGCTGAGCCTGGTCGAGCGGGCCGACGCCCTCTTCGAGGGCTTCCGCCCGGGCGTGACCGAGCGCCTCGGCCTCGGCCCCGACGAGTGCCTGGCCCGCAACCCCCGCCTGGTGTACGGGCGCATGACCGGCTGGGGCCAGGACGGGCCTTACGCCGCCACCGCGGGCCACGACATCAACTACATCTCCCTGGCCGGTGCCCTGGATCCCATCGGCCGGCGCGGGCAGGCGCCGGTCCCGCCCCTCAACCTGGTGGGCGACTTCGGGGGCGGGGGCCTGCTGCTGGCCTTCGGCATCGTGGCCGGCCTGCTGGAGGCCCGCACCTCCGGGCAGGGCCAGGTCATCGACGCCGCCATGGTCGACGGCGCCGCCGCGCTCATGACCATGACCCACTCGCTGCGGGCCATGGGCATCTGGAACGACGAGCGCGGCACCAACATGCTCGACACCGGCGCCCACTTCTACGACGTCTACGAGACCGCCGACGGCGGCTACATCTCCATCGGGTCGATCGAGCCCCAGTTCTATGCCGAGCTGCTGCGCCTCACCGGGCTGGAGGACGAGGCGCTGCCCGGGCAGTACGACCGGGCCCAGTGGCCCGCGCTCAAGGAGCGCGTGGCCGCCGTGTTCCGCACCAAGACGCGCGACGAGTGGTGCGAGATCATGGAGGGCACCGACGTGTGCTTCGCTCCGGTCCTGACCATCCCGGAGGCGGTGGCGCACCCGCACAACGTCCACCGGGGGACGTTCGTCGAGGTGGCGGGGATCCCGCAGCCGGGCCCTGCGCCGCGCTTCTCCCGCACCGAGGCGGCCATCGCCCGCCCGCCGGCCCACGCCGGGCAGCACACCGAGGAGATCCTCGCCGAGGCCGGCCTCGACGCCGACCGCATCGCCAAGCTGCGGGAGACCGGCGCGATCGCTTGACCGTCACCGCGCCGGTCACTGGTCGCCGAGGGCGTCGAGCACCGGCAGGCGGGCGGCCCGCCGGGCGGGGACGATCCCGGCCACCACGCCCACCAGGAGCCCGGCCGCCACCACGGCGGCCAGCGGCAGCACCGGCAGGGCGAAGGTGGCGATGTCGGCGCGGGCGTCCACGGCCCGGACGATGCCCCAGCCCAGGAACACCCCGAGGGCGGTGCCACCGGCGGTCCCGAACGCGGCCAGAAGCACCGACTCCCAGCGCACCATGGCCCGCAGCTGGGCCCGGGTCTGACCCAACGCCCGCAACAGCCCGAGCTCCCGGGTGCGCTCGTGGAGCGACAGCGACAGGGTGTTGGCGATGCCCATGAGGGCGATCACGACGGCCACGACGAGCAGGGCGTAGATCACGTTGACGACGCCGCGGACCTCCGCCACCTCGGCGCCGACGAGCCCGTCCCGGTCCCGCACCGCCGCGGCCTCCGGGCCGGCGATGGCGGCCTCGACCGTGGCGCGCCCGTCATCCAGGTGCATCCCGGGGGCGAGCTTCACGATGGCCAGCTCGAACCGGGGCTGGCTCGCGTGGGCAGCCCAGGTGTCCCGGTCGACGACGGCCGCCCCCACCACCGACTCATTGTCGTAGGTGGCGGCCAGGTCCAGGCGCTCGGTGGTCCCGTCAGGGAAGCCGACGGCGACCCGGTCGCCCCGCTGCCAGCCGCGCTCGTCGGCGTAGGCGGTGGACACCGCCAGCCCACCGGGGGCGGCCGCCGCCAGGTCACCCTCGGCCACGTCGAGGTCAAGGACGTTGCCCAGCCCCGCCAGGTCGGCGAAGGCGAGCTCGTCCTGCCGCCCGGCCAGCACCGCCGGCCCGCGGCCCACCCCGGCGGCGGCCGCGACCTCGGGCAGCACGGCCACCCGGTCCACGACGTCGGGGGCGACGTCGAGGCCGCCGGGAGCGGGCGTGAGCGCCAGGTCCGCCGCGAACGACCGGGTGACGGCGTCGTCCACCGAGCGGGTGGCCGAGGCGCCGAACACGGTGAACAGGCTGACCACGCCCACGCCGACCAGCAGTGCGCCCGCGGTGGCGGCGCTGCGGCGGGGGTTGCGCACCGCGTTGCGGGCGCCGAGGTCACCGGCCACCCGGCGGGCCGCGAGCGGCGCCCCGAGCAGGGTGCACACGGGCCGCACGGCCGCCGGGCCCAACAGGACCAACCCGGCCAGCAGCAGCACCGCGCCGAGCGCCGCCGCCCCGAGCGCCCCGCCTCCCGCCATCAGCACGGCCAGCAGGCCGGCCACCAGCGCCGCGCCCCCCGCCAGCAGGCGCAGGCGGGACGGGCGGGCGTCCCCGACCGCCACCTCGCGCAGTGCCGCCACAGGCGCCGTCCGGGACGCCCGCCAGGCGGCGGGGAGGGCGCCGGCCACGGTCACGGCCACGCCCACCGCCAACGCCAGCGCGACGTCGGCGGGGGCGATCACGAGCCCGTCGGTCGGCAGCGGGAAGCCAATGGCGGCGGTGGCGGCGAGCAGGCCCGAGGCCAGCACCACGCCGAGGGCCACCCCCAGCAGCGAGCCGGCCAGGCCGACCAGCGGGGCTTCGACCACGGCCGCGGCCAGCACCTGGCGCCGGGACGCGCCGATGGCCCGCAGCAGCGCCGATTCACGCACCCGCTGGGCCGCCAGGATCGTGAAGGTGTTGACGATCCCGAAGGCGGCGACCACCAGGGCGACGAACGCGAAGGCCCCGAGGCCCAGCTCCAGCCCGTCGACCAAGTCGCCCTCCACCTCGGCCTGCTGCTCGGCAGTGAGCCGGGCGCCGGTCACCGCCTCGGCCCCGTCGGGCAACACCGCACCGATCCGGTCGGCCAGGTCGGCCTGGCTCACCCCGTCGTCGCCCGCTACCGCCACGGCCGAGACCTGGTCGGGCGACCCGAGCAGCAGGCGCTGCGCCTCGGCCGTGGTGAAGGCGACCAGGTTGGCGTCCGCCCGGCTGTCCTCGTCGCCGAAGGTGGCGATCCCGACCACGGTGGCGGGGACCGGCTCGGGAACCAGGACGGTCACGTGGTCACCCACGCCCAACCCGCCTTCGCGGGCCAGGGCGCGATCGATGACCACCTCGCCGGGCGCAGCCGGGGGGTGGCCGTCAGCCAGCCGCCACGGCGTGAGCTCGGGGACGTCGATCCAGCCCTCGGCCACGGTGGCGGGCCGGTCGCCGGCGCCGGCCAGCGCGGCCTCGCCCTCGACCCGGGCGCGAGCGGCCCGCACCCCGTCCACGGCGGCGACGGTGTCGACCACCGAGGCGGGCAGGGGCGGGCGGGTGTTCTCGGCTCCGCCGGTGAGCTCTTCCGACGATCGCACATAGGCGTCGATCCCGGCGTTGGCCGTGAGGTAGGTGTGGTGGAACCCGGCCCGAGCACTGGCCCCCACCACCAGGGTGGCGGCGACGAAGGCGACACCGAGCGCGACGGCCACCAGTGTCCCGGCGAGGCGCCGCTTGCGCCGCCACGCGGTCTGAAGCGCGAACGTGACCATGGTCAGACCACCCGTCCGTCGGCCAGCACCACCGTGCCGTCGGCCCAGCCCGCGGCCTTGGGGTCGTGGGTGACCATCACCACCGTCTGGCCCAGCGTGTCGACCGACTCTCGCAGCAGCCGCAGGACGCCGAGGCCGGTCCGTGAGTCGAGGTTGCCGGTGGGCTCGTCGGCGAAGATCACCTCGGGCCGGCCGGCCAGCGCCCGGGCGACGGCGACCCGCTGTTGCTGGCCCCCGGACAGCTGCGCGGGCCGGTGGCCGAGGCGGTCGGCCAGGCCCACCGCGTCGATCACGAGCTCCAGCCAGGCGGGCTCGGGCCTGGTCCCGGCCAGGCGGGACGGCAGCAGGATGTTCTCCCGGGCGGTCAGGGTGGGCACCAGGTTGAACGCCTGGAACACGAAGCCCAGCCGCTCCCGGCGGATGCGGGTGAGCGCGGTGTCGCTCAGGCGGCCGAGGTCGACGTCGCCGAGCAGGACAGTGCCCGAGGTGGGGGTGTCGAGCCCGGCCAGGCAGTGCAGCAGGGTCGACTTGCCGGAGCCCGACGCGCCCATGACGGCGGTGAGGCGGCCGGCGGGCAGGTCGAGGTCCACGCCGTCGAGGGCGCGGACCGCGGTCTCGCCCTCGCCGTGGACCTTCACCAGGTCGACGGCCCGGGCGGCGGGCTCGGTGATGACGGGACTGGACATGCCTCCACCGTGGCGACGCGGACCGGGTAGCCGCATCGGCCGGGCGTGGTGCCGCGGCCCCTACGAAAGTCGGTGATCCGGGGGCCCCGATGTCGACCATCGGCCGTCCCGCCCGCGGCCATCGCAGCCTTAGGGTGAGCCCGATGGCGTGGCTCCGCGAGCACATCGGCCCCCGGTGGGTGACCGTGGCCGCCATCGTCCTGAGCGTGTACCTGACCCTCGCCGGCTCGGATGGCCCCGAGGCGTGGTCGCCGTTCCCCCGCCCGCTGGCGGTGGCGGCCGGGCTGATCGGCAGCCTGGCGCTGTGGTGGTGGCCCATTCGGCCCACCGAGGTGGCGGCGGTCAACGTCGCCGCGGTGGCGCTGTCGGCCAATCCCGTCCCGGCGGTCGTCGCGCTGTACACCTTCGCCGCCTCCCGGCGGGCGACGATGCCCCTGGCCGCCATCAGCGGCGCGGCGGTGGTGGCCTTCGCCGTGCCCCAGTGGGTCGACGCCGGAAAGGTGTCGGTCCCGCCGCTGGTGGGAGGGTTCCTCATCACGCTGGCGGCGGTCGGCGCCGGCCTCTACGTCCGCACCCGCCACGACCTGATCCGGTCGCTGCGGGAACGGGCCGAGGCGGCCGAGGCCGAGCGCGAGCTGCGGGTCGAGCAGGCCCAGCTGGCCGAGCGGGCCCGCATCGCCCGGGAGATGCACGACGTCCTCGCCCACAAGGTGTCGCTGATCGCCCTGCACGCCGGGGCGCTGGAGGTCAACCCCGACGCGGGCGCGGCGCGGGTCGAAGAGGTCTCCGGCGTCATCAGGGTCACCGCCGGCCAGGCGCTGGAAGAACTGAGGGCCGTGCTGGGCCTCCTGCGCGATGGCGACGGTGCGGATGACGACCTGGCCCCGCCGCCGCAGCTGGCCGACATCGCTCGCCTGGTCGAGGTGTCCCGGGCCGCGGGCCTCGACGTCAGCTACCGCGCCGACGTGGCGGCGCTGCCCGACGGCATCGCCCGGGCCGCCTACCGCGTGGTGCAGGAGGCGCTGACCAACGTGCACAAGCACGCTCCCGGCGCGCCCACATCGGTGGACCTGACCGGCGACGACACGGGCGTGACCGTCACCGTCGAGAACGGGCCGTCTCCCGCGGGCGATGCGCCCGCCCTGCCGGGCGCAGGCGCGGGCCTGGTGGGCCTCCGGGAGCGGGTCCGCCTGCTGGGCGGGCGGCTCGACACCCATCCCACCGACGGTGGGGGCTGGCGGCTCGTCGCCTGGATCCCCTGGGCGACGGCGCCGTGACCCGGGTGCTGATCGTCGACGACGAAGCGCTGGTGCGGGCGGGCCTGCGCATGATCCTGGAGTCGGCCGACGACCTCGACGTCGTCGGCGAGGCCGAGGACGGAGCCGACGCGGCCGAGGCCGTGCGCCGCTGCCGGCCCGACGTGGTGCTGATGGACGTGCGCATGCCCCGCCTCGACGGCATCGCCGCCACCGCCGCGATCCGGGGGCTCGACGCGCCGCCGTCGGTCATCGTGCTCACGACCTTCGACCTGGACGACCACGTGTTCGGAGCGCTCCAGGCGGGAGCGGCGGGCTTCCTGCTCAAGGACACCCCGCCCCGTGAGCTGGTCCAGGCCGTGCGGGTGGTGGCCTCGGGGGCATCGATGCTGTCGCCCACGGTCACCCGGCGGCTGATCTCCCACTTCACCGCGGGCGACCAGCCAGACCGGCGTCACGCGGCTCGCGAGCGGCTGGCCGGCCTCACCGACCGCGAGTCCGAGGTCCTGGCCGAGGTCGGCCGCGGCCTGTCCAACGCCGAGATCGGGGCGACACTGTTCATGAGCGAGGCGACCGTCAAAGCCCACGTGTCCCGGCTGCTGGTGAAGGTCGCTGCGGCCAACCGGGTGCAGCTGGCCATCGTGGCCCACGACGCGGGGCTCGCCTGATGGCCCTCTAGCGTGGGGGCCCTATGGCCACGCTGGTCGCGTTCCACGCCCACCCCGACGACGAGACCATCATCCAGGGCGGCAGCCTCGCCAAGGCGGTCGCCGAAGGCCACCGCGTGGTCATCGTCTACGCCACCGACGGCGAGCACGGCGAGGTGCCCGACGGCCTGCTCACCGAGGGTGAGACCCTCGTGGAGCGCCGCCGGGCCGAAGCCGAGCGCTCCGCCGAGGCACTGGGCACCTCACGCCTCGTCTGGCTGGGCTACGGCGACTCGGGCATGGCCGGCACCGCCGACAACGACGACCCCGCCTCGTTCTGGCAGGCGGACGTCGAGAAGGCCGCCGAGGGGCTGGCCGCAGTCCTGCGGGAGGAGGCCGCCGACGTCCTCACCATCTACGACCCGCAGGGCAACTATGGCCACCCCGACCACATCCAGGTCCACCGGGTCGGCGCCCGCGCCGCCGAGCTGGCCGGTGTCCCCGAGGTGTTCGAGGTGACCATCAGCCGCGAGCACGTGCGCGAGCTGGTCGCGGCCGCCATCGCCTCGGGTGAGGCACCGCGGGAGGAGATGCCGGACTTCGACGACCCGAACCTGGTCTTCGGCATGCCCGACGAGGCCATCACCACCAGGGTCGACGTGACCCCGTGGCTCGACCGCAAGCGCGCCGCCATGGAGGCGCACGCCAGCCAGATCGGTGACATGGCCATGTTCCTGGCCATGCCGCCCGAGGCCTTCGCCATGGCCCTGGGCACCGAGTTCTACATCCGCCACGACACCCCCGACGGCCACCGGGAGACCGGCATATTCGTGTCCACGTCGGCTCGGCAGGCATGATGGCTCCGTGAGCCAGGTCATCAAGATCAACGCCATCACCGTGCCCGAAGGGTCGGGCGACGAGCTCGCCCGGCGGTTCGCGGCCCGGGCCGGGGCCGTCGACAACCAGGACGGTTTCGAGGGCTTCGAGCTGCTCAAGCCCACCGACGAGCGCACCACCTGGCTGGTCGTCACCCGCTGGCGCGACGAGGAAGCCTTCCAGGCGTGGGTCAACAGCCCGGCGTTCGGCCACGGCCACGCGGGCGCCGACCGGCCGGCGCCCCACGGTGGCCCGGTCTCGGTGTCGAGCGAGCTGTGGTCGTACGAGGTGTCGACCGGCTCGCCCGGCGGTAGCTGACCCCGGCGGACCGAGGTGCTGCGCGACGCCCACCTGTGGTGGGCGTGGGTGGTCGTCGTCGGCAACGGGCTGGTGGGGCTGTGGGCCCTCGCGGCCCACCAGTGGCCGCGCTTCCGCCACCGAGCGCTGTGGTGGTGCACGGGCGCGGCCTATGTGGCCGTCGCCATCCAGGTCGTGCTGGGCACGCTGCTGGTCACCCGTGAGGACCGCGAAGCGGGCGGTTTCCACGCCTTCTACGGGTTCGTGGCTCTGGCCTCGGTCGGCATCATCTACAGCTACCGCCACCAGCTGGCACATCGCCGCTACCTGCTGTTCGGCTTCGGCAGCCTGTTCGTGATGGGCCTCGCCATCCGGGCGATGGCGGTGGGGACCAGCCGCCCGCTGTAGCTAGAGGTGGACCACCGGGCAGGTGAGCGTGCGGGTGATGCCCTCGATCATCTGCACCCGGCTGACCACCATCTTCCCCAGCTCGTCCACAGTGCCGGACTCGGCCCGGGCGATGACGTCGTAAGGGCCGGTGACATCCTCGGCCGAGACCACGCCGTCGATGTTCCCGACCTCCTCGGCGACCTGAGCGGCCTTGCCCACCTCGGTCTGGATGAGGATGTACGCGCTGACTGCCATCCGGTCCTCCCTCACGCCATGCGGCTGGTCACGGATCGTAGTGTGACCCACCTGCAGGCGCGAGACATCGCCCCCCACCGCCACTGGTGGGGGGCGATCGGTCCCGGGCGACGCTGCCCGGTCAGCCTCAGCTGTGGGACTCGGCCTCGATGGGCGTGCGGATGTGCGCACCGCCGACCGTGATCTTGCGAGGCTGGGCCTTCTCCGACACCGGGATCGTGATCGACAGCACGCCGTGGTCGTAGGCGGCCTCGAGCCGGCTGGTGTCGAGGCTGTCGCCCAGCAGCAGCCGGCGGGTGAAGGTGCCCTGCGGCCGCTCGTTCGCCAGGACCTCGTCGCCCTCGGCCCGGTCGAAGCGCCGCACCGCGGTGACGGTCAGCGTGTCGCGCTCGACGGTCAGGTCGATGGACTCGGGATCGACACCGGGAAGGTCGAAGTTCACGAACACCTGGTCTCCGTGGCGCACCGCGTCCATGGCCATGGACGACGTGGCCTGGCGGGCCACCTGGTTCACCTGCTCGGCCCAGCGGTCCAGCTCACGGAAGGGATCGAAGCGCATCAACATGGTGGGGAGCCTCCTGCTCACTCGCATCCGACACCAATAATGCTAGCAAAGCTAAGTCCTAGTGCATCAAGTTTTCTGTTCACCAGTTCGGTAAGGACGGTCGCCAGCCGGGGTGAGACGATGGGCCGCATGGCCACCACCCCGTACACCCGAGGGCTGCACGAGATCGGCGAGAACGTCTACGCCTACCTCCAACCGGACGGCAGCTGGGGCTGGAGCAACGCCGGCCTGGTGGTCGACGGGGAGGCATCGCTCCTGGTCGACACGCTGTTCGACCTCAAGCTCACGGGCGAGATGCTCGACACGATCCGGGCCGCGGTGCCCGCCGCCCGCGACATCGGCACGGTGGTGAACACCCACGCCAACGGCGACCACTGCTGGGGCAACCAGCTCGTACGGGACGCCGAGATCATCGGCTCCACGGCCTGCGCCGAGGAGATGGGCGGCCTGCCTCCGGCGCTGCTCGCCGCGCTCGTCGCCTCGCCACCCGACGGCGCGCAGGGCGACCTCATCCGCACCATGTTCGGCGCGTTCGACTTCACCGGCATCGAGGTGGTTCCGCCCGCCACCACGTTCGACGGCGAGCTGACCCTGCAGGTGGGCGACACCGAGGTGCAGCTCATCGAGGTCGGTCCCGCGCACACCGAGGGCGACGTGATCGTCCACGTCCCGTCGCAGGGCGTCGTCTACACCGGCGACATCCTGTTCAACGGCGGCCATCCCATCGTGTGGGCCGGCCCCGTGGCCAACTGGATCGCCGCCTGCAACCGCATCCTGGCCCTGGACGCGCCCACCGTCGTGCCGGGGCACGGCCCGGTGTGCGGGCCCGCGGAGGTGGCCGCCCAGCGCGACTACTTCACCTTCCTGACCGACGAGGTGCGGCCCCGGGCCGAAGCCGGCATGGCGCCGATGGAGGTGGCGCGCGACATCGATCTCGGACCGTACACGGGCATGACCGAGCGCGAGCGCCTCGTCGCCAACGTCGCGGCGGTGTTCCGGGACCTGGGGCTGCCCGCCCCGGCCGACGCCGCCACCTTGCTGCAGCAGATGGCGGCGTTCGGTGTGGGCGTGTGATCAGCCGCCGGCCAGCCGCTTCTCCAGGTTGGTGAGCTGCTCGCGCAGCCCGGCCGGGACGGTGTCGCCGATCGAGCGGTAGTGGTCGTCGATCTGGGGCAGCTCCTGGCGCCACGAGTCGGGGTCGACCGCCACCAGCTCGGCCATGGTGTCGCCGCCGTCGATGTCGAGCCCGGCGGTGTCGATGGCGCCCGGTGCGGGCACCCGGCCGATGGGGGTGTCGACGGCCTCGCCCTTGCCCTCCACGCGCTCTACGACCCAGCGCAGCACCCGGCTGTTGTCGCCGAAGCCGGGCCACAGGAACGACCCGTCCTCGCCGCGGCGGAACCAGTTGACCCAGAACAGCTTGGGCAGCTTGTCCGTGGCGGTGGCCCGCCCGATCTCGAGCCAGTGGCCGAAGTAGTCGCCCATGTCGTAGCCGCAGAACGGCAGCATGGCGAAGGGGTCGAAACGCAGCTTGCCGACCGCGCCGGCCGCGGCCGCGGTGGTCTCCGAGCTCATGATCGAGCCCAGGAACACGCCGTGGTCCCAGTCGAACGACTCGGTCACCAGCGGAACGTTGGTGGCCCGGCGGCCGCCGAACAGGATGGCCGAGATGGGCACGCCCTTGGGATCCTCCCACTCCGGGGCGATCGACGGGCACTGGGAAGCAGGCGTGGTGAAGCGGGCGTTGGGATGGGCGGCGGGGGCGTCGCCGGCCGGAGTCCAGTCGCTGCCCCTCCAGTCGATGACATGGTCGGGCGGCTCGGCCAGGCCCTCCCACCACACGTCGCCGTCGTCGGTGAGGGCCACGTTGGTGAAGATCGAGTTGCCGTAGACCGTGGCCACCGCGTTGGGGTTGGTGTCCTCGCCGGTGCCCGGGGCCACACCGAAGAACCCGGCCTCGGGGTTGATGGCGTACAGCCGGCCATCCTCGCCGAACTTCATCCAGGCGATGTCGTCGCCCACCGTCTCGATCGTCCACCCGGGCAGGGTGGGGATCATCATCGCCATGTTGGTCTTGCCGCAGGCCGACGGGAACGCGGCGGCGATGTAGCGCTTCTCGCCCGCCGGCGGGGTGACGCCGAGGATCAGCATGTGCTCGGCCATCCAGCCGTCGGCGCGGGCCATGGTCGAGGCGATGCGCAGCGCGAAGCACTTCTTGCCCAGCAGGGCGTTGCCGCCGTAGCCGGATCCGTAGGACCAGATCTCGCGCGTCTCGGGGAAGTGGACGATGTACTTGTGGTCGGCGTCGCACGGCCAGGCCACGTCGGGCCGCCGGTTGCCCTCGGCGTCCACGAGCGGGTAGCCGACCGAGTGCAGGCAGGGCACGAACTCGCCGTCGGCGCCCAGCACGTCGAGGGGAGCCTGGCCCATGCGGGTCATGATCTTCATGCTCACGGCCACGTAGGCCGAGTCGGTGAGCTGCACGCCGATGTGCGCGATGGGCGAGCCCAGCGGGCCCATCGAGAAGGGCACGACGTAGAGGGTGCGGCCTCGCATAGCACCCGAGAACTTCTCGCCCACCTCGGCGCGCATGCCCTGCGGCTCGCGCCAGTTGTTCGTGGAGCCCGCGTCCGCCGGGTCTTCGGAGCAGATGAACGTGCGGTCCTCGACCCGGGCGACGTCACCGGGGTCGGACCGGGCCAGGAAGCTGTTCGGGCGCTTGGACTCGTCCAGGCGCGTGAAGGTCCCGCCGTCGACCAACAGCTGCGTCAGGCGCTCCCACTCCTCATCGGAGCCGTCGCACCAGTAGACATCGTCTGGCTGGAACACACCTGCCCAGTGCTCGACCCAGTCCTTCAATCTCTGGTTGGTGGTGGTTGCAGCCATGGTCCTCCGGTCGGCGATGTCTGGGGGCGGTCAATCGGAGGTCGCGTCGTCCCCTGGCGGGAAGCGTTCGGGGTCGAGCCCCGGAGTTCCCATGTCGACCTCCGAGCCCAATCGCAGGCGCGTGGCCCGGCCCTCGCCGTCGAGGTCGAAGATCACGCGCTGCCCCTGGCGGAGCAGCCTGAAGACCGAACCTTCGAGCGCATCCGGGGCGAGGTCCACCTCGCTCAGGTCGGTGTCTCGGACCACGATCCCGTCCCGTGAGCCCGGGTCGTATGCCTTGATCACACCTTGCACCGGTTCGACTCCCTCGTCGTTCGGCTCGCAATCGGGTTCTGTCACCGTATCGGACCGACCGGTAAGTAGCCCAAAGCGCATCCTTGACCACGGGGCGCACCCGGCTAGACGCGGCAAGGACGTCCCCAGGGGACGCCCTTCAGCCAAAACCGTCGCTATACCGACGCTACGGTCGGTAGTGACCCCGCCCGGTCAGTGGGCGAGCTTGGTGACCTTGCCCGACTTGATGCAGCCGGTGCAGGCCGATACCCGCTTGGGCGCGCCGTTGACGAGCGCGCGCACACGCTGGATGTTGGGGTTCCACCGGCGCTTGGTTCGCCGGTGCGAGTGGCTGACACTCATGCCCCACGACGGGTGCTTGCCGCACACCTCGCAAACGGCTGCCATCGGACGCGTCACCTCATGTCGGGCTCGGTAGGACCGAGTGACTTTACTGGCGTTTCGCCGCCTGTCACAACCCGCTCCCGGAGTCGGGCCACAGGGTGGACGCGACGCGTCACTTATCATCGACCCTCGTGACCGCCGTCGACCGCCTGGATGCCGCCCACCTGCGCGCGGTCGTGGAGTGCTACCGGGATGCGCTGGTGGCGCACCGTGAGCCCATCAACCGGCTCAACGTGTACCCGGTGCCCGACGGCGACACGGGGACCAACATGTCGCTCACCCTCGTTTCGGTGGGCAACGACCTCGCCGCCGCCGGCGACGACCTCGCCTCGGTGTGCACGGCCATCAGCCACGGGTCACTCATGGGGGCCCGGGGCAACTCGGGCGTGATCCTGTCCCAGATCCTGCGGGGCCTGGTGGGCGTGATCGGCGAGGCCGGCGGCTGCGACGGCCCCACCCTGGTGGCCGCGCTGCGGGCCGCGTCCGACGCCGCCTACCAGGCGGTGATGCGCCCGGTCGAGGGCACGATCCTCACGGTGGTGCGGGCCGCGGCCGAGGCCACCGAGGCCGCGCCGCCCGGCACGCTGGCCGAGATGGTCGACGTGGCCCGGGCCGCGGCGGTCGACGCGCTGGAGCACACGCCCGAGCAGCTGCCGGTGCTGGCCGAGGCGGGCGTCGTCGACGCCGGCGGGACCGGCTTCGTGCTGCTGCTCGACGCCCTGGCCCACGTGGTCGACGGCCGCCCGGTGCCCGAGCCCCGGGTCGGGGAAGGGGCGGTCCGCTCGGACGCCCACCTCGTCCAGCACACCGCCGACGACGCTCACCACGACGGCGTCTCCGACCTGCGCTACGAGGTCATGTACTTCCTGGAGGCGCCGGACGACCTGATCCCCGCCTTCAAGGACGTGTGGTCCGGCATCGGCGACTCGATCGTGGTGGTGGGGGGCGACGGGCTGTGGAACTGCCACATCCACACCGACGACATCGGGGCCGCCATCGAGGCCGCGGTGGACGCCGGGCGCCCCCGCCAGATCCGGGTCACCGACCTGATGGAGCAGGTGACCGAGGAGCGGTGGGTGCGGGAGGCCACGGCCTCCGACATCGTCGAGCTGCCCCCGCACGCCAGCAAGCCGGTCACCACCGCGGTGGTGGCGGTGGCCGCGGGCGACGGCATCAAGCGCATCTTCTACAGCCTGGGCGTGCAGGGCATCGTGGCCGGGGGCCAGTCGATGAACCCCTCGACCGCCGACCTGCTGGCCGCCGTGGAGGCGGTGCCCGCCGAGCAGGTCGTCATCCTGCCCAACAACAAGAACATCATCCCGGTGGCCGAACAGGTCGACGCCCACAGCCAGCGGATAGTCCGGGTGGTGCCCACCCGGGGCATCGCCGAGGGCTTCGCCGCCCTGATGGGCTACGACCCCGAGGCGCCCGCCGACGAGAACGCCAAGGAGATGGCGTCGCTCTCGGCCAACGTGCTGGCCGGCGAGGTCACCCGGGCGGTGCGCGACTCGACCAGCGACGTGGGACCGATCGCCGAGGGCGACTACCTGGGCATCGCCCGGGACGGCATCAAGGTCGTGACCGACAGCCTGGCCGGTGCGGCCTGCGGGCTGCTGGACGCCCTGGTGGGCGACGAGCACGAGATCGTCACCGTCATCGAGGGCGAGGGGGCCAGCCCGGCCGACACCCGCCAGATCACCGAGTGGCTGACCGAGCACCGGCCCGAGGTGGCGGTCGAGGTCCACCACGGCGGCCAGCCCCTCTACCCGTATCTGTTCGGCGTCGAATAGGCGTGACCGACGGGCCGATCACCCTCGGCGAGCTGTCCTCGTGGCCGGTGACCCGGCTCAAGGGGGTCGGTGACCGCAAGGCCGAGGGGCTGGCGGCCGTCGGGGTCGAGAACCTGGCCGACCTCCTCACCTACTACCCCCGGCGGTACGTGGACCGCACCAACGAGTGCCGAGTGCGGGACCTGGAGGTGGGGGAGGAGGCGCTGGTCCTGGTGACCGTCGACCGGGTGGCCGCCCGCCGCACCAAGGGACGGCCGCCCCGGACCCTGGTGACGGCCGAGGTGAGCGACGACACCGGCCGGCTGCGGGTCACGTTCTTCAACCAGGCGTGGCGGGAGCGCCAGCTCAGCCCGGGGACGCCCGTCGCGCTGTTCGGCAAGGTCGACATGTACGGCGGCCGCCGCCAGATGACCAACCCGGTGGTCGACCTGATCGGCCGCCGCACCGGTCGGATCGTGCCCATCTACCCCCAGTCGGAGAAGGCCGGGCTCTCGACCTGGGAGATCGGGGCCTGGGTGGAGGAGGCACTGCGCCGCTCGCAGCCCCGCGGCCTGGCCGACCCCGTGCCGGAGTGGGTGCTCGACCGCTACGACCTGGTGCGCCGGGGCGAGGCGATCGCCGGGATCCACGCTCCCGAGTCCATGGCCCACAAGGAGGTGGCGCGGAAGCGGCTGGTGCTGGACGAGCTGCTGCGGGTGCAGCTGGCGCTGGTCCAGCGCAAGCGCCACGTCGAGCGCACCACTCGGGGGATCACGCACGTCACCCAGGGCCCGCTGCTCGACGCCTTCGTGTCCCGGCTGCCGTTCACGTTGACCGACGACCAGCAGGCGGCCATCGCCGAGATCGCCGCCGACCTGGCCGCGCCCCACCCCATGCACCGGCTGCTGCAGGGGGACGTGGGCGCCGGCAAGACGGTGGTGGCCGTGTGGACGCTCCTGGCGGCGGTGGAGGGCGGCCACCAGGGTGCCTTCATGGCTCCCACCGAGGTCCTGGCCGAGCAGCACGCGGCCGGCATCCGGGCGCTGCTGGACGGCGTCGAGGTGCCGGACTCGGGCACGTCGCTGTTCGGCGCCCGGCCGGTGCGGGTCGAGCTGCTCACCAACCGGGTGGGCGCGGCCGACCGGCGCCGCATCCTCGCCGGCCTGGCCGCCGGCGAGGTGGACGTCGCCATCGGCACCCACGCGCTGATCCAGGAGGGCGTCGACTTCGCCTCGCTCGGGGCGGCGGTGATCGACGAGCAGCACCGCTTCGGCGTCGAGCAGCGCGCCGCCCTGCGGGACAAGGCGGGCGGCGGTCCGGTCCCCGACGTGCTGGTCATGACGGCGACGCCCATCCCCCGCACCGCGGCCATGACCGTGTACGGCGACCTGGACGTCACCGTCATCCGCTCCCGGCCCGCGGGGCGCCAGCCCATCGTGACCACATGGGCCCGGACCGAGGAGGACGAGGCCGAGACGTGGGCCGCGGTGCGCCGCGAGGTGGCGGCCGGGCGCCAGGCCTACGTGGTGACGCCGCTGATCGAGGAGTCCGACAAGCTGGAGGTCCGCTCGGCCGAGGACACCTTCGCCCGGTTGGAGGCAGATGAGCTGAAGGGCCTGCGCCTCGGCCTGCTGCACGGGCGCATGGGGCCGGCCGACAAGGAGGCCACCATGCACCAGTTCCGGGAGGGGCGCCTCGACGTGCTGGTGGCCACCACGGTGATCGAGGTCGGCGTGGACGTCCCCAACGCCACGGTGATGGTCGTGCTCGACGCCGACCGCTTCGGCATCGCCCAGCTGCACCAGCTCCGCGGCCGGGTGGGCCGGGGCAGCGAGCGCTCGTGGTGCTACCTCGTCAGCCAATCCGACACCCCCGAGGCCGAGGCCCGGCTCGACGCCCTGGTCCAGACCACCGACGGCTTCGCCCTGGCCGAGGTCGACCTCGACCTGCGAGGCGAGGGCACCATCATGGGCGAGCGCCAGAAGGGCCGCAGCGACCTCAAGCTCGCCTCCCTCCGCCGCGACCGCGACTGGGTCTCCCACGCCCGCGAGGTGGCCTTCGCCATCGTCGACGACAACGGCGGCCTCGAAGCCCACCCCGCCCTCGCCGACGAGGTCGCCCTGTTCCTCGACGAGGACGACCAGGAGTTCCTGCTCAAGGGCTGACCCGGGTCGTCGTCACTGGAGTGGACAAGCCGGTCGGCGCGGAGTTCGTCGGCCACGCGAGACTGCGCTCCGTGGCTCGCGTCCTCTCGAGATCCAACCCATGGTGAACAAGGCAGGAGATTCGTCGGACGCCGGTGGTCGTCGCGACGTCGCCGAGGCTGTGGCCGGAAGTGTCGGCGTCGCCGACAGCGTCGCCGTCGCCGGCAGTGGATCGACTATCGACAGCGTCGCCGTGGCGGGCAGCGTCTCCACTGCCGGGAGCGTCGCTGTCGCTCTGAGCGCCGCGACCGCGGGGAGCGTGGCGGTCGCGGGCAGCGTTGCCACTGCCGGGAGCGTGGCCGTCGCGGGCAGCGCGGCGACGGCTGGGAGCGTGGCGGTTGCCGGCAGCGCGGGCACCGCCGGGAGCATCGGCGTCATCGGCAGCTTGCTCACGATCCTCGGCGTCGGCGTTCGCCATTGCATCGCCACCATCGCGTGCATCCGCTGCCGTCGCTGCATCGCCTGTGTCGCCTGCATCGACTGCGTGGACTGCATCGGGTGCGTCGGCTGCGTCGGCCTGCGCGGTGCGGTGGGTCGCCGCAACGTCCAAGCTCCGAGGTGACCGAAGACCTTGCAGTAGGCATCGAGGGCCGCCGGCCGTCATGACCGCCGGAACGTGGGCGAGACTGCGGGAATGCCGGGGGAGAAGCGGGTTCCATTCGACGTGCGGTCCTACGTCGAGCGAGTTCGTACCGGCCCGTGCTTCGTCTGCGCCATCGCACGCGGCGACGAGGCGTTCCCCGCCCAGGTCGTGTTGCGGGACGAGCGCCACATCGCCTTCCTGCCCACCTTCCACGTCCTGCGGGGCTACGTGCTGGTGGCGCCCCTCGACCACCGGGAAGGCGTCGCCGGGGACTTCTCGCTCGACGAGTACCTCGCGCTGCAGCGCGTGGTTCATCGGATTGCCCGCGCCCTGGAAGCGACCGTGCCGACCGAGCGGGTGTACATCCTCAGCCTGGGTAGCCGGGACGGCAACGCGCACGTCCACTGGCATGTGGCGGCCCTCCCGCCCGGTGTGCCCTACGACGAGCAACAGTTCCGGGCCTTGATGGTCGAGACCAAGGGCGTCCTCGTGCTGACGGCCGGCGAGCAGGCGGACCTCGCCGAGCGACTCCGGGCCACCCTGGACCTCCGCCCCTGACTCCGCGGCGCGGCGCGCTCATTCGACGGCCGGCGTTACCGTCGCGCCGTGACGAACATCTCGCCCTGGCTGTCGGTCGCGGACGCGCCGGCGGCCGTTCGGTTCTACGAGGCCGGCTTCGGTGCGGTCGAGGTCGAGGCGGACCGGTTCGAGGAGGCCGGCACCCTTGTGGTCGCTCACCTCGTGGTCGGCGAGGCCGACTTCTGGGTGCAGGCCGACTCAGAGGCCAGTCCGGATGGGGACCGACCCGGCTCGGTGCGCATGATCCTGTCCGTGGACGACCCGGACGTCGTGTTCGCACGGGCCGTCGCCGCGGGGGCGACCGAGGTGGCACCCGTCTACGAAGGCCACGGGTGGCGCATCGGCCGGATCACGGATCCCGCCGGGCATGACTGGGAGATCGGCAGGCCGCTCGGGCCGTAACGTCGCGACGTGGGCGCGCCCTTCGACCCGGTGCACATCGCCGCGTTCTTCGATCAGTACGCCGGCGAGGAGTGGGACCGTCACGACCGGAGCGCGTCGGGACGGGTCAGCCTGGCGGTGCACACCGATCTTCTCGCCGAGTTCGTGCGCCCCGGCGACCGGGTGCTGGACGCCGGCGCGGGCCCGGGACGCTTCACGATCGAGCTGGCCCGGCTCGGGGCGCGGGTCCACGTGGGCGACATCTCGCCCGGCCAGCTGGAGCTCAACCGCGAGAAGGTGGGCCAGGCCGGCCACGAGGCCGCGGTCGTGGCGCGCGAGGTCCTCGACATCTGCGACCTGTCCTCCCTCGGGGACGGCAGCTTCGACGCGGTCGTCTGCTTCGGCGGTCCGCTCAGCTACGTGCGGGACCGCGCCCCGGAAGCGCTGGCCGAGCTGGCGAGGGTGACCCGGCCGGGCGGCCATGTGCTGGTGAGCGTCATGTCCACCCTCGGGGCCATGCGGGCCTTCCTGCCCATCGTCTTCGACGAGCACCGGCGTCTCGGCCCCGACCACACCGAGCACATCTTCCTCACCGGTGAGCTCGACCGGGAGACCAACCGGGGCCACGAGATGTGCATGTTCCGCTGGTCCGAGATCGCCGAGCTGTGCGCCGCCCACGGCCGGATCGTCGCCGCGGCCGCGGCCAACTACCTGACCGCGGGCGCCGACCCCGCCCTCATCGAGGGCCTCAGCGACGACGAGTGGCAGCGCCTCCTCTCCTGGGAACGGCGGCTGTGCCGGGACCCGGGCGTCCTCGACGCCGGCACTCACATACTCGTCGTCCTCGAGCGACCCGTCGGAGAAGGCGGCTCGGGAGCGACGATAGGGGTGTGAGGAGCGAAGCCGGGCCCGGCGCCCCGCTGCTGGAGGTCTACGACCGCGCCGTGCCGCAGGTCTACGGCTACCTCTACGACCGCTGCCGGGATGTGCAGACGGCGGAGGACCTGACGTCCGAGACGTTCCTGGCGGCCGTGCGGGCGGGGGAGGCGTCCATCCCGTGGATGATCGGCGTCGCCCGCCACAAGCTGGTCGACCACTGGCGCCGCCGCGCCCGGGACGAGCGGCTGGTGGCGCGGATCGTCGACCAGCCCGTCGCCACGGACGACCCGTGGGACGTCCGGCTCGACAGCCTCCGGGTGGCGGACGTGCTGGCCCAACTGGGTGGTCACCACCGGGCCGCGCTCACGCTGCGCTACGTCGACGGCCTGCCGGTACCCGAGGTCGCGGGCGTGCTCGGACGCACGGTCCACGCCACCGAAGCGCTGCTGGTCCGGGCGCGAGCCTCGTTCCGCAAGCTCTACGAGAGCGGAGAGGGCGATGACTGACCGCCCCGACCCCTTCGATGCCCTGCGCCGCCCGATCGTCCCGCTCGCGCCGCGCCCCGGCTACGCCGCCTCGCTGCGGCGCCGACTCCAGGAGGAGCTGAACATGACCCTCACCGACGATCACGCGACCGGGGGCGCCAGTCCCGCCGGCGCCGCCCCGCTCGTCATGGTCCACCTGCGGGTGGGCGACGCCGACCGGGCGATGGCGTTCTTCGCGGCGCTGCTCGACTGGGAGGGCGAACGGGTCGAGTTCGACGATCACGTCAGCTACTACACGACCAACACCGAGACCACGGTGCGCCTGCTCGACGACCCGACCGCACCCGCGGTGGTGCCGAACTACGGCGTGGCCGACGTGGCCGGGGTGCTGCGGTCGATCGGCACGGCGGGCGGCGAGGTCACGGCGGCCGAGCCGGATCCCGATGGCGGCGGCTGGGGCCGGGGGACGGACGACCAGGGCGTGCCCCTGCTCGTCTACCGCCCGGGCCGCTACCACGAGTCGACCCCACCGACCCGCGAGCCGACCGGCGAGGTCGGGCTCGTCTTCATCCGCGAGGACGCGGCGCGGGCCGAACACTTCTATGGCCCGGTGCTCGGCTGGGAGCTCAGCCGGGCCGATCCGGCCGGCCACTACTTCGACGCGGTCCCCAAGGTCGGGATCTTCGACGAGGCCGCGGCCTTCGGTCACGCGGTCGAGCCCGACGCCACCCTCTACCTGTCGGTGGACGCCCTGGCGCCGGTCCTCGCCCGGGTCGAGGCGCTGGGCGGGCAGGCCGGTCCCGGCGCGCAGGACATGGGCCCGCTCTTCAGCGCCCGGTGCACCGACGACCAGGGCACCGAGTTCGGCCTCATCGCCCCGGAGCTCGAAGGGCGCGCCGGCAGGGAGTGACCGGCCGGCCGTGAGCAATGCACCGCCGGCCGAGCTGATCGCGGCCGAGTTCGGGCTGGGCGCGGTACGGGCGCTGCCGCGGTTCGCGGCGAGGGGTGAGACGCCGCCCTCCTGCCCCGGCTGCTCACCGTGCCGAGAGCCCGGCGCCTCCTCGCGGTCGGCCGCGAGTAGGCGCCGGGCTCGATCGGATCAACCGGACGAGCCGAGGAAGCTGTCCTCGCTGAGGCCGCACTCGTTCCGCAGGTACTCGGCGACGCGGTCACCGGCCTGGGTCTCCTCCTCGGTGGGCTGGCCGCTGCCGTTGGTCAGGTCCACCATGGCCCCCACGGCCTGGTTCCAGTCGTCCTCGATCGCGGCGGGCGGGTCGAGGGCCTGCATGCGCTGGACAATGTCGGTGATCTGGTCCTGGAGCTCCTGGAGGTCGGCGGGCTCCGAGAGGTCGGCGTCGTCGCTGTTGGCCGCGAACTCGTCGCCATCGGCCGAGATCGCTTCGATGTCGTTGCAGAAGCTCTCGGTGTCGCCGCCGGCGGTGTCGCCGCCGGCGCTGTCGCCGCCGCCGCCATCGTCGTCGTCGCCACAGGCCGACAGGCCGAGCAGGAGCAGCGGGGCGAAGACCAGCCCGGCGCTCCTCAACACGCGGGAGCGGGTGGTGGTGGTGGACACGATTCCTCCATTGGATCGCTGTCGGATCGGCGAGACCTCACCGCGTCGCACGGGAGCCATCGGGACCACCCGGTGCGAAGAGGCGCCGGTAGGACGAGCCAGCGAACCTAGCGCCCGCCGTCGCCATTGTCAGTACGCCAGCCGGTCCCGCGGATCCCGGACCGCCGCCGGCCACCGGCGGTCACCGCACGAGCACCACCAGGGCCAGCACCACGGCGGCGGCCGAAACGCCGGCCAGCACGAACCAGAGCAGCCGGCGGGACTCGGCCTCGTGCTCGATGTCGCGGGCCCGGTCGGCGAGCCTGGTCTCCGCGGCGTCGTTCATCGCCGCGTAGTGCTCGGGGAGGCCCGGGCCTGTGCCCATCGCGGCCAGCACGTCGCCGACCGGCACGAGACCACCCTGAGTCGACGAGTCGACCAGGCTCAGGAACTCCGACAACGCAGCCGCGTCGGCCTGCGTCCCGGTGACGTCCTCGTAGGCGCCGGTGGCGAGGCTCTCGATCTCCGTCTCGTTGGCCTCCAGCTCGGCCTTGTCGGCGGCGATCGAGGCGACCTCGTCGGGCGTGTCGACGGCCCCACCAGGCCCGACGCCGGCGAGCAGCAGCCGCCGTGTGATGCGGCCCAGCAGCTCCGGTTGGGCGGCAGCCAGCAGGCGCACCTGGGCGCCCTGGCGCAGCTCGGGGTCATCGATGCCCAGCACCAGCGAGTCGGCCACGGCCAGCAGGTCGTCCACGAAGGCCGTGTAGCCGAGATAGAGCGGCTCGGTCACCGCCGTCTGGCTCTGGTTGCGCTCGCCGGTGAAGGCGCTGACGAGCTGGCGCAGCTCGGCCAGCGAAGCGACGATGCCGTCCAGCGTCGGGCCGTACGCGTCGGCGACGTCACCGCCCTGGCGCTCGACGTATGACCGCATGGCGGACAGGGCCTGGTCGGTGGCGGCGGTCGCTTCGTCCATCGAGTCCACCGGCAGCACGAGCACGTTCTCGGCCCCCAGGATGTAGGTGGCGGCGTAGTTCCGCTCGTTCTGCAGGCTGTTCAACAGGTCGGCGGTGAGGGTCGGCCCGCGGGCCGTGGCCCGGTCCTCCCGCACGTCGGCCAAGTCCCGGGTGGAGCCCCAGGCGGCCAGTCCCACGAAGACGATGGCCAGCAGCGCCACGGCCAACACCACGGCGCCCACCAGCAACCGGGTGTGCGGCGCCGGTCGATCCGGTCCCGCGCCCAGCTCGGTCATCACAGTGCCCATCTCGCACCACCACCCCAGATCGGAGCGAGACCTTAACGCTGCGTAGCGGCCGTGTCCGGACGGTTGTCCTCAGTCGTCGTCGGGGACGTTGCCGTTCTCGTCCGGCACGATCAGGTCCCAGCGGTCCAGGCAGTCCTCGCAGCGGTAGACCACCAGGTCACCGGGCTCCCAGCCCCGCTCCTCGGGCGGGTAGGAGAGGAGGTGGGCCCGGCCGCCGCAGTCGATGCAAGTGATGACCGGATCGACCTCCACGGGGGTGACGCTACGCCTGGCGTTCCCGCTGGTGCTCGCCGAACCGGGCCACCCCGGCGGCGAATTCGTCGGACAGGATGACCTCGCGGCCCAGCCGGTCCTCGTTCGCCAGCGCCTCGGCCTGGTCGAGGCCCAAGCCGTCGAAGACGGCTCGCCGGTCGCTGACGACGCAGCGCCAGGGCTGGGCCGCGATGTGCTCGGCGAGCTCGGTGGCCGCGGCCAGAGCGGTGCCCGCGGGCACGAGGCGGTCGACGAAGCCCATGCGCTCGGCCTCGGCCCCGTCGAGCTCGCGCCCGGTCAGGATCAGGTCGAGGGCGCGGCCCAGGCCCATGATGCGGGGGAGGCGGTAGGTGCCGCCGTCCACCAGGGGCACACCCCAGCGCCGCTCGAGGCAGCCGAAGCGAGCGCTGTCGCCCGCCACCCGGAGGTCGCACCAGGCGGCCAGCTCCATCCCGCCGGCCACGCACCAGCCCTCGATGGCGGCGATCACCGGCTTCGACAGGGCCAGCCGGGTAGGCCCGAGCGGGCCGCTGTCCCGGAGGCGGGGCAGGTCCTTGAGGTTGGCGCCCGCGCAGAACGCCTCGGCGTCGCCGGTCAGCACCGCCACCCGGGCCTGGTCGTCATAGTCGAACGCCACGAACTGGTCGTGCAGGCGCTGCGCCGTCTTGGAGTCGATGGCGTTGCGGACCTTGGGCTGGCCGATGCTGATCACCCGCACGTGCTCACTCATGGCGACCAGGTTGCCACCCACTACCGTGCCGCGATGCGCGTCGTGGCGGGCTCGGCCCGGGGCCGCACGCTGGTCGCCCCGCCCGGGGCCCGCACCCGGCCGACCACCGACCGGGTGCGCGAGGCCATCTTCAACGCCCTCGGCAGCCGCGGGGGCGTCGAGGGCGAGCGGGTGGCGGACCTGTTCGCGGGCAGTGGCGCGCTCGGCGTCGAGGCGCTGTCGCGGGGCGCGGTCCACGCCACGTTCGTGGACCGCGACCGGGTCGCCCGCCAGGCCATCCGGCGCAACGTCGAGTCCTGCGGCTTCCTCGACCGGGCCACGATCGTGGGGGGCACGGTCGAGCGCTGGCTGGTGGACCTGAGCCCCGCCACCCGGTTCGCAGTGGCGTTCTGCGACCCGCCCTACGCCTTCGACGGCTGGCCCGGGCTGCTGCAGGCGGTGCCCGCCGACCTGGTGGTGGCCGAGTCCGACCGGCCCGTCGCGCTGCCCGAAGGCTGGGAGCTGGTCCGGGACGCCCGCTACGGCGGCACTTGGGTCGGGTTCGCCCAGCCTGCCACCCCCGGTGGTACCGGGTTCGGCTCAGCGTGAGAGCTACGTTGTTCTCGTGACCACCGTCCTCTACCCGGGGTCGTTCGACCCGATCCACAACGGCCACATCGAGATCATCGAGGTGGCGGCGCGGCTGTTCGACGACATCGTGGTGGCCACCGTGCGCAACCCGCAGAAGGGCGAGCCCCTGCTCACGCTGGAGGAGCGTCAGGACCTCATCGCCGACGCCACCTCCCACCTGGACAACGTCCGCATCACCTCGTTCTCCAGCCTGACGGTCGACCTGGCACGCGAGGTGGGCGCCGACTTCATCGTCAAGGGCCTGCGGGTGGTGACCGATTTCGACTCCGAGCTGATGATGGCCCAGATGAACCGGGAAGTATCGGGCGTCGTCACCATGTTCCTGCCCTCGGCCCCGCAGCACTGCTTCATCGCGTCGCGCCTGATCCGGGAGATCGCCCGCTTCGGCGGGGACGTGAGCTCGATGGTGCCGCCCGGGGTGGCGAAGCTGCTGGCCTCGAAATACGGGGAGCCGTCCCGTGGATGACCAGGACAGCTCGTTCGAGCACAGCTTCGACGCCCGGGTGGCGGAGCGGGTGCCTGGCGGCGACGTCGAGGCCATCCTCCACGAGCTGCACGCCCTGATCGACGGGGCCCGGCCGGCCCCGCTGTCCACCCAGGTCAAGATCGATCGCGACGAGGTGCTGGACCTGCTCGACCAGGCCATCGAGCGCCTGCCCGACGAGGTCCGGGCCTCGCGCTGGCTGCTCAAGGAGCGCGACGAGTTCCTGGATCGCACGCAGCGCGAGGCCGACGACATCCTGGCCGTGGCGCGGGGCCAGGCCGAGCGCATGGTGCAGCGCTCGGAGGTGATGAAGGCGGCCGAGGCCAAGGCCCGCCGCCTCGTCGAGAACGCCCGGGCCGAGGCCGCCCGCCAGCGCAACGAGGCCGACGACTTCTGCGACAAGCGGCTGGCCCAGATGGAGACGGTGCTCGAGAAGACCATGTCCATCATCGCCTCGGGGCGGGCCAAGCTGCGGGGCCCGGCCGGCGAAGGACACCCGCCGGTGGCCGCGGCCCGTGCCGGGATCAACGGCCACGACCACGAGAACCGCGACCCCGAGCCCGACTCCCGGTTCTTCGACCAGGACCGCCCGTAGCCGCTTCGCCGCAGCCTGATCCCGAGCCGGACGCTCGGTTCGTCGCCCAGGACCACCCGTACCGGTTCGCCGTAGCCTGACGGGGTGAGCCGCCCACCGTTCCTCATCCCCACGGCCGACCTGGCGCGCCGTCCTGGCGCCCGGCAACGGATCGTGGCGACCGGGCCTCTGGCGGACGTGGCCCTGTCCAGCGCCCGGCTGACGGGCGACGACGTGACCGTCGACGTGACCATCGAGTC
>Ga0209382_10002204_pt1 | contig 28939 bp, 31 predicted proteins | sample SoiMetdeltSBSDD5_FD_187599 | JGI IMG/M metagenome (GOLD analysis project Ga0209382, IMG submission 187599) | Bulk soil microbial communities from a Populus tree surrounding site in Tennessee, USA - Soil MetaG P. deltoides SBSDD5 (SPAdes) (version 2) | ecosystem: Environmental > Terrestrial >...
TGCTTCTTTCAAGGAGTTGCACGACTCGACGTAGACGATTTCGAGTGGCCGGCGCTTCGCGGTATGGCTCGAGGCGGTTCCAGCGTCATGCGCTCGCTTGCGCGCCTCTGGGTTGTCAGTATGCCCGACGTACAGGCTCTTGTCGGCGCAGCGAAGGATGTAGATGTACCGCACCAGACGACGATGTCACGTCAGAGTCGTTCTGGTAGAGATTGAGAGGGGAGGGAGACCCTTCGACTCGCTTCGCTCGCTCAGGGCACCACTCGACGCGGCCCCTTGCAGGGCCTGCCACGAGCGAGGCCCGAAGGGCCGAGTCGAGTGGTGCGGAAGGGGGGACTCGAACCCCCACGGTATTGCTACCGCCAGCCCCTCAAGCTGGTGCGTCTGCCAATTCCGCCACTTCCGCGAGGAGGGATGGGTCCGGTTAAAGCCGGACACTACGAATATCTATTTCGCCGGTGCGGGTGCTGGTGCCGGAGCAGTTGGCGCTGGTACAGGAGCGGCGGGTGCAGATGCCGGCGCCTGTGGCGCACGACCACCAATAACCGACCCTGGGCCCCGCTGGCCGAGAATCCCCAGCGCGATTGCACCGACGATGAACAGCACTGCGCAGACGGTGGTAGCGCGTGACAGCACGGTCGCGCCGCTCCGCGCGCCGAACGCCGCCTGGCTCGATCCGCCGCCGAACGCACTGGCAATGTCGCCGCCCTTACCCTGCTGGAGCAGGATGACGAACATCAGCACGAAACAGTTGATGACGAAGAGCGCCGCGACTACGTAGTACATCGAATTCCTTCGAAATCTTTCGAAATAGGAAAACTCAATTATACAGCGGCGGTCCGGCTGCGCGACACGATCTCGAAAAACCCGCGGATGTCGAGGCTTGCGCCGCCAACGAGCGCCCCATCGACGTCGGGCTGCGTGACCAGGTCGTGGATGTTGTCCGGCTTCACACTGCCACCGTAGATGACATGGCACTGAGTGGCTGCCTCGGCGCCGAACCACTGGCGCAGGCGCTGCCGGATATGGCCATGCGCCTCGGCCGCCTGTACCGGCGTCGCGTTCCGTCCGGTTCCAATCGCCCAGACCGGCTCATACGCGAGAACCAGGAGACCTAGCTGCTCCGTCGTCAGGCCATCGAGCCCGACCTTGATCTGGCGGTCGAGCACGTCGAATGTCTCTCCGCGCTCGCGCTGATCGAGCGTCTCGCCAATGCAGACGATCGGCGTCAAACCGGCAGCATAAGCGGCGATGGCTTTACGGTTGACGGCGGGGTCTGTCTCGCCGAAGAGAGTGCGGCGTTCGGAGTGGCCGACGATGACGTATTCAGCCCCCGCCTCTCGGATCATCGGCGCGCTGACTTCGCCGGTGTATGCGCCCTCACGTTCCCAGTAGAGGTCCTGCGCCGCGATCGCGACGTTGCTGTTGCGCGCGGCTTCAAACGCGGCGTGGAGGGCCGTGAACGTCGGCGCGAGAACGATCTCGACGTCCGTGATGTCCTTCACCAGGCTGCGGAATTCCTTGACGTACTTCACGGCGTCGGCCACCGTCTTGTACATCTTCCAGTTCCCGCAGACGAACGGCATTTTCATGGCTGTATGTCTGCCTTGGTCCGGCCTCCACCTTCGCGCTCCGCGCTCCGGCGGACAAGAAAGCCGGACACTACCTACGACAAAGTGTTAGCCAGCGTCGGGTAATACCGCAACCCCGGGTAATGTCTGGCCCCCGAGGAACTCGAGTGAGGCGCCGCCGCCGGTCGAGATGTGCGTGATGCGACCGCTGACGCCAGCCTTCTTGATCGCCGCGATCGAGTCGCCTCCACCAACGATCGTCGTACCATTCACGCCGGCGACGGCCTCGGCCACTCCAATCGTGCCCTTGGCGAATGCGTCGATCTCGAAAACACCCATTGGTCCGTTCCATACGACCGTTTTTGCGTCGCTGAGCGCCTCTGAGTACGCCTCGACCGTCTTCGGGCCGATGTCCAGTCCCATCCGATCGCCAATCGAGGCATCGTCCACGCTGAGCGTCTCGGAGGGTGCCCCCGCTTCGAGCTTTGGCGCGACGACGTGGTCGACGGGAAGCAGCAGCTGAGCACCAGGTTCAACCCGGGTCCGGCCTCCACCCTCGCGCTCCGCGCTGCGGCGGACAAGAAGGCCGGACACGACGTTCGCGCGCGCCAGGATGTCGCGCGCCGAATCGAGCTTGTCGTCTTCAACCAGCGATTTGCCCACCGGTTTGCCCATCGCCTTGAAGAAGGTGTACGCCATGGCGCCGCCGATGAGCAGGCGGTCCACGCGCGGGAGCAGGTTTTCGATGACCTCGATCTTGTCCGAGACCTTGGCGCCACCCAGGATGGCAACGAATGGTCGCTCGGGATTGCCAATCGCGGCGCCGAGGTAACGCAGTTCCTTCTCCATCAGTAGACCGGCGCCGGCTTCAGATACAAGACGAACGATAGCCTCGACCGACGCGTGCGCGCGATGCGCGGCGCCGAACGCGTCATTGACGTACACGTCGCACAACGCCGCGAGACCCTTCGCGAATTGCGGATCGTTCTTCTCTTCTTCGGCGTGAAAGCGCAGGTTCTCGAGCAGCACGACACTACCTGGCGGTGCGTTACGAACGGCGCCTTCAGCGGCCGGGCCGACACAGTCCTCCGCAAACGCGACGGTGCGACCGAGCAGCTCGCTCGTGCGAGTGGCCACGGGACGCAGGCTCATCTCCGGATTTGGCTTTCCCTTGGGGCGGCCAAGGTGTGACGCCAGGATGACGCGGCCCGCGCCGGCATCGAGCGCGTATTTGATGGTCGGCAGCGATTCGCGGATCCGCGTGTCGTCACCGAGGACGCCGCTTTTCAGCGGCACGTTGAAGTCGACGCGTATGAAGACACGTCGACCCTTCAGGTTCAGGTCGCGAATCGTGCGTTTTGCCATCCGATAGCCGTAGAGCGGGGGCTTCAGCCCCCGCAGATCAGAGCCGCCCTACAGGCCTCGCGCGACAAGCTGGCGGAGGAGATCGACGCAGCGGCTCGAATAGCCCCACTCGTTGTCGTACCAGGATAGGACCTTGATGAAGTCGCCGTCCATCACCTTCGTGTAAGCGCTATCGACGATGGACGAGTTCGCGTTGCCGCGGAAATCGATCGACACGAGTGGATCGTCACACACGGCCAGGATTCCCTTGAGTGCGCCTTTCGCAGCGTCGCGCAGCGCACTGTTCACCTCCTCGCCACTCGTCTTCTTGTCGACCAGCACGTTGAGGTCGACGACCGACACGTTGGGCGTCGGAACGCGCATCGCGAATCCATCGAGTTTGCCTTTGAGTTCCGGCAGCACTTCGCCAACCGCGGATGCGGCGCCGGTCGTCGTCGGGATCATCGACAACGCGGCCGCGCGCGCACGGCGGAGATCCTTGTGCGGAAGATCGAGCAGTTGCTGATCATTCGTATATGAATGCACTGTCGTCATCCAGCCTTTGCGGATGCCGTAACACTGGTGAATCACCTTGGCGAGAGGGGCGAGGCAATTGGTCGTGCACGAGGCATTCGAAATGACGTGGTGCTTCGCCGGGTCGTACTTGTCGTCGTTGACGCCGAGCACGAGGGTGATGTCCGGGCTCTTGGCCGGGGCCGTGATGATGACTTTCTTCGCGCCGGCGGTCAGGTGCTTCGCCGCGCCATCACGTGCCGTGAAGATGCCGGTCGACTCGAACACGACGTCGACGCCCAGGTCCTTCCAGGGAAGCTGCGCCGGATCCTTGATCGACAGCACCTTGAACTCATCTCCATCGACCGTGATGCCTTCGGCCGTCGCCTTGACCTCAGCGTCCAGATTGCCAAGCACGGAGTCGTACTTCAACAGGTGCGCCAGAGTTGCCGCATTGGTGAGGTCATTGACCGCGACAAAGTCAATGTCTTTCGCTCCCAACGCCGCGCGCATGATGTTGCGGCCGATGCGCCCAAACCCATTGATGCCGACCTTCATGGCCATCTCGTGCCTCCGTCCTTCGCGATCGTCGTGGTCTTCTTGGCCAATAGCTTCGTGGCCAACTTCTTCATGGCCTTCGTGGCATTTTAGTGAGCCGCCTTGAACAGGGTCAAACGCGCGGCTATACTTTCATGATTGTAAGACCCACATTTCCTGCGACTTACACGGCTGCTTAGGTGTACTTCCTTTACAGCGTTGCGACGTTGCTCGCGCTCGTCGTGCTCTCGCCCTACTTGCTGTACCAGGCGCTTCGCTACAACAAGTATGTCGGCAGCCTCGGTCAGCGTCTCGGCTATCTGCCCGTGTCGTTCAACCTCGACGCGGAGGAATCGATCTGGGTGCACGCCGTATCGGTCGGGGAGGTACTCGCGGCGCGCCCGATTGTCTCCGGCCTGCGGGCGCGTTATCCCGAGCTGCGCATTTTCCTGTCGACGACGACGCTGTCGGGACAGAACGTTGCGCGTCGACGTGTGCCCGACGCGGACGCCGTGTTCTATCTGCCGCTCGATTGGACGTTCACGATCCGGCGCACGCTCGACGTCGTGAAGCCGAAGCTGTTCGTGATGGTCGAAACGGAGATCTGGCCGAATCTCCTGCGCGAATGCCGGCGCCGCGGCATTCGAACGGCGCTCGTGAACGGCCGCATCTCATCGCGCTCGTTTCCGCGCTATCGCCTCGTGCGTCCTTTCATTCGTCGCGTGCTCGCGGATATCGATCGGTTGTGCGTGCAAAGTGAGGAGACGGCGAGGAGGCTCCGGCAGCTCGGCGCCGATCCTTCTCGCATCACCTTGACCGGCAGCCTGAAGTTCGACTCGCTCGATCCGTCCACTGCGCCAGGCCGCGGACGCGAGCGAGTTCTGCGCTTCTTTCGCGTGGCGCCGAGTCGTCTCGTGCTGGTCGCGGGAAGTACGTCGAAAGGCGAAGAGGAAGCCGTGATTCGCGCGTTCAACCGCGTCCGCACGACTGCCACGCCGGGGAGCCCGTTGCTGATTCTCGCGGCGAGACATCCAGAACGCTTTGGGGAAGTTGAGAAGTTGTGTCAGCGCGAGGGCCTCTCGACCATTCGCCGCAGCGACCTGCCGATCGACAAGGAGCCTCGCGCGGACGCCGTCATTCTCGACACGATCGGAGAGCTCGCCCAGCTCTATCAGATCGCGACGGCGGTCTTCGTCGGCGGGAGCCTGGTGCCGCTGGGCGGGCACAACATTCTCGAGCCCGCTGTCCATGGCAAGCCGATCGTGTTCGGCCCGCACATGGAGAACTTCGCGGAGATCGCGGGCGCCTTCCTGGCCAACGGCGCGGCCGTCGAGGTCCGCACCGCGCGCGAGCTCGAGGATGTCGTCGTCGAGTTGATGGCGGATCCCGTGCGCCGCGCACGGTTGGGCGCCGCGGCGCGGGCCCTCGTCGATGCCAATCGTGGCGCCAAGGACACCACATTAAAAGTGCTCGTCGATCTGGTGCCGCCCCGCGAACCACGATCGGTTGTGCGACCTTTCCGCGTGATCCATTGAGTGTCCTGAGCGCGTCCTACGGACAACTGACCCGTCTGCGCCGCTCGTGGTACGAGCGGCATCCGCAGGCGCAGCGAACGCTTGAGTGCCCGGTCATCAGTGTCGGCAATCTCTCGGTCGGCGGGAGTGGCAAGACACCCATCGTCGCGACATTGGCCCGATTGCTCCTCGAGATGGGCAAGCGGCCCGCCGTCCTGAGCCGTGGATACGCGCGTCGCCAAGCGACCGATGGGGTCGTTGTCGTCAGTGACGGCGGACGTGTGCTCGAGCCAGTTGAGCATTCTGGTGATGAGCCACAGATGCTTGCGCGCGCCCTCACCGGAGTACCGGTACTTGTCTGTCCGGATCGCCACCTGGCGGGACGGCTGGCCGAGCGGAAGTTCGGCTGCAACGTGGTGCTCCTCGATGATGGCTTTCAACATCTGCCACTCGGTCGAGAAGTCGACCTGCTGGTCATGCCGGCAGCGGATCTCGACGAAGCGGTCTTGCCGAGCGGACGACTGCGGGAGCCGCTCGATTGTGCATCGTCGGCGGACTGCATCCTGGTGCCGGGGTCGGCGGACGATGTCGCACGGGTAGCAGCCGCATTCGATCGCATGCCCGTCTTCCGCGTGTCGCATCACTACGAACGATTGCGGCGCATGGACGGCGCGCCTGAAGCTGGCCCGGGTACGCGGGTTGTTGCCGTTGCCGGCATCGCCCGTCCCGTGCGCTTCTTCGACGCGTTGCGCGCGCAAGGATATGAGGTTGTTCGAGAGCTCTCTTTCCCCGATCACCACTGGTACACGAAGAACGATTTCGAAAAAGTCAGTGAGGCTGTTCGCGCCACTGGTCCCGATCTCGTTGCGACCACAGAGAAGGATGCGGTGCGTCTGCCGCGGCAAATACCGTGGACGGTGTTGCCGATGACGGCCGCGATCGAACCAGCCGACACGCGCGCCCGCGCGCCGTTCGCCCGGTGGCTCGAGGACCGGTTGTGAGGTATCGATTCGAGTTCGCCATCGTGCGAGCGGTGCAGGCATTCCTTCGCCTCATGCCGATGACGGCCGTTCGCTCGTGTGGAGGTACGCTCGGCGGAATCGTGGCAGTTGTCGATCGCTTCCACCGCCGGATCGCGCTGGAGAACCTGACGCGCGCGTTTCCATCGCGCTCCAGCGGCGAGCTTGCGTTGGTGTGCCGCGGCATGTTCATGCACTTCGGCCGGCTGCTGCTCGAACTGATTCAGTTCAGCTCCCTGACACGAGAGCAAATGCTCGCGCGTGTCGAGGTCGAAGGCCAGGAGCACGTCCGACAGGCGTACCGCCAGGGGAAAGGAGTGCTGTACTTCACCGGGCACTTCGGATATTGGGAAATTCAAGCCATTGCGTTTGCTCTGCATGCCGAGCCGATCTCTGTCGTGGCACGTCCACTCGACAATCCCTACCTGCATGCGATGCTCGAGCAGATTCGAACCTGCACGGGCAACACCGTGATCTACCGGCAGGGCGGCCTCAGACGAGTGCTGCGCGATTTACAAAGCAACCGTGGCGTGGCGATGTTGATCGATCAGCACCTGCACTCTGATGCGGTGTCCGTCGAGTTCTTCAACCGTCCCGCCGCGACGACATCGGCGCTGGCAGCGCTGGCGCTGCGAACCGGCGCGCCCGTCATCCCGGTGTTTGCGCTGCCGCTCCCCGGGGGCCGCTACCGTCTGATCTACGACTGTCCCGTGCCGCCGCCGCACGACCGGGGGCCCAACGCGATTCGCGAGTTCACGCAGCGCTGCACCGACGTCCTGGAGATGTACGTCAGGCGGGACCCGCAGTTGTGGCTCTGGATGCATCGGCGATGGCGCGAAGCCGAGACCATTGCTGAACCAGCGTCGTGATGACTAGCGAGGCTGTGCCTCAGACCGCCTCGCTAGTCACTGTGTTGGCTTTGCCCCGCTTCGCGGGGCGAGCCGTCTTGACCGAGGAAGACTTGACTGATTTGCCAGCAATCGAGCCGGTCAAGCCGGCTGGAATCGAGCACCTGCTGGTGGTTTCGCCAAATTGGTTGGGCGACGCGATCATGGCGCTTCCATCCATTGCCGATCTCCGCCGCGCGTTCCCCGGTGCGCGACTGACCGTGGCGGCTCGACGCGCGATCGCGGGTCTGTTCACGATGTCGCCGCTCGTAGACGAAGTCATCGCGATGCAGTGGTCAGGACGAATATGGGCGCGACGCGCACGCCTCGCCGATATCGAGACGTTGCGCACCGCTCGCGCCGACGCAAGCGTGTTGTTGCCGAACTCGTTCGCTTCGGCGTGGCTCGTTCGCAGCGCCGCCATCCCGGAGCGGTGGGGATATGCCACTGACATGCGGCAGCGGCTGCTGTCGCGGGCTGTATCGCGCCCCGTGATCCGCGTGCATCAGGCGGAGTACTACCGTCGGCTAATCAAGGGGCTGGGTTTCGAGAACGGACCCGTCGACCCACAGCTCGTGGTTCCGGGCCGCGCGGTGGAGCAGGCGCGTGCCGCATTACGCGCCGCCGGATGGGTCGAGGATCGTCCGTTCATTGTCATGGCGCCGGGTGCCGCTTACGGCGGCGCCAAACGTTGGCCGGCGGAACACTTCGCTGACGTGGCAACACGGCTCGCCCGTGAGCACGGCATGCAATGCGTCCTGGTTGGGTCGACGGCCGATGCGGCGACGACACGCTGGGTTCGCGCTCTCGTTTCTGACGATGGGCAGGGAAGCGTTGTCGATCTTGCGGGCTCGACCACACTGGAAACGCTGGCCGGAGTCTTGTCGATCGCCCGCGCGTGTGTCTCCAACGATTCGGGGGCCATGCATCTGGCGGGAGCGGTCGGCGTACCGCTCGCTGCGCTCTTTGGCCCGACACGAGAGCGCGAAACGGCTCCCTTGTCGCGGAAGGGTGGCCGGATCGAGGTGATGATCAACCACGTGTGGTGCCGTCCATGTATGCTGCGAGAGTGTCCCCTGGATCATCGGTGCATGAAACGGCTGTCCTCGGAGCGAGTGCTCGCGACGATCACTGACTTGATGACGAACCCCGAACCCCGAACCCCGTCCCTCGACGAAGCTCGGGACGCCCTGAGCGTGAGTCGAAGGGCGAATCCCGAATCGCGAGAACGCGATGAGTAGAGCCGCGGTTTTTCTCGATCGCGACGGCACACTCGTCGAGGAGTGTGGCTACCTGGATCGGCTCGACCACTTGACGCTGTTCCCGTGGACGGTCGACGCACTGCGACTGTTGAAGCGAGCGGGGTTTGCGACCGTCGTCATCACGAACCAGGCCGCCGTCGGTCGCGGCATTATCGACGAGGACTTCGTGCACGCCGTGCACCGGGAGATCGATCGGCGCCTCGAAGGCACCGGGGCGAGCATCGATCGCTATTACTACTGTCCACATTTCGCGGAGTCCAAGATCGAGCGCTATCGGCAACACTGCGGATGCCGCAAGCCCGCCCCCGGCATGATCGAGCAGGCCTGCCGTGAGATGGACCTCGATCCATCGCGTTCGGTCATGGTGGGCGACCGATGGTTGGACGTGGCGTGCGGCCGCGCCGCAAAAACGCATGCGGTGCTCGTGCGCTCGGGGCCGCATCGGTCGGAACCGCCGGATGGGATCCGCGCGGATGCTATCCTCAACAATTTAATGGAGGCTGTCGGGTGGATTCTCCGCGAACTCTCGCGGCGATCTGATGCCCGATAGGCCAGGAGCTGGTTCGGGAGTCAGGTGCCCCCGGGCGAACATCAATGGAAGCTGTCGGATGGATTCTGCGCAACTCCTCGCGGTTGTAGACGCGCTGAAAGAGCGGACGGTCGCCATTATCGGCGACATCGTCGCCGACGAGTTCGTGTACGGCCGCGTGGCGCGGGTCTCTCGCGAGGCGCCGGTGCTCATCCTCGAATACGACTCGACGGAGGTGGTGGCGGGTGCAGGCGGCAACGCGGCAAACAATGTGGCCGCCCTTGGTGGCCGCGCCATCCTGGCGGGTATCGTCGGGCGTGATGAGCACGGACGTCGTCTCACGGCTTCGCTGAACGCGCGCGTCGATCATCGCGCGATCGTGCGCGCCGCGAATCACCCGACCCCGGTGAAGACGCGAATCCTCGCGGGAGGGATTCACTCCGCCAAGCAGCAAGTCGTTCGAATCGATCGCGCGGTGAATGGCGTTGCGGCGCGCGCTGCGCGCGCGCAGTTCGAGCAGCGAATGCTCGCCGTCGCGCTGAAGGCGGACGCGGTGCTCATTTCGGACTACGGCCTCGGCGTCGTCACGCCGGCCCTGGTGTCCACGCTGCGTGTTGCACTCAAACGAGCGGGACGCCCTATCCCGATTCTCGTCGACAGCCGTTATCGTGTGCTCGAGTATCGTGGTTTGACCGCCTGCACGCCCAATGAATCGGAGGTCGAGCATGCGCTCGGCGTGCGCATCAATGACGACCTGGGTGTGCTCGAGCGGGGAGGGCGCGAGTTGCTTCAGCGAACGGGTATGCAGGCGGTGCTGATCACTCGCGGCGGCCGGGGCATGGCGCTGTTCGTGCCCAATACCCCCACTCTGCATATCCCGATCTTCGGTTCAGATGAAATCGCGGACGTCACCGGCGCCGGCGACACGGTGATGGCAACGATGGCGCTTGCTCTGGCGGCGGGAACGACATTCGAGATTGCCGCACGCCTGGCGAACTACGCCGGTGGAATTGTGGTCATGAAGCGCGGCACGGCGACGGCATCCGCCGAGGAGATTCGTCACGCCGTCCGTTCCGATACAGCCGATGACGTTCCCGGAAAGCGGCGCGCGCGTGGGTGAGGTCGTCTCGCGCGAGGCACTGGCGGCTCGCGTCAGGGGGGCGCATGAATCCGGCCGCACGGTTGCGTTTGCCAACGGTTGTTTCGACTTGCTTCACGTCGGTCACGTTCGCTATCTCGAGGCGGCCGCCCAGGAGGCCGATCTGCTCGTGGTTGCCATCAACGACGATCAATCGGTCAGCGCCCTGAAGGGGGAGGGCCGCCCTGTCCTGGCGGCGGAGTATCGCGCCGAGCTGGTGGCGGCGCTTCGCTTCGTCGACCTGGTCACAGTGTTTCCTGAGCCCACGGTGGGTCCACTGCTCGAGCTCCTGCGCCCTGATGTCCATTGCAAGGGCACCGACTACACGTCCGAAACGGTGCCCGAGCGCGACATCGTCCGCGCCTACGGGGGACGAATCGCCATCGTCGGAGATCCGAAGAACCACTCGACGCGCGACTTGCTCGCGCGAATCGCGTCTGGCGAACAGCGGGCCGAGTCGGCTACCAAGCCGTGATCGACCACTCGCCCCGGTTGCTGATTGTTCGCCTCGGATCGCTTGGCGACGTCATCCACGCCATCCCGGCTGTGGCGGCGCTGCGGACCAGACATCCGAGCGCCCGCATCGACTGGCTGATCGATCCTCGCTACACGCCGGTCCTGCAGCTCGTCGATGGGCTGGACTCCGGAATTCCGATCGATCCGCGAGCGGGAATCGGAACGTTGCTGCGTGCGATCGCGCAGTTGCGCCGCGTGAAGTACGACGCCGTGATCGACCTGCAGGGACTGTTGAAGTCCGCGCTGCTGGCACGAGCCGCAGGCGCGAAGCGCGTCGTTGGGTTCCCGCGCGAGCACCTGCGGGAGCCGGTAGCTCGAATCTTCTACAGCGAGACGCCAGACCCCGGTCGCGATCCGCATGTGATCCGCAAGAACCTGATGTTGACACGCGCGCTCGGCGTACAGGATCTGCGAATCACTTTTCCGCTCAAGCTGCCGCGAACGGTTACTAGCGACGCGGTCACAGCGCGCTTCGAACCTGAGGGTTTCGCGGTGATCAATCCCGGCGCGGCATGGCCCAACAAGCGCTGGCCGCCGCAGCGATTCGGTGTCCTCGCCGGGGAGATCCGCGAGCGAATCGGCGTGCGATCGCTCGTGCTCTGGGGTCCGGGCGAGGAGGACATCGCCTCGCTCGTCGTCACCGCATCGCGAGGTGCGGCAGAGATCGCGCCGCGCACCAACATCGTCGATCTGTTCGCGATCGTCCGACGAGCGAAGCTCGTGGTCTCGGGCGACACCGGGCCGCTGCATATCGCCGCCGCGGTCGGGGCGCCCGTCGTGGCGCTCTTTGGACCAACCTTCACCGAACGCAACGGGCCGTGGTCGAGTGGCGACATCGCGATCTCGCGCGCGCCACGCTGCTTCTGTCACTACGAGCGCAAGTGTCGGCTGCTGCAACCGTGCATCGAGGACATCGGCGTCGATGAAGTCGTCGCCGCTGCCGAACATCGGGTCGCCGCGCGTGGCTGATACATCGCATCGTTCTGTGCCTGACGTCGCGCAGAGGCCATCCCGCATCGCTGGAGTATTGGCACAGAAGCGGGTGCCGCTTGGATTCGTCACCGCAATCGTCACGGCGATTCTCGCGGCGCCGACCTGGGGAAGTTGGCGCGCCGGGCTGCTCGTTGCGCTGATCGGCGAGGCGATTCGTATCTGGGCCGCGGGTCACCTGGAGAAGGGAAGAGAAGTGACGCGGTCGGGGCCGTATCGCTGGACGGGGCATCCGCTATATGTGGGCTCGTCCGTGCTGGCGCTCGGGGTCGTCATCGCGGCGCACAGCGTCATCGTCTTCGTTCTGACGCTGATCTACATGGTTTCCACGCTGACGGCGGCCGTGCGGACTGAAGAGGCATTCCTGCGTGGCCGGTTTGGCAGCGCGTATGAGGACTATCGACGTTCGGAAGGCGCGGACATGAACCGCCGCTTCAGCCTGGCGCGCGCCTGGCGCAACAAGGAGTACCGCGCCGTTATCGGGATTGTGATTGGCTTTGCGTTCCTTGCCTTACGGGTCTTGACGCCAATATAATCGTGTTTTGCGGTGACGCCGATGCGCGGTGCAGAGCGCGGAGGCGGAACAGTCGGTCGAGGGCTGGCCTCGTCGAAGCGCGGACCAAACGCGTTCAGGTGGGCTTGCCCGCCGAAGCGCGGGCGCGATCAAGCGCGCGAAGGCGGGCGGTTAGCTCAGTGGTAGAGCACCGGCTTTACACGCCGGCTGTCGCAGGTTCGAGTCCTGCACCGCCCACCAACCTTCGCTCACGCGCGCCACGAGTGAGCTACGGTTGGCGCGCCGGGCGAAGGTTGTCCACCGAAGCGCGCAGCGCGAAGGTGGACACACTGCGAAGAGAGTTCCCCTTGGGGTGGTAGTTCAGTTGGTTAGAACGCCGGCCTGTCACGCCGGAGGCCGCGGGTTCGAGTCCCGTCCACCCCGCCACGATATACCAGCAAAAGTATCTCACCCGAACGGACCCCTATAAGTGGGGGCTGCTCCTTCCGTCCGCGTCCGTCATTGGCACTCATTCCTCGCGTGGCAGGGTGTTCGCGTGGCAGACCGCGTGGCGGCGGAAGCCTTGGAGTCCTCGACGTTGCGCGTGCGTGTAGGCCGTCGTCTATAGATAGGGTGCAACTTACGTGTAATGCTCTGCCTCCCGCCGCTGGACCGCTAGACCGACCTCACCCTGCCCATGAACCAACGCGAACTCGGAAAGTTTCTGACCCTTGTCCTCGGGCGCAAACCACGGAAGGACCGAGGCATTCCTCGTAGTCCAACCTCACGACTCCTGAGAACGCCCTCGTATCGGCGGGTCACGGCTGAGGAAGTGTGGCGGTATGAGCGGCTAGCGCGGAGAGGGCAGTCAGCGAGATCGATTGCCCGGCGGTGTGGGCGCAGCCACGCCACTGTGAGGAGATGGCTGACGAGACATTCATCAGCCACTTCTCTCAGCGCGATTGCGAGCGCCCAAATGACTTCGGCGTTCACCGTTGTTGTCTGAGCCGCACGACTCGACTGACCGAACGAGGACGCCCTGGCCTGGGACTTGTGGAAGCATGGTGATACGCTGACACCGCTGCTGCTCATGGCGCAGTTGGTCGAGCAATCCGTGATCAGGAGAACAGCACATGGCGAAGATCAAGAAGGCAGCCGCGCAGGCTGTAAGGCGCGCAAAGGCGGCCGGTGCCCGAGCGAGACGCCAAGGTGGACAAATGGCGAGTCGGTTGGCCAGGAAAACTGTCAAGCAGGCCGGGAAGACCGTCGCACGAGTGCGGGGACAGGCAGTTGCAGTGGCTACGAAGGTCGCGGGGAAGATCACCGGACGCACCCGAAAGCGGAAGAGAGCCAAGGTCGTGGCGACTGTTGTCGGCGCCGCCGCCGCCGTGGCAGCAGCCACCGGCGCGGTTGCAGCCAGCCGCCGCAAGCGGTAGAGCGCACTCTCGCTGCTCCGGCGCTCCCGGGGGCCCGCAGGAGGATTACCGCGTCGGCCAGTCGCGACCGACGCTGGCCAGTTGCGGGAATCACCTGATTGATGGAACACGGGAGCACCGAGCAGTGCCCCCGGAATGTCGAGGATTCTAACGGGTCTGCTACGTCGTCACTTCCTTATCGAGGACGAACGTCTGGACCGTCTCTCGCTTGACGCCATCAGACGCCATCGCCTCCGCGGTCGCTGGTGAATTGAAAATCTTCATGTAGGCATCGAGGTTGGCGGTATCTCCGCACACCGCAACTCGGTTGCCGGGACCTGTGGCGAACTCCATCCGTGACACACCCATCTGTCGAAAGAGATCACCGTGTGTCCGAAAGCTCTTTTCCCACTTCTCCGTATTCTCTACTTCTGCTGTAACTATCACTCTGGGCATCTTGTCCCCCTTCCGATTGCAAATTCTCGCTCGCGGGGCTGAGCCGGAGCCAGTGACATCATGCCCGAAAAGAGATGTCAACGGGCAGGCGTGATCGCGTCAGACGTGGGCAATGAATCTGGGGCGAAAGTCGCCCCTTAGCTGCCACCATTCGGGCAGCGCGGGCGCGCTGTAGCACCGAGCGGGGAACACCAATCAGCTTCGCAGCTTCGTGCTGTGAGAGGTGAGCGGTGCGCGTTAGGTCCTCGTCGGTCACTCGGTGTGGTCGTCGCCCGAGCCGCTTGCCTTCGCGCCTCGCCCTGGCGATGCCAGAGTGGATTCGTTCTCGAATGCGCTCGCGCTCGAACTCCGCGAAGCTACCCAGGATGCCCAGCATGAGGCGTCCAGTGGCGCTGTGCGTGTCGATGCCTTCACCGATGGACGTGAAAGCCGACGCCCGCATCCGTCAGCGTCTGAATGGCGGTTATCAAGTGAGCGAGGCTTCTGCCGAACCGATCGAGTTTCCAGCACACGACGACATCCAGCTTTCTGCGCTTCACGTCGGTCATGAGCTGGTCGAGGGCTGGGCGGCGGTCCTTCGCTCCACTGATTCCCGCATCAACGTATTCGGTGGCTTGCCAGTGGCGCGCCTCGCAGTAGCGGCGCAGCTCCAGCAGCTGGTTCTCGCACGTCTGGTCGCTGGTTGATACGCGAGCGTAGATGGCCGCACGAGTTGTAGTCATGTCAGCGTTTTCTCCCCTATAAGGAGGAGCAATAGCCAACCCAATCAGGGATGTCGCAATGATCGGTGGTTCCTTGCAACGCGGACTCACATAGACGACGCGCGGCAGACAATCGTCGTCGCAATCGCACAATCGTTGCACTGCAAACTATCGAAGCCCCCACACGCACCGCAATCCGACCTCGCGAGCTGGATGACTGACACGAGCACCAGGTGCAGCGGCGTGCTGTCGCTGTGTCTCATCTTGAAACCCGGGGCCATGCCGGCGCGCTATCACCCCACGGGGTCCCACACCGCCTCGCGGGCCTTATGTCGGCGCGCTATGACGCAGGGGGCCTCACCCGTCCACAAGGGCACTGCTTGCTATCGGGGAATAGCGACCTCTGCGTGCCCGCTCGGTTTCACGCGGACCGTCACCGTGCGCTGAGCAGCCGACGTTTCGATCCGAAACGAGACGTCGCGATCCATTAGTGCCGACTCGGTCCATAACACCGAACCATCAGCTCGCGTATAGCACACGATGCCGTTGTCGCTGGTCAGGCGCACATGAGCGATGCCCTTGCCAGTTTCCTGATCCACTAATCGCATCTGGAATGGATTCGCCCATGCACTGTTGTCTGGGGCCGAGCCGAAGAGTGAAAACAACACCACGACGGGGGCCATGGCCAACATACGAATCGTGAGGGTCTTCATCGGATGCCTTTCCTTCCGTATGGGGACCACCCCAGACAAATCACATTCTCATCGTTGATCGGAATCCGGTTTGACGCCACGACTGTGGAAAGCTGCTGACGCGCATCATCGCGACGCGCGATGCAATGTTAATCATTCGGCAACATGATCAGCGACGACCGGCATCATCGAGTCGAATGAGCGGCACTATCGGGAGTCGAAGCTGAGGGTCATGTCGGCGCGGTATCACCCATCGGGACCCAACCCCTGCCTCGGGCCTGACGGTGGAACCATGGTTGGATCAGACCGGGTAGAGATAGAGTTCACCGCGTTCGGTGAGTTCCAGCGCATCTGCGCGCTCTAGCAGGTAGCCTTCTTCCAGGAGACCAACCAGAGCCATACGCACGGGTTCATCTCTTACGAAACCGCGCTCCCACACTATCGCATCGCCGAAATCGGCCGGGTGAATCATGTCACCCCCTCTTGAGGCCGCGTGCCCGGAATACCGCCAAGATGTTCTTCGCTTCTGGTTTCATTCAGGATCCTCTGCCCATTTGTTTCGGCCAGTTGGGTCCATCCGTTACGCCGCACCAACGCTCTAAATGAAATCAACGAATTTCAAGCGAGGATTTGGAGGGCGACCGAATTTTCATCACTCTCGAACCGTGCCCAGCGTGAATATCACCGCAGGGCGTCATGCCCAAGCCTCGATGCCAACGCTGAATCGTTAGCAGACCGAGATCATCGAATCGAGTGAACGACACCATTAGGGACGCGAAGCCCGGGTCATGTCGGCGCGGTTTCAACCAAGGGGCCCCGCACCCACTCGCGGGGTGACTGCGAGCTGGGCCCGAGGGTATCGAGGGTGTCGGCGTAGTGGTCCCAAAAACCGTCGCCGACGCTTCATGTGTGGGTCCTGTCGGCGGGTTATCACTGCTGGGGCCCCGCCCCGTCGCTGGCTCCACGATAGCCTGAATTCGATTCGATCAGTTCGCCACCCTCGTGGTGATCGACGGCCTTCAGTGCGCCGCGTATAATCCCGCGCGGAGTCCACCACGGCCATCACGCCCGGCGCCAACATCGGAGCCTACCGAATCGAAGCCCTGACCGGCGAAGGGGGCGTCGGGCAGGTATATCGCGCCCGCGATATGCGGCTCCACCGGCCAGTCGCGATCAAGGTGCTTCGCGGCGACGTCGATCCGATGGCACGGCAGCGTTTCGAACGTGAAGCTATCGCGGCGTCCGCCCTGAATCATCCGCACATCCTGACTGTGCACGAGGTCGGCGAGACCGACGGCCATCCGTACCTCGTGACGGAGTTCGTGGATGGAGGCACGCTCGCCGAGTGGGTCCAGTCTGCCCCGCGCTCGAGGCGGGAGATCCTCGAGTTGCTCACGGGTGTCGCCGATGGGCTCGCGGCGGCGCACGACGCGGGCATTCTTCATCGCGACATCAAGCCGCAGAACATCCTCGTGATGCGGAGCGGCCACGCGAAGCTCGCGGATTTCGGCCTCGCGAGGCTGACCACCGATGCTGACGTGTCCGCGGAGTCGGTAACGACCACGTACCTGAGGACCGAGCCCGGGTTGGTCGTGGGGACGATTGGCTACATGTCGCCGGAACAGGTGAGCGGGCAGCGACTCGACGGCCGCAGCGACATCTTCTCGTTCGGAATCGTGCTGTACGAGCTCCTGACGGGCCGTCGTCCCTTTCAAGGTCCCAGCGCCGTAGCAGTGATGCATGCGATCGCCAGCGAGCCGGCTCCGGCGTTGCCGGGCGACGTGCCCGACGGGCTTCGGACGGTCGTGGAGAGAGCCCTCGACAAAGATCCCGCACGGCGCTATCAGACGATGCGCGACCTGGCGGCAGACCTGCGCAGGGTGATGCATCCGACGGCACCGGGCGTCGCGGCGCTGATGCCACAACGCCGGTGGCGCCTCGTCGGTATCGCCAGTGCGGCCGTCCTCGCGATTATCGTCTCGCTGGTCGTGGCCACGGGAGGGTTACCGGGGAGCCGTGGTGATGCCGCGGTGCAGTCGCTGGCGGTCCTGCCACTCAAGCCGCTCCACCAGCAGGGCGACGACGGTCAGCTGGGTCTCGGGCTCGCCGACACGATCATCATGCGGCTGGGGCAGATCGACGGCATCACCGTTCGACCCACGAGCGCCGTGCGTCAGTATGCGGCGCCGGAGACGAACGCGCTCGAAGCCGCCCGCGCGCTCACAGTGGACACCGTATTGGATGGCTCGATTCAGCGGTCAGCCGATCGCCTGCGCGTGAGTATGGCCCTGATGCGCGTGAGCGACGGCAGCACGTTGTGGACCCAGACGTTCGACACGGCCTTTGCCGACATCTTCGCCGTCGAGGACGAGATTGCCAACGGGGTCGTGGCGCAACTGCGGCCGCGACTGAATGAGGCCGATCGCCAGCGGCTGGCCAGACACTTCACGGCCAGCCCCGAAGCATATGAGTACTACTTGAAGGGCGTCGCGACCTTCAGCACCACCGGTGCCGCGTCAGCCAATGTGGTCGGGAACGTCCCCGCGGGTCTCGAGCTGCTCGAACGTGCCGTGGCGATCGATCCAACATATGCGTTGGCATACGCGCAATTGGCGTTGGGCTATGCGTGGCGTGCCGCCATCGAGGGAGACGAGGTCGCAGAGGTGCGCGCCCGCGAGGCGCTCGCCCGGGCCGATGCGCTCGACCCCAGCCTCGCCGAGTCCCATGTGGCTCGCGCCCGACTGCTCAACAGCCCGTCAGGTGGCTACCAGCTCGTCCCCGCCTTCGAGGCGCTGCGGGCCGCGCAGATGATCAACCCCAATGTCGGAAACTACGACATGGGAGACCTGCTGGGCGAAGCCGGCCTGCTCGAGCCAGCCCTACGGTACTTACGTCGCGCGATCGACATCGATCCGACGAACGAATCCGCGCGGGCGGGGATTCCGAACGCGTACTGGTACAACGCGATGTACGAGGAAGCGATCGCGGCCAATCGGGAACTCACACGACCAGTAGCATGGTCGTACTTCTACTATGCGGGGGCAGGCCGACGTGAGGACGCACGACGCCTGATCGACGAGGCCCTGGCGCGGAATCCCAACGACCCCGCCGCGACTGTGGGACGGGCGCTGGTGTTCGCGTTGGAAGGGCGTCACGCTGAAGCCAAGGCGCTCCTTCCGGACCCTGCTCCTGCCGCGCGTCGGGCGCAGACATACCATCACGGCACTTACCTTCGCGCCTGCGTGTTCGCGCTCGGCGGCGACGCAGACGGCGCCGTCCGTTGGCTGCAGGAAACGGTGGATACCGGTTTGAGGGTCTATCCGGCGTTCGTGCGCGACCGGTGCTTCGATCGCATCCGCCAGACCGCGCAGTTCACGCGCTTCATGACGGACTTCAAGCCGATCTGGGACGAGTACGAGCGGCGATTGCGATAGCAGGGTGAGCGATGGAAATCAGTTGCTCACGTCGAGCACTGGTTTTGCGCTACGTCGGCTGACGGCCGCGTGCTACTTCTTGGTCTGAGGCGTTTCCCCCATGTTTCCAGCACACGTCGAGCCCACCTTCAGAACCCCGCGATAGCGCGATAGGTGGGGTGCCGCATGTGATGCACATATCGGACTTTCCTGGACCTACACATCTCACAGATCTGCTGCTCGATGCCCGCATCGCTGGTGAACATCCATTCCCAGCCTTTGTGAGGGACACCGGGCTGCGCCCATTTTCAGAATCGATGGCGCGGATGCTCGTCCACCTCGATCGAATCCGCTCGATGAGTCTGGCGTGCTCCGTGAGCGGATGCCCCTGAGCGTCAAACCAATTGCCCTTGATGCCGATGGTCTCAACGACCAGCGCGTCACCCTCCCACCGGCATCGGTGGTTCCTCAGGAGTGCCCGTGGCGATATTGAGAAATCCCACAGGAGCGGGCTCGACACAATCAATCGTCGCCCTGGTGCAAGGCCGCCTCTCCACGTCCCAGACCCCAGAAAGGTCGGGTGTCGTCGACCGCGACACAGGCAATCATCCCGGCGGTGGCGATGAACCGTCCTGTGAGCATTCGCGCCCCCTTGTTCCGGATGTTACATCTCCGCGCCATTATTCAGGGATGTTAGCAATTGGCGGCAGCACTGCATCAATCCCCTGCGTGACTGGCCAGCCGTGCGCTGCGTGCGGCGATCAGACGGAAGTGCAGGGGTTTCCCGGTCTAAGCTCGGTCGTTAACTATTACCTGTGCAAGAAGTGCGGTCATATCTGGGCGGTTTACAAGACCGATCCAGCGATCATCGACCACTTCTGGCCAGTGCAGAAACCGAACGTGAACATGTAGGATTCGTCCGACGAGAGGGCTTGTGTCAGGCAAGCCACGTGGGACTATTCATCCTCCTGTTTGACACTCGGTCAACCATGAAGCGCACGATTCAGGTCGTCATCGCGGTGGTCGTCGCCCTGCTCAGTCCGGCCGAATGCGTCGCAGACCGAATCTGTTGGTTGTTGATGTAACGCCATCCGTGAGCACCCACGAAAGTGAATCGTGAGTGCTGAGGAACCAGATCGCGGAGGGCAGCAGTAGACTAACCCCGTGATTCGGCTTTATCACGGTGGACTTCTGGATCACTCAGCCGGTTCGCTGTGGGCAACGCCTGACGCGGACTACGCTGCCGCCTTCGCCCAGATGTGGGAGGGTGCGCTGTGGATGCTCACGCTGGATGTGAGCGAGGACGAGGTCCTGGACCTGACGGACTGCGGTCTTGATGTCGCCGCAGTCGTCACAGACCTGACCTTCGCTGGGATTTCCGCTCGAGTCCACGCAGATGATAAACGCCATCCGCAGAAGGTGCTGCGTCGAGTCCCAAACGGCTCGATCAGGGCCGCTGGTTATCGGGTGGTTCGTGTCCGGGATTGGATCGATTGGGGCGCTGGTGAGCGTCACGCCGAGTCAGTGCTGATCGCTGACTTGACTGCTATCTGCGACCGTGAGGTTCTGACGCTCCCTGATCGAAATTTTCAATTTCCTGATGGCCGTCACGCAACAAAGCCGGGAGCGGGACTTGTGTGCCCGCATTGCAACGAATCGCGGGGCGACATTGTGACGCTCAACGAAAATCACATCACGTTCAGATGTGATGGGTGTGGGTATCGTTGGAGCTCTGGAAAACCCGGGAGCGCCGAAGAGTGAGTGAGGCAGCGGAATGCTGAAACAGGGATTCCTGTTCGGCGTGGGGCTGATCGGGGCGCTGGTTGTGGCGTTCGTGGGCTACAACGTAGGCGTTGCCGTAATTGGAGGCGTTCAAACCGGCCGAAACGAATACAACCAGAGCGAAGCTGTCAAGCCTACGTTGCAAGGGCTCCGAAGCGTCGTCATTGGGCGCAAATACGACTGCCTCGACACCGCCACAAACTCGATGAAAGAGCTTTCGGTTGGACGTGGCGACTAAACTGTCCGGCCGAGAGCTACGTCATTACGCTTACACGAGATGGCGATGTCGTCAGTGTGCGCCGGCTTTTTCCCGATTGAGTCCATCCAGCTAGGAGAGAATTCCATTGGCGTAAACTCCTGCTTTCGTGGCACGCACACGAATCGGAAGGAGTTCGGGATCGGGAAGCTTCGCGTCCTCGATGACGGCTTCGCACGCGCCAAAAATGGGCTGTTCACCGATTTGAGTACAGCGATTTGAGATGACACCCAAACCGCCGGCGCGGACCGCCGGTGGAGTGTGCGGTCTGGCCGACGGCCTGGGACGGCCGAACATTCTTGCGACGAGAACAGGCCCTTGGTTCTCGATCGGCAGCGGAGGTCAGGGCGACCGGGACTCAACGCACCAGCACCGCTGCCGGCGCATGCTTGAGAAGATCCGTCCGCGCGTCAGCAGTGATCTCGACCGGCGGGGTGCCGTACGCGAAATACGTGGGCGGCAGTTCGAGCCTGTACATCGAGACGCCGATTGGCAGGTTCGCCTGCGTCCATGTGCGCGTCTCCCAGTCCGGCTCCAGAATCAGGTAGCCGCGCAAACTTCGCTGAAGACGAACCGTCAGCAGAAGGCCAAGCGGATGAAAAGCCGAGCTGAAACCTGTAGTCTTTTCTCGAACCAGATGTTTCCAGCGCGTGGGATGTTGCTGCCACAACACAAACGCGCACAAGAGGTTTTGAGATGCCACGCATTCCGTGGACGGCGATACTGACACATGGACCTGCGATTGTTGCTGCCGCGAAGCAGTTACTCGCCACGGCTGGGACCTCCAACACGAGCGCCACTCAAAATCTCGAGGCGCGGCTCCAACAACTAGAAAAGACATCGATGGAATCGGCTCGGTTGCTTGAGGACATCGCGCAGCAGATTCAGGCGCTCACAATCGCACAAGCGCAAACGGCGCGAAGGGCTCAGATTGCCGTCGCCGTGGGCGCAGCGGCAGTAGTGATGGCCATTGGAGTGGGGATTCTGGCTTTCGTCCGGTAATCAGCTTCCCCCAGCTGGCTAACGAGACCGTGTGCTTCACGCGTGCCATGACGCTGCATCGACACGTGGCTTGTCAGAAGTAATCCGTCCGGCCGTTCCTATTGCTCGGCCCGCCCGGTGAATCCGCGTTTGTTGCGATTCGCGCCAGCACCACGGTTACCATCACTGCCGATAGCGCGGCGATGCCCTGAAAGAACCTGCCGAGAGAGTGAAGCTGCGACTGGACACTCAAACGATGTTGCATTGGTCCTGCTCCCGATGCGCGTATGTATCGGCGCTCCCGAACGGAGCAGTAGTAGCTGCGAGAGTCGACTTGCACAGCATTTTCTTGGCGGACGGCCGACGTAGCAGATTAATCTGTGACACCGACACATCCTACTTTCGAAGAGGGCCACTGGTTCATGTGTCGCGTAAGGTCGCGATTTCCGAAGTTGGAACTGTCGGAATCCGACAGACGCGCACGCGATGCTTAAGGTAAAACGCTTTTCACTCCGCTGGATACCCTGCGAGCGGCCGCGACCAGCACGGGGTGCGTTTGCCTATGACACTTCGATGCGCAGACTGCAGCTTACCAATCGAACAAGACCCGTGGTGGTATGACCCGTCCGCGCTCACGATGAACGCCGATCCTCAGGTTACGCAGCCGACCGCAGTCACCTCTCAACAGCCGTATCCGCCGACATCTGTATCAGGGCCTTTCCATAAGGCGTGCTTAGTAAAGCGAATGGGCCACAACCTCGATTCTGCGGCGTGGTCTTAGTTCACCCCCGCCGCCGACATGCCGATAAACCGAGCCTTCGGTTACGTGGCGGAAGTCACACAGGAAAGACGTGACCGCAGCGCCGGCACACACACCAGAAGCCTGATAGACCCGTTCCGAGCGCCCGCACGTCGCCCATTCCGCAACGAAGACACTTCACAGGCCGAGGCAAGTCGAATCGACGTCGCCCCCCACGCGGGACGCTGCGTCTATCTCCCTCCGCGGAACGACGCCGCTCAATCTCCGGCCAAGTCGCGTCGTGGTTCATCTCACTCGCACGACCGTCGCAGACGCTAAAGGCGTCCTCACAACGACGGCATGTGTGAGCGTTGATGCAAGATGTCTGCGCCCCACAATGGCGCACGATTGCACATGGCCGAAGATTAATGTCCGACTCGATACAGATATCCGTCTGGATGCGGCTGTGCCGCCTATCCGCGCGGTTACCTGGCCCGGCGGGGTTGGCGCTCGGCATCGTCTGCGCGCAGGACCTGAACGAAGGCGCCCATTAACGCAAAATCGTAGGCTCTCACTCAGTTCGTGTTTGGTCGCGGCACCACTCGCCCGTGCTCGTCCACCACCACCAGTTCGATGGCATCACCTGGCACACCTGACTGCTCCATCTCGGTGGCGACACTATCAAGTGCGGCGAACGCCTCAGCGACAGTCTTGTGCTCGCTCTGAACGGTGCCCTGTCGCCCCTTGTCTGGCCCCCACGGCTGCACCACCCGAAACTTCATAGCGGGCTGCGCAATCTTCTTCTTGGCGGTGTGGCGATCCGTCTTGTCTTGCGTCCAAACGTGTCCGCACGTGTCGCAAGCATAGAACTCGACCGGCAACTCGGCTGGGCTTTCGAGTAACCGGCCAGCCCTTTGGCAATTCGTGCAAACTGCGCGTGTCATGCGGAACGCCAGACTATCGAGCAAGGGTCGTGCTATCTGGAATGGATGATGAGACTGCCGATGACGCGCGGAGTGCACCAATACTTCAACGCGGAGGCTGACTTTACTTGCCCGCGACGATGCTGGCCGGCGTTCGTGCGCGGAGCCCTGAATCGGATTGACGGAGCAGTTCTCGATCCGCTCTCTCGCCTGAAGCGCCGCAGCTGATCCCGCAGCGTGGCCGGATGCGGAGCGTCCGTACGGACACCCCGCGCCGGATTGAGAACGCGCCCTTCACCTAGATCGCATCAGTTCGCGAAGCAGTAGAAGTATCCGTTTCCGCCCGTGGCGATCAGATTCTGCTGCGAACAGCCCTTCGAACTGTGCGCGGCGTTCCACGAGTTCGGCGCCGCCCCGCCGCCCTGCTTGTTGTGATGGCCAACCATCGCCCCGCCGCTCGACTCGGCGCTGGTCCAGTTGCCGCATGGCGCATCACCGGTCTGCAAGGTTCCGTCTGCCTGCGAGCCGGTGAGGATGTCGTGCTGGTTACCCGGGACAGGCGCGCCTTTCTCGGTCAGCGATGTTTCGCCGCCGAGATTGTTGGCGTCGGAATGAAGATCAGCCACCGACTTGGCGACCACCACACCCTTCGAATTCATCCATGGCCCTTTACCGATGCGATCGCGCGCGTTCACCGCCGGTTGCCCGGCTGCGGGCGCGGCGCTCAAATACGCGCGCCACGTGCGGTTGCCCGCTCCGGCAGCCGCCGCGAGCGTTTGACAGTGCTTATCGGCGCCGGCGAGTCCACCGAGATTCGCCCCGTTGCCAGGTCCGGCGCTCGTGATGAAAAAACTCGTCTGATTCTGCTGCGCAGAGACGCCCAAAGATGCGACGGCCGCAACCACAGCTATCCCGATTGCGCCTGAAATCAAATTCGTCATGAGAAGCTCTCCTATTTGAATCGCCGGCGATCATAGCGCGCCGCATGCGGGTTGGGCGCAAGACCGGGAATACAAAGGCCGTCGGGCCGATTGGAGCTGAGATATCATCCGGTTCGCGGAACAGCCGTGAGCACGTAACATGCGCCACGCTCTTGTGACGGCGGTCTGCGCAAGTCTTGCTTGCGCCGCGTCGGCGCGTGTGGAGAGCCAGTCTCCGAACCGGCCTGCTGAAGGCGACGCTCATCGCGACAACGTTCGCAAGATCGCGGAAAGCCTGAAGCCCGGCGATCGTGCAGACCCCGACCCGCTCATACCGAACGGTTGGCGGCCGACGAAGACAGTATGGGGAGATCCCGACATCGAGGGCGTCTACACCAACATCGATGAGTGGGGCGTTCCGTTCGAACGGCCCGCGGAGTTCGAGGGTCGGCAACTCGAGAGCATCACGTCTGCCGAGTTGGCCCGACTTCGCGTGGAAAGACGCGACGCATTTCTCGAACGTCTGGCCACCGGTGAGCCTGCAGAGCCCGGCACGATCGGCTGGTACGACAACTTGAACACGACAGCCAGCCGCGCCTGGCTGATCGTTGACCCGCCGGACGGCCGCATCCCCGCATTTACTGTTGCAGGCCAAGCGCGAGCAAAAGCGGACGCGGATAGGCAGTCACGCCCACGCGGGACGGATTCTTATGCGGATCAAGGCACCTACGCTCGATGCATCTCGCGTGGCTTTCCCGGCTCAATGATTCCGGAGGCCTATGGGAACGCATACGAGATTCATCAAAGCCCTCAGTATGTTGCCATTCGCTACGAGCAGATTCACGAGACCCGCGTGATTCCCCTCGACGGACGTCCCCACGTGGGCAGTGCGGTGCAGAGTTACATGGGTGATGCGCGCGGACGCTGGGACGGAAATACCCTCATCGTCGAAACCACCAACTTCAAGGAACACCTGACGTTCTATCCGGGAGCGCTGCGAGTGGCATTTCGGGGCGCGGAGTCATCGACGCTGCGCCTGATTGAACGCTTCACGGCCCTGAGTCCGCGCAAAGTACGCTGGTCGGTCACCGTCGATGATGCAACCACTTGGACGAGACCTTGGACGTTTGCGATGAATCTGACCAGGGCGGATAGAAGCCAGCAGCCCTACGAATACGCCTGTCACGAAGGCAATTACGGCCTGAGAAACATCCTCGGCACCGCACGGGCGCTGGAAGAGCGGGAACGGCGATAGATGCAGACGACCCGCAGTTGGTGCTTCTTGCCGAGGACACGCCCCTGGGGCACGCGGCTCGCCGGGCCTTTCGAGGGAATTGGGTTCTTAAACCTCCAGTCCCTGGTGTTCAGTCTTCCAATAGCCGCGATGCACCTCGCGTGCCTCGTCGAGCAACAGCGGTCCGACAACGGTCACCGCCTCCGCCCCACGCGCGAAAAGTTCGGTGCAGGGAATCAGGAAGTTTCCACTGGCGAATGCAGCGAGCTCCTCGCTGGAGAGCGCGTAGACGACGGCGCGAATTCCTGACCAATAGATCTTCCCGGTGCACATCGCGCACGGCTCGCAACTCGTGTAGAGAACACTGCGACGAATCTGATCGGGCGACAGTTGTTGGATCGCCTTGGCCACGAGATTCGTCTCTGCGTGAGCCGTCGGATCGCGGTCCGTCGTCACCGTGTTCTCAGCGGTGAGGACGACGTCGCCATCGACTACGAGGAGTGACCCGAACGGATGATTGCCGGCAATTCTCGCCTGGCGAGCCAATTCGATCGTCTGCCTGACGAAGCGATCGTGAGTATTCATAGATATCGACCCTCGACACCCTAATTCTCACTTGATCGCCACCGCGATTACAGCGGGCTGCATCGATGGAAGCAGACGCAAAATAAAAAGGGACGGCGTCACAACGCAAGTTTAGCGAACGCGCTAGAGGCCACACTCGGCAGCGTATTGTCGCCCTGCTGCGGCGCAGCGTGCGTCTCGGGTAACACACGCCGCACGAGCACACCATCCTCATCGCCGTGCAGCGCAGCCAGGGTCGACTGCTCGAACGAGAGGAGAGTGTTCAGCCGGATCTCGTCACGCTGCTCGTGCACTTCTGACGTGCGAGCGTCCTCTGCCTGCAGAACCTCCCGCCGGCGTCTGGTCGCGTCCAACGCCGCGACAGTGGCCATCAGCTTCTCTTGAACCAGCGCGATTTCATCACGCTCCGCTGCCAATACCGCCTCTAGGCGTTCCTGCAACTCGCTGCGCATCGTTTCCGACGCGCGAAGAGAAATGGCCTGCTCCTTCAGCCGTTCGTCACGTTCGGCAATCACGTCGCCCAAAGCCGCCAGGGCCGTGGCGTGTTCTGCGGACAAGCGATCGATCGTGGCTCGAGACTCGCGGCGAGTATCTTCGATGGCACGCGTGGCTTCGCTCAGCTCGGCACTGAGCCGCTTGACAAATTCGTCCGCCGTCGCGCGTGCCTGTACCAGGCGCTCGCACTCGTTCCGCATTTCCGCCAGCCCATTTTCGTGTTCGAGTCGTTCGCCGGCCAGTCGCCCCTCGAAGTATGCCTCTCGCTCGAGTCCCTGAGCGCGAAGGACGGCGGCCTCTTCGCGGAACCAACGCTCGGCGTCGAGCGCGGCTGACCGGGTCTCATCAAGCGCCGCCTCCAGGCTCTGGCGTGAGTCGATCTCCTTCACGAGCCTGAGCTCGAGATCGGCCTGGCGGTTTGCCGCCGCGCTGCGCTCGCGGGCTGCGGATTCCCTCGCGTCTGCAGTTTCTTGCAGGGCGTCTGACAGCTTGCCCTCGATAATGTGGCGAGCGCCTTCGGCATGGGCCAGTTGCGAGGACAGGTCGGCCTCGCGCTGCGTTAAACGCGCCACGTCGGCGACGGCGGATCCGTGATCGTGGCGCGACTGGGTCAAGGCGAGTTCGGCTTTGTTCAGCCGCCCTGTCAGCTCGTCGCATTCCGATGCCGTGCGCGACAACTCGCGATCGGACTGTGCTTTGTGCTCAGCGAGCTCGCGTGCCGCGGTGGCCAGCGCTGCGTCGTGCCTTTGCCGCGCCTCGCGCAACTTGGCGTCCGCGTCCGCAACTGCCTGTTCGAGAGTCGATCGCATCGCGCGCTCGTGGTCGATCTCTCCGGCGAGCTCCGACTCACGCTGCCCGGCCCGCATGATCGCGCGTGAGGCATCGATCACTTTACGATCGAGGTTGTCGCGAACAATCTCGAGCTCAGCGACCTGTACCGACAGCTCTCCCTCGTGCTGCCGCAGTCGCGCGATGTCGGCAGCAGCAAGTTGGCTCTCGTGCCGCGCATGGTCGAGTGCCGCCTCGGTCTCGATCAATCGCTCTTCGAGCCTGTTGCGATCCGCCGTCGTCCGCGATAGCTCACGCTCGACATGTGACTGACGCTCGGCGAGGTCGGCCGCGCGCGCGCGGGTGTGTTCCAACGCGCGGGTTTGTGCGGCCGCGTCCGCCAGCGCCGATGCATGTCGTTTATCAGCTTCTTCGAGGGCGCTCGCGGCTTCTGCCAGCATCTCTTCGACGGTTGTGCGCTTGTCTCGTTCGAGTGCAATCTCGAGCCGGTACTCGCGTTCCTGCTGGGTCAACTGCTCTGTTGCCGCGACTTCATGTGCCATGAGGGCGTTCGCCATCGCCGCCGCATGGCGTTCTCGCGCTTCCTGAAGTGCAGCTGTGACGTTCGCGAGCTTCTGCTCGGAATCGACGAGAGCCGTGCGATCGACCTGTACGCGCATATCGTCCTCGGTCCGGTCTGGCGTGACCTGTAAGACTTGCTGGGGCTCCGTATCGTCGCTCGCCGCTGGCGCTGCCGGCTGAGATCCTCGTACGCGGCTGACTGCGGAAGTGACAGCGACGGGCAGATCGCGAAGAAATGTCTGGCCGGTCGTCACGTAGCCGTCAGGTGGTGGCCCCAGTGATTCGAACTTTGGCCGGGCGCCTTCCGCGACGAGGACGACAATGGCCGGGCGGATTTGGAGGCTCCGTAAATCCTTCAGAGACGGAGGCCAGTTTCCCGCGTGGACCTGAGCATCGATGACGAGGGCGGCGACGTCCCGGTTCTCGTGCAGGTATTTCTCGCATTGATCGAGGTTCAGCGCCCAGGTGAGCGTGACTTTCCGTGCAATGCCACGCAAAGCTGTGGCCACAGCCTGGGCGTTACGCCGTTCCTTGCCGATATAAAGAATCTTCATGCACTCTGGCGAAGTTGCGGAACGCTGCGTGAACTCGGTATCGGCCGGAACGCGATCACACTACACTCAGCAGTTTGCAAACTCTGTCGAATAGCGCTGTGACGGTACGTCGAGCGAAAAAAAAGGGACG
>Ga0209382_10002205_pt1 | contig 28939 bp, 21 predicted proteins | sample SoiMetdeltSBSDD5_FD_187599 | JGI IMG/M metagenome (GOLD analysis project Ga0209382, IMG submission 187599) | Bulk soil microbial communities from a Populus tree surrounding site in Tennessee, USA - Soil MetaG P. deltoides SBSDD5 (SPAdes) (version 2) | ecosystem: Environmental > Terrestrial >...
CGGTCCGGATGGACTACCGTCTCCTGGTTCCTTCGGCCCAGGCGGCCCGGGTGGCCCAGGGAGCGGCGGTCTGCCGACTCCGTGACTCTCGTACCGCGCAAGGCGCAGCCCCTGGAGGTGTCCCTTGTCCTCCTCACGACCAGTCGAGCACGCCGACGCCGGCCGCTCCGGTTCTGCCCGGACCGGGCCGTGGGCCGGCGGTGACGTCCCGCCCGCTTCGCGGAGCAGCCGGCAGATGGCCGCCGCCGCGCGCGCGTTCCTCGACACGCTGGACGCGAGCCAGCGTGACAGCGCCACGTATTCCGATCTCGGCGACGGTGCGCGGACGTGGTGGAGCAACCTGCCGGCCGGAGCCTCGCCCCGCGCGGGCATCTCGTTCAGCGACCTCAGCGAGACCCAGCGGATGCTCGTCCACGACCTGCTGCGCGCCTCGACCAGCAGCCAGGGCTACCACAAGCTGACCGGGGTGATCTGGTCCGACGAGATCCTGCACGACTTGCGGGGCGCGCACCGGATGTTCGGCGCCGCCCACTACTACGCCTCGGTGTTCGGCTCGCCCGAGGATGCGAACTGGGGGTGGATGCTAACCGGTCACCACATGGCCGCTGCCTTCACCGTCTCCGGCGAGAACACCGCCTTCACCCCGATGTTCACTGGCGCCCAGCCGGTCCAGGTCCCGAGCGGCGCGATGGCCGGCTGGCACGTCCTGCCCCAGGATGCCGGACGGGCCGGCGAGCTGCTCGCGGCGCTGTCCGCCGAGCAGCAGCGCGTCGCCGTCGTCGGTGCGACGGCGCCGGACGACATCGTCGAGGGACCGGGCCGGCGAGCGAGCCTCAGCAGCTACCAGGGGCTCCCGTCCGGCCAGATGGACGACGCGCAGCAACGCCTGCTGTGGCTGCTGGTGCAGGAGTTCGTGTGTAACGCGGACTTCGACGCCGCCGAGGCCCAGCTCGCGCTGATCCGGGAGAGTTGGGGTGAGACGCACTTCGCCTGGCAGGGACCGCCCCCGGATCCGGCGGAGCGGTTCTACTTCCGGGTGCACGGCCCACGCATCCTGATCGAGTACGACGTCCAGGAGCCGCTCACGAGCGAGGGCGGGCACGTCCACGCGATCACCCGCGACCCCGCCAACGACTACGGGGTGGACTGGCTCGGGCTGCACTATCAGGAGTCGCCCCGGCGCCGGGGCGACGCGGCTGGTGGAGGCTCGGTGACCTCTTGAGTGCCGGGTGGGCCTGCCGTGTTCGGCGGGCCGGCCCAATCCTTGTCGTCGGGGCCGGTGGCGGGTACGGTACCGGCCGCTGCACCTCACGTCTGGAGAGAGGCTATGGCTACCTTCGTGATCGTCCACGGTGCCTGGGGCGGCGCCTGGTCCTGGAACAAGTTCGTCGTGCCGATGCTGCGTGAGGCGGGGCAGACGGTCTTTCCCGTCACGCTGACCGGCCTTGGCGAGCGCGCGCACCTGAGCTCGCCCGAGGTCAGCCTTGACACCCACATCCAGGACGTCGTCAACACGCTGTTCTACGAAGACCTGCACGACGTCATCCTGGTCGGGCACTCGTACGGCGGCAACGTGATCACCGGCGTTGCCGACCGGGTCCCGGAGCGGCTCCAGCAGCTCGTCTACCTGGACGCTGCCACCCCATCGGACGGCCAGGCCAGCGCCGACAGCTTCCCCGGCCGGCGCGAGCAGGTCGAGGAGCAGGCCCAGAGCGTAGGCTGGGGCTGGCAGGTCCCACCCGGAGACGCCCCGCCCGACCAGCCGGCCGAGATCGTCGAGTGGGCCAGGCCGCGCCGCCGTCCGATGCCGCTTAAGACCATGACGATGCCGGTCCGCCTGACGCGCGGCGAAACGACGTTGCCGCGCTCGTTCGTCTACTGCACGGTCGGCAAGGTGCCCGGTAGCGGACAGGTCGCCCGTGCCGAGCGGGTGAAGAACGACCCGCGCTGGCAGTACTTCGAGCTGAACACCGGCCACAACCTGCACTACACGGCGCCGAAGGAGACCGTCGCGATCCTGCTGCAACTGGCGAACGCGCCGGTCGCCGCCAGGTAGCGGCCGGCCCGGGCGGCCCGGGGTCAGGGCGCTCCAGGGGCACCGGGAGCGTGGCGCAGGATCTCGGCGAGGCGCCGCGCCGTGAACGGCTGGCGGCCGGCTTCGAGTCCGAGCGGCGCAAGCGCGTCCGCGACAGCGTTCGAGATCGCGGCCGAGGCGCCCATCGTGCCGCCCTCGGCCATCCCTTTCATCCCGAGCGGCGTATTCGGGTCCGGCCGCTCCAGGTGCTCGACGGCGAACGTTGGCATCTTCGACGCTGTCGGCAGCGCGTAGTCCAGGAACGTGCCGCTCAGGTTCTGGCCGTCGGCGTCGTAGACGATCTCCTCGAACAGGGCGCCGCCGAGCCCCTGGACCGTCGCGCCGAGGAGCTGCCCCTCCACCACCTTCGGGTTCAGCATCGTGCCGCAGTCCTCGACGATCAGGTAGCGGGAGATCGTGAGCCGTCCGGAGTCGGGATCGATCTCGACCTGGCAGACGTGGGTGCCGCTGGAGAAGGTCAGGGCCGGCGGGTCGAAGGCGTGCGTCGCCTCCAGGCCCGGCTCCATGCCCGGCGGCAGTTCCATCGGCGCGAGATACGCTTTCTGCGCGAGCTGCGCGATGGCGAAGCCGGACTCCGGAGCGCCCTTGACCCGGACGCGGCCGTCCGCGAGCTCGAGGTCGTCGGCGGGCGTCTCTAGCAGGTGCGCCGCGATCCGGACCAGCTTCTCCGTCAAGACACGAGCGGCGCCCAACGCCGCGCCCGCGCTCACGACGCCGCCCCGACTCCCGCGCGTGCCCATCCCGTACGGCGCGGCGGCCGTGTCGCCGGCCTGGACGCGCACCTGCTCGATCGGAACCGTGAATGCGTCGGCGAGCGCCTGCGCCACCGTCGTCTGGTGGCCCTGGCCCTGGCTCACGATCCCGATCTGCGCCGAGACGGCCCCGCTTGGCTCGATCCGGACGATGGCGGCGTCGTGGCCGGACCCGGCGATGCCGGCCGTGCGGTAGAATTCCGAGCCGTAGGTGTTCGGCTCGACGTACGTCGCGATGCCGATCCCGGCGATCCGGCCGTCGGCCCGAGCTTCTGACTGGGTGCGGCGCAGGGCCGGGTAGTCGACGGCGGCGAGCGCCCGCTCCAGCGTCTCGCGCGGGTGGACCGAGCGGTACGTCAGCTCCGTCGCGGTCGTGTACGGCAGCTCGGCGTCGGCGAGCATGTTGCGGCGCCGCACGTCGACGGGGTCCAGGTTCAACGCCCGCGCCACCGCGTCGATGGTGCCTTCCGTGACCCAGCTACAGATCAGCATCGGGGCGCGGTACGGACCGGACGGGCACTTGTTCGTCAGCACCGTGGTGATGGCGTAGCGGTAGTCGCGCAGGCGGTAGGCACCGGGGATCATCATGCCGACGACGCGGGCCATGTAGTTGGCGGGGAAGTAGGCGTAGGCGCCGAAGTCGGCCAGGATCTGGACGTCCAGGCCGAGGATAGTCCCGTCCGATCTCACGGCGGCCTGGACGGTTACGACGTCCTCGCGGGCGTGGAGCGAGGCCAGGAGGTTCTCGCGCCGGGTCTCGATCCAGCGGACCGGCCGCCCGAGCAGCTTCGAGGCGGCGGCGGTCGCCAGCTCCTCGCGATAGAGCGGGATCTTCTGCCCGAAGCCGCCGCCGACGTCAGGGGTGATGACGCGGACGGCGCTCTCGGCGATCCCGAGCCTGGCCGCCAGCGCCGAGCGCATCGGGTGGGGGATCTGGGTGGAGTGCCAGAACGTGAGCATCTCGTCGCCGGGCAGCCAGCTTGCCAGGCAGCCCCTCGGCTCCAGCGGCGCGTGGGTCTGACGTCCCTGGTGGAAGCGGGCCGTCACGATTCGGTCGGCGGCGGCCAGGGCCGCGTCGACGTCGCCGTGGGCGAAGACGCCGTGATACGGCTGGTTGGCAGGCACTGTCTCGTCCACGAGCGGGAGGCCCGGCGCCCGGGCCTGCTCTGGGTCGATCACGGCCGGGAGCGGCTCGTACTCGACCGAGACGAGCGCGCAGGCGTCCTCGACCTGGTACCGGTCGGCGCCGATGACGCAGGCGACCGGATCGCCGACGAACCGGACCTTATCGACGGGGAGGACCGGCATCTCCATCGGCAGCAGGCCGTCGATCGGCGGGGCGATGCGGAACGGGGCGGCGAGCTTCGCCAGGTCCGTGCCGGTGTAGACGGCTTCGACGCCGGGCGCCCGCCGCGCGGCCTTGACGTCGATCGAGACGATGCGCGCGTGGGCGTGTGGGCTCCGGACGAACGCCGCGTGCAGCAACTGGGGCTGGGTGAGATCGCCGACGTAGGTGCCGCGCCCCAGCACGAGCTTGCGGGTTTCGCGGGGGCTGATCGCCGCGCCGACGTACCGTTTGGGCGGCTCGGACACCGTGCTAACCTCCAGGCGCTCTCGGCCCGATTGTATCCAGGGGCAGAGCGCCGATGTCGTCGCTCTCCCTCTACACCATGCCCAGGTGGCGAATTCACCGACCGTGCACCTTCTCAATCAAGAAGTAAGGCAGGCGGCCGGTGACGAAGCGAGGCAGTTTGCTGACACGGCGAGCGAAAGTGAGATGAGGCGAAGGCACCAGAGCCGGCAAGAGTTCCATCGCGTACGATACTGCCCATGCCAGCGGAGTGGAAGTCGATTGCCGACCTGGGAGATCACTTCCGTCGCCATGGCCGGGCGGTCGGCGCCCGCGACGTGGAGCAGTACGCCGAGCTTGCGCGCCTCGTCATCCGTGAGGACGTCCCTTTTCAGTATCGATTGGGCGCGCGGCGGCGTTTCGGGCGTTACTATAGACGCAGGGGACTCTTCGTTGCTCTACAGGAAGACGGTGAGACGATTCTGACCCTGGACCGCAAGAGCGAGAATTATGTTCGGGCCCTGCCGGATTCGACGTACGACACGGAAAGGGGGCGACGGTGACAGCTGACCCACGATACGCGCCCGACCGCTTCGAGCGTGCCATTGCGGCAGTCCACGTACTGATCGGAGAGCGTGGTATCGGCCGTCACGCCCTTTTTGATGAAGTGAATGAGGGGACGCTTTTCCCAGACGAGACAGAGGCGATGTCTGGACACGTCGTCGACGAGCAGGGCCGCATTCACTTCTTCTGGACCGACTGGGATGCTGAGCGACAGCGCCCGACGTTCGTGATCTGGCGCGAGGTTCTCCCAGAGGACCGCTGGCTGACGGACGGTGAATATCTTCGGGCGCGTCGTGCGGTCGGTCTAGACCAGCCAGCCAGGCACCTGGCGTAGCCCGCGAATCCGGCCCGGCCGTCAGAGTCGCACTTCTGTGCACGCCGCACAGGTTCAGGCTGCACGTTTCGTCAGCCGCGCCTGCTCCCCAGGGATTGACACCCCGGCAGGCGGTGGCTATCCTGTTGCCTGCCGGCATGGTGCAATCCGATTGTTGCACACGAGTGTCGCGCAAGAGACGGGTGTTCTGAGGGGGCTCTCGATGCTGTCTCCTGACGAGATCGCCGCGAACCCGATTGGCACGGACCTGATCTACGAGGATGAGAGGATCCGCGTCTGGCGGATCGAGTTGGCGCCCGGCCAGGAGGCCGGCTTCCACACGCACATCCTCGACTACACGACGGTGGTCGTCGACGGCGACATGGTGGAGCGGCCGAACGCCGACGGCTCGGTCGATTCGATCCCGGTCAAGCCCGGCCAGTTGATGCGCTGGTACGACGGGCCGCTGGGGCACAGCCTCAAGAACTCCGGGACGAAGCCGTTCCGCAACGTGATCGTCGAGATTAAGGGTCTCGTCGCCGACCCGGAGAAGGCGGCAGGCAACTAAGAGAACCCGCACGGGCGGACAGGCTGGCGATTCGGCGAGGGTGGGGGGTTTGACGATGCGAACGAGGAACGGTGTCTTTGGGCGTTGGGGCGGGAAACGGGTCTCGCGGCGGGAGGCGATCCGCACGGTGGCCGGGGCGACGGTCGGGGCGCTCGCGCTGGCGTCGATGCCGGGGCCGAGCGTCAGAGTGGCAGCGGCGGCCGGCGTCGTCAATCAGGGGAAAGCGGTCACAATCGGGCTGGCTTCGGAGCCGAACTCGCTTGATCCCCACCTGGTTGTCGGCCGGAACACCGAGATCTTCGTCGCGAACGTCTTCGACGGGCTGACCGCCCGGGACGCCAGCGCCAACATCTTGCCGTCCCTGGCGACTGAGTGGGGGTTCCTGGGTGACGGGTCGAGCTGGCAGTTCAAGCTGCGCCAGGGCGTGACGTTCCACAACGGCGATCCGTTCGACGCTGAGTCGGTGAAGTTCACCATCGAGCGCGTGATCAATCCTGACACCAAATCGCCGATCGCCGCGCAGATGGCCACCATCGCTGGCGTCGACATCGTGGATGCCAGCACCGTTGTGGTGCGGACGAAGCAGCCCGACATCATGATCCCGAATCGCCTGGGCGAGCTGTACGGCGGGATGCTCTCGCCAGCGCACACGATGGCGACCGACGCCGCCACCCTGGCGACGAAGCCGAACGGGACCGGGCCGTTCATGCTGACCGAGTGGGTCAAGAACGAGCGGCTGGTGCTCCAGGCGAACCCGAGCCACTGGCGCGGCCCGGCCAGCGTCTCCCAAATCACGGTCCGCCCAATTCTTGAGGACGCGGCGAGAATCGCGGCGCTTCAGACGGGCGAGGTCGACTTCATCGCCAACGTACCGTACGAGCGGATCGCCGAGCTTCGAGCGGATCCAAACCTCGTCGTCAAGACGATCGCGACACCACGCGTCTTCTTCGTAAGCATGGACCCGCGCGTGAAGCCGTTCGACGACGTCCGCGTGCGCCAGGCGCTCAACTACGCCGTAGACGTCGACGCGATCATCTCGGCGCTCTATCTTGGCCACGCGACGCGCATCGCGACGGCCGTCCCAACGGCGGCGTTCGGCTACGACGCGAGCGTGACGCCGTACCCGTACGATCCGGCCAAAGCACGCGAGCTGCTGACGGAGGCGGGGTATCCGAACGGCTTCTCGGTGGAGTTCGACTCGTTCACCGGCAGCATTGCCGATCACTCGCGACCGGCCGAGGCGATCGTCGAGTACCTGCGGCAGGTCGGCATCGACGTCAAGATGAACGTCTTTGAGTTCGGTGCCTTTGGGCCGCGCCGGGTGGCGAACCAGGTCTCGCCGCTGCACATCTACAGCATCGGCAACTCGTTCTTCGAGCCAGCTTGGGTGCTCAAGTTCATGATGCAGCAGAACCTCGGGCTGTTCTACCGCAACGAGGAGATCTACAACCTGTGCAACCAGGCTGAGGCGACGTTCGACGCGAGCGCGCGGGTGCCGATCTACGCGAAGGTGCAGCAGTTGCTGAAGGACGACGCCGGGTTCATCTTCCTGTTCCAGAACGACGCGGTCTTCGCGATGAACAAGAAGGTGTCGTACGAGCCGCGCGCGGACGAGACCCAGTGGCTGTACCCGTTGCAGTCGATGTGAACACGTGACTGCGTACGTCGTGCAGCGGCTGCTGCTCGCCGTCCTGGTCGTCTTCGGCGTCTCGATCGTCACGTTCTTCTTGACGTTCCTGAGCGGCGATCCGGCGGTGTTGATGTTGCCGCCGGACGCCTCGGCGGAGCAGATCGCACGGTTCAGGAGCGAGTGGGGGTTCGATCGGCCGATCATCGTGCAGTACGGCAACTTCCTCTGGCGGGCACTCCAGGGGGACATGGGCACGTCGCTGCGGCATGGGACGCCGGCCCTGCCGCTGATCGCCGAGCGGCTGCCGGCGACGCTCCAGCTCACGGTCACGGCGATGCTGTTGGCGGTCGCCCTGGCGATCCCGTTAGGCGTGATCAGCGCGACCCAGCGAGGCAGCCCCATCGACCTGCTGACGATGACGGTTGCGCTGGTCGGGCAGGCCGTCCCGAACTTCTGGCTCTCGATCATGGGGATCCTGCTGTTCTCGGTGACGCTGGGCTGGCTCCCGACCTCCGGGCGCGGGAGCGTGCTGCACATCGTGATGCCGGCCGGCGTGCTGGCGATCGGCCTGATGGCGCTGTTGACGCGCCTCGCGCGCTCGACGATGCTGGAGGTGCTCTCCGAGGATTACGTGCGGACGGCCCGCGCGAAGGGGCTGCGCGAGTGGGTGGTGCTGAGCCGCCACGCCTTGCGCAACGCGCTGATCCCGCTGGTCACGGTGATCGGGCTCCAGTTCGGGTACATCCTGGGCGGCGCCGTGGTCATCGAGACGGTGTTCACCTGGCCGGGCGTCGGCCTGTTCACGATCCAGGCGATCTCGAACCGGGATTACCCGGTCGTGCAGGCGTCGGTGCTGATCCTGTCGTCGGCGGTGGTGCTGATCAACCTGCTGGTCGATCTGCTGTACGGCGTGCTCGACCCGCGCATTCGCGTTCAGGCCTGACGTGAGGCCGTGACGTGAGCACGACGACGACCTCGACGACGGCGGCCGACGAGACGCTCTCCCTGCGCTCGCAGGCAGCGGGCGCTCGCCGCTCGGCGGCTGGCCTGCGCGTCCTCAAGCGGAGCCCGTTGATGACGGCGGGGCTGATCATGATCGGGCTGGTGGTGCTGTGCGCGGTGCTGGCGCCGTTCGTGGGCACCCGCAACCCGATCCAGCAGAACCTGGCGCTGGCGAATCGGCCGCCGGTCTGGCAGCCTCGGGGGGTAGCCGATGCGCCGCTGGGGACGGACCAGTTCGGGCGGGACGTCTGGTCGCGGATCGTGTACGGCGCGCAGATCTCGCTGGCGATCGGCATGGCGGCGTCGTTGCTCGGGGCGCTGGTGGGGGTGACGGCCGGGCTGGTGGCCGGGTTCTACGGCGGCAAGGTCGACATCCTGGTGATGCGGATCGTGGACCTGAACCTGGCGTTCCCGCTGATCCTGTTAGCGCTCGCCATCGCGGCGATCCTGGGGCCAAGCCTTCAGAACCTGGTGATGGTGATGGCGCTCACGACCTGGATGATCTACGCCCGGGTGGTGCGCGGCGTGACGCTCTCGCTGCGGGAGCGGGAGTTCGTGCAGGCGGCGCGGGCGATCGGCGTGAGCAACGCGCGGATCATGTGGCGCCACATCCTGCCGAACCTGCTGGCGCCGGTGATGGTGCTCTGGACGCTGGAGCTTGCGCGGGTGATCCTGATGGAGTCTGCATTGAGCTTCCTGGGCGTGGGGGTGCCGCCGCCGACGCCGACGTGGGGGCGGATGCTGGCCGAAGGTCGCGGGCTGCTGACGACGGCGCCGTGGATCGCGACGTTCCCGGGCATCGCGATCACGATCATGGTGCTGGGGGTCAACTTCTTCGGGGACGGCCTGCGCGACTTGCTGGACCCGCGGCTACGGAAGCAGACCTAAAGCTGCGCGAAGCGGGTGATGCGCTCCAGGTGCATGTCCAGGACGACCACTCGGACAAACTGGGGTGCGAACTGGCCGAGACGGTAGCGCGCCGACTCAGACCGATGCTTCAGCCAGCGGTACGACTGCCGAACGTCTTCGGGCACGCCCGACGATTGCAGATCGATGAGTTTTTTACGCTCGGCGTGGCTCTTCGGATCATAGCCGAGGCCAATCAGATGGGCTTGCATGCAGTGAACCGCGCAATAAAACGCGGCCACGACGGCCCACTGCACGTTCGTCGGATCGGTCGACAGCGCGAGCAGGCGCTCAGCCAGGTCACGGTTTCGGCGCGCCTGATCGAGATGATTCGCTGGGGTGCTCACGAACGACGTCGGAACATGACGGGTAGATTCTTGGGAAAGTAGCTGTCCGGCTCATGCGCCAGGAGCAGGTGCTCATCGATCGGCGTCGTGACGCCCTCTGAGTTGTGGTACTCGGAAATGGCGTCGTAGACCGCCATCTCGTTCGCCTCGTCGTCGTCGCCCATGCGTATCCAGAGATCGATGTAGCGGTTGAGATCGTCCACGGCGATGATCTGCACCGAGGGGTTCGCCGCGAGCGTCCCGAAGAGCTGGCTGAAAGCTACCTCCTCAGGATCGAGAGCGGTCGGACGTTCGGCAGGCCGACGTAGCCCAAGAGCCATGTTTCCCTCCCTGCTCGCACCATCACTATGATACGTGATCGCGGCTATGCGCCGGCGGAGGGGAGTGCGATGTTCTCTGGGGAGCCCGATGAGAGGCCGTGTTGCTTGAGCTCGATGATGCGGTTGACGTACGGGCCGGTCCCGACGTTCTTCAGGACGTGGGTCTGCCCGCTGCCGACCTTCGTCACCTGGACGTCGCCGGGGACGCGGTGGCCGCGCCGGACTGTGCCGTCCGCTTCGTAGACTTCGACGTCGCCCTCGGTGAGGGTGACCGTCACGTAGTCCAGGTCGTGGAAGTGGATCGGCAGGGTCTCGCCGGGGGCGACCTCGGCCTCCCAGATCCGGACCTGGTCGTCCTCGAACAGGATCTTCGATCCGACGGGGTGCATCTTCTCGTCGTGTGCCATGGAAGCTTCCTCCTGACTCTTGACTCCTGACTCCTGTCTCCTCAACAGGCGCCAGATCTTCTCGGCGTGGAGCGGCGGGTCGAGGTGGCGGATGCCGAGCGGCGAGAGCGCGTCGATCGCGGCGTTGACGATCGCGGGTGGGGTGCCGATGATGCCGGCCTCGCCCATGCCTTTGGCGCCGAGCGGGTTGAGCGGGCTGGGGGTGACGATGTGATCCGTGACGGGCGACACCACCTGACTGGCCGTCGGCAGGGCGTAGTCGAGGAGTGAGGCGGTGACGAGCTGGCCGTCATCATCGTAGACGACGCGCTCCTGGAGCGCCTCGCCGATCCCCTGCGCCATCGCGCCGTGGATCTGGCCTTCCGCGAGCAGGGGGTTGATCACGGTGCCCGAGTCGTCCACGGCGACGAGCTGTTCCAGGATCACCTGGCCGGTCTCGCGGTCGATCGAGACGACGGCGAGGTAGGCGCCGGCGGCGATCGCCTCGCCGTCGGTGCCGAAGAAGGCGTGCGCTTCCAGGCCCGGCTCCTCGGTCACGGGGCGGCTGATCGGCGGGTACGCGGCCTTCGCGATCTGCGCCCAGGTAACCTGGCGCTCGGGGGCGCCGCGGACGAACACGACATCTTCAGCGAACTCGACGTCGTCCGGGGAGGACTCCAGCAGGCGGGCTGCGAGGACGGCCGCGCGCTCGCGGACCCGGAGGGCGGCCTGCCGGACGGCGCTCCCGCCGACGGCCGTGCTGCGGCTGCCGAACGAGCCCATCGCCGCCTGGGTCAGCGCCGTGTCCCCGAAGCGCAGCGTCAGGCGCTCCACCCGAACGCCGAGCGCATCGGTCGCGATCTGGGCCAGCACCGTGTCGACGCCCTGGCCCATCGGGATGGCGCCGCTGATGACGGTGATGGAGCCGTCCGACTCGACCCGGACGGCGCCGCTCTCCCAGCCGGCCGCGGTGTTCTCGACGAAAGTGGCGATGCCGATGCCGACCAGCTCGCCCTCGTCGCGGCGCCTGGCCTGGGTCTCGCGCAGACGGGCGTACTCGGCAGTTCGGACCAGCTCGTCGAGCATCCTGGGGTAGTCGCCGCTGTCGTAGGCGGCGCCGTTGGGCGTGCGGTGGGGGAAGTCGGTCGGCTGAAGGAAGTTGCGGCGGCGGATCTCGACCGGGTCGATCGCGAGCTCGCGCGCCACGGCGTCGATCAGCCGCTCGACGATGTAGGCGGCTTCGGGCCGGCCGGCGCCACGGTAGGCGCCGGTCGGGGTGGTGGTGGTGAAGACCGTGGTGGCGGTCGCCTCGTGGGCGGGGATCTTGTAGGCGCCGGTCGCGAACTGGGTCACGCGGAGCGCCTGGCGGCTGCTCCGCCCGAGCAGGAACGCGCCCAGGTTGGTAACGGTGCGGGTGCGGATGCCCAGGATGCGACCATCTGGACCGACGGCGGCCTCGGCCTCGTCGATCTGATCGCGGGCGTGCTGGGTGGAGAGGAAGTCCTCGCGCCGGGTCGAGATCCAGCAGACCGGGCGGCCGAGCAGCCGGGCCAGCGCGGCGACGGCGACGTCCTCGCGGTAGGTGGAGCCCTTGGCGCCGAAGCCGCCCCCGAGGGCCGGCACGATCACGCGGACCTTGTGCTGTGGCAGGCCGAGCGCGACGGCGACGTCGTCGCGGAGCTGGTGCGGCGTCTGGGAGGAGTCCCAGATCGTCAGCTCGCCAAGGCCGGCGTCCCAGCGGGCGATCAGGCCGCGCGGCTCGAGCGGCGTGGCGCTGATGCGGTGGTGGACGACGCGTACCGTGACGACGTGGGCGGCCCGTTCGAAGGCGTCGTCGACGTCGCCGCCGCGTACGGTCAGGGAGTAGCAAACGTTGTCGCCGAGGTCCGGGTGGAGGACAGGCGCGTCGGGGAGGAGGGCGGCCTCGGCCAACGTGACGGCCGGGAGCGGCGCGTACTCGACCTCGACGAGCTGGGCGGCGTCTTCGGCGAGCGCCCGCGAGGTGGCGACGACGGCGGCGACCGGCTCGCCGACGTAGCGGACGACCTCGCCGCTCAACGCTCGATAGTCCGGGAGCTTCAGGTCCGGCGTGAAGCGGTTGACGGGGATCGGCGCGACCTGCCCCAGCTCCGCGCCGACGACGACGGCCTGGACACCCGGTGCCGCGAGGGCAGGCGCCCGGTCCACCGCGAGGATGCGGGCGTGCGGGTGCGGGCTGCGGATGAACGCGACGTGCAGGGCGTCGCCGTGCGGCAGATCGTCCAGGTAGCGGCCGAGCCCCTCGACGAACGTGCGCTGGCCGATGCCGGGTCGAGAACGGCCGACCTCGGTCACAGGGCGGGGCGGTGGGCGGCCCAGGGGCGGGCGGCCTCGAAGGCAGCGGCGGCGCGGAGCACGGGGCCATCGGCGTACCGCTTCCCGAGGATCTGCAACCCGACGGGCAGGCCGCTCGCCGTGAAGCCGCACGGGACGGTGATCGCCGGCTGGCCGGTCAGGTTGAACGGGTACGCCAGGGTCCAGGCGAGATGGACGACGGGGCGACCGTTGACCTCGGTCGGGCCGACGATCCCGAGCTCGAAGGCCGGGACGGAGATCGTGGGCGTGAGCAGGACGTCGAACTGCTCGAGGGCGCGACACATGCGGTCCCAGTAGGCCGCGCGCGCCGTCATCGCCTGCCCGACCTGGACGGCGGTGAGCTGTGCGCCCTGCTGGGCGATGGCGACCAGGCCGGGGTCCATCTCGGCGTGCTGCTCGGGCGGCCGGGCGGCGTGGGCGGCGGCCTGGACGAATGGGTAGAGGGTGCCGAGCAACGGCTCGGGATCGGGGAGGCCGAGGTCCGGTCGATCGAGGCGGGCGCCCAGCTCCAGGAAAGCCTGAGCCGCCGACTCGGCGATCTGGAGGACTTCGGGATCGACGGGGATGTGGCCGAGATCGGGGCTCCAGGCGACGCGCCAGCCCTCGACGCCGCCCTCGACGAACGCTGTGTACCGTTCGCCCGAAGCCGGCAGTGAGAAGCGGTCGCGCTCGTCCGGGCCGGCCAGCACGTCCAGGAACAGAGCGGCGTCGCGGACGGTGCGGGTCATCGGGCCGGCGTGCGCGGCAAGCTCGTTGGCGCCCGGCGAGGGGAAGAACGGGACCCGGCCGAACGACGGCTTGTGGCCGACGATGCCGCAGAAGCTGGCGGGGATCCGGATCGAGCCGGCGCCGTCGGTGCCGAGCGAGAGTGGGGTCAGGCCGGCTGCGACAGCAGCGCCGGCGCCGCCGCTGGAGCCGCCGGCCGTACGCGAGAGATCCCACGGGTTGCGGGTCTCGCCGAAGAGGCGGTTGTCGGTAGAACCCCGCCAGGCGTACTCCGGGGTGTTGGTGCGCCCGACAATGATGGCGCCAGCGGTGGCGATGCGGGCGCCGATCGGCGAGGTCTCGCTGGCGACGTTGTCCTGGAGGAGGCGCGAGCCGTACGTCAGCGGCTTGCCGGCAATCGAGACGTTGTCCTTCACCGAGACGGGCACGCCGTGGAGCGGCCCGAGGTCATCGTCGCCGCGCAGGACGGCGGCCTCGGCGGCGCGGGCCTGCGCGCGGGCCTCGTCGGCGTGCACGAAGCAGAAGGCGTTGAGGCGGGGGTTCAGGGCCTCGATGCGGGCCAGGACGGCATCGACGGCCTCGACGGGGGAGATCTCTTTCGCCCTGATCTTCGCCGCGAGGTCGGAGGCCGGGAGGTAGCAGAGCGCGTCGTTCGCGCGCTGGTTGTGTGGTTTGTCATCTGTTGACGCGGTCATGCGGGACCAGGATAGCAGCGCTCGGGGTCGCCTTCAACTTTCCGCGCGACGGTCAGGTGAGCGGGACGGTGTAGCGCATGACCGAGTGGTCCGACTTGTTGTTGCCGGAGTTGTACGCCTCGACGACGGCCGCTGTCGCACCCTGATACGCGTTCGTGGGGTCGTAGAGCAGCGCGAAGTCGAGCTCTCCGGCGGACTGTTGGGTCGGGCCGTCGGTTCGGAGCAGACTCCACCCGAGCGGGAGCTGAAACGGGACAGCCTGGTAGATGATGTCGATGTTGAAGTCGCCGACGACGATGGCGCTGGTGCCTTGCTGGATGAGCTTGCTCATCGCTGCAATGAGGTTGTCCATCTGTTGCTGCGCCCTGTAAGGGTTGCCGCTCACGAGGTGGACGAGGAACACCGACAGCTCGACCGATCCTCCCAGGGCGCTCGGCCTCTTGAGCTCGAAGCGAAAGATGGATCGGAGGTACAGTCTGGGATCTGGCGAGATGAATCGCTTGACCTCTCCGAAGCTCCGCGTGACCGGCACCATCACTGCGCCCATCGAGCAGCGGGTGTTCACGCGTTGCGCCCAGAAGTTCTTCACCCAGGGCACCCAGTAAGCGGAGCCCCGCCGGTGCGGAACCCCGGCGACGCCCTGGCAGAATGCGTCGGTCTGGTCCACGGTTTTGTTGAACCAGCTGGCGTTTGTGTCGCGAGGGTAGATCGTGTCCTCGTAGACGTTCCCGGGGGTGACCCAGGGCGCCCAGCCGGCCTCGACCAGAAGTCCGATCGTGTCCTGCCCGGCGGCGACCACGGGCCCAACGTAGTGTGTCCAGAACGCGGGCCACTTCCCGCCCTGGGAGTTCCAGACCAGCAGCTGCAAGTTCGGCATCGGTGCATCCTCCCGATCGGTGGCGGGGCGTTCAGATGGCGGTGAGGGTGTGGTCTTGCCGATTCCCCACGAGTACGAGTGAGCCGTCCGGGGCGGCCGCGACCGCTACGGGGCCGCCGCCGACGCGGATCGTGGTGCTGGCGCGTCCGGGGATGTCGACGATCGAGACGGTGTTGCCCGTCTGGTTGGCGACGATCGCGAAGGCGCTGTTCGGCGTGATCGCGATCGACGTGGGGTAATCTTCGGTCGGGATGGTCCCCAGGACCCGGAACGACGCCGTCTCCACGATGTAGACGCTGTTGCTCCGGGCGCACGGCACCAGCGCATACGCCCCGTCCGGCGTCACCGCGATGCGGTACGGCAGCTGGCCGACGGGGATCTGCTCCCCCCGGTTCACGAACGTCGCCGCGTCGATCACCGAGACGGCGCCGGCGAGGAGGTCGGTCACCAGCACCCACAACCCGTCCGGCGTGATCGTGATGGCGCCAAGGCGCTGGCCGACGTCCTTGACGGTCGTCTCGAGCTTGCCCGCCGCGACGGGACCTGGTCGGTGCAGGTCCAGGTGAGGGTCGTCGACTTGTCCAGGTCGTTCAGCGTCCCCGGGTTGGCAGTGAAACTGGTGACAGGAAAATCGTTCGGCTGCTTGTGCAGGCTGTAGGTGGTGGCGTCGATCGCTTTGGTCGTCGTGATCTCGGTGATGGTGATCGACACCTTTCCGGCGGCATGGTTGACCGGGATGGCCTTCAGGGTGAACACGATCGGCGCGCCGACCGTGCCGGGCCCGCCGGGGCTCGGGTTGACGTCGACCTTGTTTGTGGAGGAACCGTCGATGGCGATGGTCCAGGGGATCGTGGTGTCGTAGGACAACTGTTGGAGATTGGTGTCGCCGGACAGGTCTTCGCTGACGTCTTCGCCCATCGGGATCTCGATGGAGATGCTCTGGACGGTCACCGTGTATGAGGTCGGGTTCGAGATCACGACCCGCAGGTCGATGTGGTTCGTAGGCCCGCCGTCGGCGGTGGCCAGGATCGGGAACGGGCTCGGCTCGAAGTCGTACGCGAGTTTGAGGGAGGGAGTACCAGGCATGCTCACGCAGCTCCTTCTCTACGACGATTCGTGCGCGTCTGGCGGTCCCGGGATCGAAGCGCCCGGGTGGACGCAAGGGGGTAGCGACACGATGCCGGGCGTTGACTACTCCGAGTCCGACGTCTGCTTTGGGGGCACCGGCGGGTTGGGCGTGAACGTCAGCCAGCCCTCCTTGATCAGGGGTGGCGTTGCCGTGATGGTCGCGTTGCCGTCGGCCGGGGTGAGCGGTGCCACGGACTCGAGCACCCTGTCAAACCAGCCCCAGCCTCCCTTCGTCTCGGCGGGTCGAGGAAGCCGGATGACGTCGGGAGGCGTCAACAGCGGTCCGGCGCGGAACAGGTAGGCGATCGTGTTGAGGGCCGGGGTGACGTACTGGCTGGGGATCGCCAGCGTCACCACCGGCAGCAGGCCGCTGAAGGCGTGGACGGGCCCGCGCGGGTCCACCAGCATCGTCAGGCGGCAGACCTGCTGTTGAGCCGGGTCCGGCGCGGCCACCGAGTCGTCTACGAAGCGCAGCAGCGGGTAGTTCCCCGGCCCGATCTGCTTCAGGTAGTCGGTCTGGATCTCGGCTGGCAGGGTGACCGTGTCGAACACGTTGAAGGTGCTGCCCGGGAACGCGGTGCCGGTGGCGGCCGGATCGTCCACGAAGTAGCCGATCAGGCCGTCGTCGCGCAGGACGTGGCTGCCCAGGCGCACGGGCCACTGGAACGAGGAGACGCCGCCGTCGATCGCCGCGAGCTGCGCTGGCTGGGTGGGATCGTCCGTGTCGATCGAGTCCGGCGTGAAGAGGTTCCACCAGTCCTGGTTGACGACGGGCAGGCCGCTCAGCTTCAGCGACAGCTCCGCTCGGACGATCGCCAGCGGTCGGCCGACCAGCACGGCCAGGTCGTGGTCGTTCCTGTCGCCGGGCGGGTTGATGGACCAGAGAGTCTCGTCGACGACCTGGAGGAAATCGGAGAAGCCGATGCCGTTGTCGGTGCGATCCCAGACCGTCTGAAGCATCGCGCTGACGTACAGGTTGGGGATCTCGCCGACGCTCTGGGGCGCACGCGGGTTGGCCGGATCCGGCTGCCAGGCGGGGACGTACGCGCCGCCGGCCCGGGCCGAGAGGTAGAGCTCGCCCCAGGCGGTGCCGTCCGGTGCGTAGAACGCCAGGCTCCGGTCGAGATGGTTGGGCACGACCCAGCCGCAGATCGGGTTGGCGCCCACGACCTGATAGACGTCGTCGTTGTTGCCGTCGTTCGAGAGCAGGCGGAACCTGAGCTGAGACGGCTGGATCGGGGCCGGGGTGAGCTGGAGCATGCGCTGGGTGGCGTCGGTTGCTCCACGCTGCCCGGGGGCCGGCGCCTTCGCCGTTGGCGCCGCGACGTCTCGGCCGGCGATCGGATAGAAGAAGCGGGCGGCATCGTCGCGCTGGTCCGGCGGGTTGGTGCTGTCGTTCGCCAGCAGCAGGTCGATGGTCCGGCCGAACGCGTCGGTCACGGTCAGGCCTTCGATCAGGTAGAAGGTGCCACGGAGCGGCGCGAAGTCCCAGACGGCCGGGGCGTCCTGTGAGTGCTCGCGCGGGAACGGCATCGGGACACCGTGCTGGGTCGTGCCGAGCAGCGCCGTGACGTCGCCGCTCGGCGCGACGGTCGGGGTGGGACCGCGCTGGATCATCATCCCGAGCATGCCGCTCAAACGCTGCGAGAGGATATCCTGGCCGGCGATGCCGTCGATGTAGGCGTCGAGCTTCTCGAGCAGCGCCTCGAGGTTCGGGTCGCGTAGGACGTGCGTCTTGACGTACGTGTCGAGCTGCCGGGCCAGGGTAATGGCGAGCTGGGGCGTGACGAACGTCCGGCCGGTGAGGGTCATCGCCTCGGATGAGGCCTCGTCGAAGTTGAGGCCGCTGGCCGAGGTCGGCCCGGCCCAGGTGTAGTCTGTGCCGCCGAACGACCAGGTGCCCTGGTTGAAGGTGCAGGTCACGCCGCCCACGGCACCGCTGTAGGCCGGGCTCCGCAGCACCACCACCTGCCAGTCCAGCAATAGCGGGACCCACGGCTGCTGCCAGGCGGCGTAGGCGTACTCCACGGGCGGGAACTGGCCGCCGGCGGCAGGCTTCGGCAGCGCCTGGATCGCCTGCTCGACCGCCGGAGCCTGCCCCATGCTCCCAAGGACGTTCTCGGCGAACAGGAACGGCGAGAGGAAGAAGCTCTCGGCGTTCAACACCTGAACGCCGTCCGGCAGCAGGCCGCGCGGATCGCCGAGGACCGGGATCTGGCCCGCCAGGCCGGCGCCTCCGTAGCTCCGCCCGCCGATCGTCAGGCTGGCGACGGCCTGCGACGGCAAGCGGCAGAGCACGCCGTCTACGGGATCGAAGTTCGTGGCCCGCCCGAGCCCCGCGATCAGGACGACCGGGTCCTGCGCGGCGAAGTACTGGGGCTGGTTGATGCCCTTGAGCTGCAGGTCAGGGCCCAGGTCGCCGTAGATGGGCGGCGTGGCGTCGCGGTGCCCGGCCAGCTTCGTGAGCAGGCCGTTCACTTGATCCGTGAGCTGGCTGACCAGATTCTGCTGGGCCTGCACCTTCCAGGCGTACCAATCTTCCTTCGTCGGGTCGGTGCCGCTCGGGTCGTTGGGGGGCGGTCCGGCTCCTAACTGGTTCGGGAGCTGGGTGAGGAGCCAGGCTTGCACGTCGCCGTCGACGTGCGGGCTGTTGTCGGCCTGCTGCTGCCACTGATTCATCCACCAGAGGCCGAACAGAGTCCACTGCATCGAGTCGAGGATGCGCTGCTGCCGGTCCAGCTCGTCCTGGGCGGCGTTCAGAGTGGCCAGATCCTGCTGCTGGTCCGCCGTGGCGACCGGCGGCGTGGGGGCCGGCAGGGACGTGTCGCCGGTCCGCTCGGCGGGCACGATCTGCCAGAGGGTGCCGCCGGAGGAGGCGCCGTACCAGTTCTGGCGAATCGCCATGCTCAGCGCCTCTGAGCTGCCGGGCCGATCGAGCTCGTCGAGCAGGCTGTACTGGAACGCCTCCAGCAGGTCGGCCTCGGTCTGGCTGTTCTGATCGAGGCGGACGATCGCGGAGAGGGCGTCGACGGCGGTGTTGCCGAAGGCGACCCGGACGGTGGCGGGGTTCCAGGGATAGGTCGCCGGGTCGGAGCTCTTGCCCGTCGGGGACGGGTGCTTGCCGTCGCGGTCCCAGGGCACGTCCGGAGCGACGGCGTGGACCAGCATCTGCGTCGGCTGGTGCTCGTCGTGGGCGTAGAGGTACCAGGGAAAGTCGCTGTTGACGTACGTGCCGGGTAGATCGGGGTCCGTGTTCGCCGTCCAGGTGGTTCCCGTGAGCGGATCGTGCGGGGCGTCCGAGTACCAGCCGACGACCGAATAGGTGAAGGTCGCCTGGTCGATCGGGGTCTGGTCGTCGTTCGCCAATACCGGGTCGTGGAACGCGAGCACGTCGCTCACGCCCGGCTCGAACGCCGAGAAGTAGACGTTGCCCGGCCCCACCGCCCTGAGGAACGGGGCCGGCTGCGAATCCAGCGACTCGACCTCGGTCAGGAGCCTGGCCCGTCCGATCCTGACCGGGGTGATCGTGCCGTTCTCGTTCAGGCCGGAGGGATCGACGTAGGCGGCCCCGGGGAGCTTCGGCGACGTGCTGGTGCCCTGGCCACCGCCACCCTGGCTGTTTGCGTGCTGGTAGGCGGCGATCTCGGCGGCGGTGAAGACGTGGTCGCTCTCGATGAGCCACGCCTTGACCGCCTCGGCCGCCGGCAGGCCGGCCTGGGCCCGTGAGACCAGCCAGCGATTCGGGACGAGGTGGAAGGTGGTGGTCCCGTCCGCGTGGCTGCCGTGCCTGAGCGCCTGGGGCAGTGTCCAGTGGAGGTAGATGCCGGCCGTGGGCGGGTCGGTGGGGCTGCTGCTGAACAGCCCTCGATCGGGGCTGTTGAACGTCGCCAGCGCATCGTAGTCCAGCTCGAACCGCAGGAACGGCATCGCGAGGCTGGACTCGGTGTCGAGCACCATCGCGTCGAGCTGCATCGGGACCAGGACGTGCGTGTCGGCCATTGCGTTCGCTCCTCCTACGCCACGCTCGTGGGCTGGTCGGTCGGCTGGCCCGAAGATTGTCCGTTCGGCTGGGCCGCGAAGACGGCCCGCTCTGGGACTTTGATCATCTCGACGGCGAAGTCGCGCACGTTGACGGCCGGCCGGTTCGGCAGCGCGGCCTGGAGCGTCGGCACCAGGCCGCCGGCGGCCGTGATCTTGACGCGCCGATACTGGGGATCGACGATCCCGCTCGTCACCGCGTCGATCGGCGGGACGTTGGCGAGCGGCGTGCCGTAGTCGCTGGCCCCGAGCGACCGTGGGTAGAGCGCGTACCCCTCGCCGGCCGGCGGGTCCTCGAAGCCGAACGCGATCCCTTCGTGCGGCTCGTCGACGGTGACCACGGCCGGGACGGTCGGCCAGAGGCAGAGCAGGACGTCGTCCGAGAGGCGCTCGAGCCGGAGCAGGCCGAGCCTGGTGTCGAGGTTCGGCTCGGAGGAGCCGGCCTGGGTCTCGGCGTAGCCGATCACCTGGAGCCCGGGCCAGCCAGAGACGACGGCGGAGCGGAGCAGCATCCCGGACAGCGCGAGCTGGTCGAACGGCACTTTCGCGCCGGCCGGGGCCCGGTTCGCCTCGGCGCTGAGCAGGTTGTCGCGTACCTGCTGCACGGCCTCGAGGGTCGTGTTCCAGATCAGGTCTTTCATCAGGTCCTGGTAGAACTGGTCGCGGCTGGACTCGATGCCGATGCTGAGGGCCCCTTCCAGCAGGGCGGCCTGCCAGTTCGGATCGAGGTAGAAGAAGCGGACCGACTCCGGCGGGAGCAGGCTGGCGGCTGGGGCGAGCGTCTCGAACGGCACGCCGATCAACAAGTAAAGCTGGGCGAGCCAGTTGGTGATGGTGTCGAGCTCCTGGCCGCCTAGCGCCCGAATCGCCTCCTGAACGTCGGCGTCCTCGAGCAGATCGGCGATCGTCTGGGGGCTGGGCGGGGGGACGGCAGGTCCGGATAGGCCGGCAGCGGCTGGTCCGGGGGCGTGGGGGCCGGGGCGTACAGCTTCGGGGCGATCTCCTCCGAGAACTGGGAGATCAGGTAGGTCATGAAGTCGCCGGTGACGGCGTACGGCTGGAGCTGCTGGAGCAGGCTCTGCTCGGTGGACGGGTCAGGGTTGGCCGGGTCGAAGCTCTTGAGCGCGGCGACCTGGCTCTTCCGTTCGAGCAGCAGGTCGATCAGCGCGTGGCCCCGGCGCTGCCAGTCCAGCAAATCCTGGCCAATCACGCCGTTCGCGAGGGCGAGCAGGCGGCCGGTCTCCCAGGCGACGCCGTACGAGGCGTCGAAGACGCCGTAGACCTTGTCGTAGATCATCGCCGCCGAGGCGGTGCCGAACGGCTTCCAGCCGGAGGGATCGGCCTTGCCCTGGTGCTCGGCCGCGATGAAGCTCGCGACCGGGACCGGGCTGAACGGGCCACGGTACCAGGCGAAGGTCTGCTCGCCGAGGCGGGTGTCGTAGCGGAGCGGGACGTAGCCGTTCTGGATCGCCTGGTAGGCGTACAGGAGATCCGGGTCCTCGCCGAGCGGGGGATCGACCGGCAGGGTGAACGCGGTCTGCTTCGGCTGACCCTGGGCGTCCGTCAGGAGGCCGTTCTTGAGCTGGCTGAAGCTCTCGCCCTGGTCCGGCAGGCAGGTGAAGCTCCAGCTCTTGAAGGAGATCAGGCGCACGCGGGTGGTGCCGGCCGGCAGCGGCGTGCCGGTCAGGTACTGGGTGAGCCCCTCCAGGGAGACGAGGTGGGCGATGTTGCGCCGGCCGGGCTTGCCACCGCTGGACTGGCCGTTGCTGGACTGGCCGCTGCTGGCAGGCGGCGCGTCCGGCAGGCGGCTGCCGACCAGCACCGAGTACCAGCCGTCGCCGGTCACTTTCAGGACGTCGTTGTCCTTGGCGGACGGGTCCACGCGGCGGACGTGGGCCAGGTAGCGCAGGTCGTCCGGACTCGGGATCAGCGTGGCGAACGCCTGGGACGAGACGTCGATAACGGTGCAGCGCGTGTTCTGAAGGAGGTCGCCGGTCTCGTACCACTCCTGCACGAGGTCCGGCCAGAGGATGCCGTTGCCGGACGGGTTGGGGAAGAAGCTTGCGGCCGTGATGGTCGCCGACATCGACCGGTTCGGCTGCCAGTTGGCGACCTGGGGCGGCAGCAGGGCCGGCTGACCGTCGATCTGCTCGCCCTCGGCGAAGAGGAGCAGGGCCAGCCAGGGCCGCTGCTGCGTGCTGTCCTGGTCCTTGAAGACGTTGCGCTCCCAGGGCAGCTCGCGCTGCGCCAGGACGACGTGGGGCAGGAACTGGTGGAAGACGCCGACGGCGTTGTCAGGCGGGAAGACGGAGAAGACGTCTTCGGGGGGGAGCGTGTAGCGCGGCCCCTGGACCGAGAACGCCTGCGAGACCGCGTAGCAGTCGTCGATCGCAGGCGAGGTGTTGACCGGCTTGACCTCCTGGGTGACGTTGATCAGGTAGTCGCCGGCGCCGAGCGTCGGGACGTAGTTGTCGTAGAACCGGATATCGCCGACGTCCAGCTTCGCGCAGTCGTCGATCGGGGTCGTCACGGCATCCCTCCCTGGCTCACCAGCGCGGGGACCGGCGCGCCTTCCAGCGGCTCGTCGGCGAAGGCGCCACCGGGCGCGGCGGCCATCTGGGGTAGCGGGGCGTTGGTCCAGCCGTTGATGTCCAGCCCTTGCAGGGCGGCGAACAGCGCGCCGCGTTTCTCCACCGTCGCCGGGTCGTTGACGTGGGCCATGTCCGTGAACGAGTCGGCCGGCGCGGGCACCGCCGTCGACGGCTGCGCGGTCTGCGAGAGCGGCAGGCGGTTCTGATCGTCCTTGTTGACGGTGCGGTCGTCGAAGATCTGGTCGACGACCATTTCGGGCGTGCAGTTGGCGATGACCGGCGCTCTGGGCGACATGATCACGCCGGTGGTCGCGGCGACCGTCGGGGTCTTCGAGTTGACGTCCGAGGACTGACCGGGCGGGACTGGCGTGCCCCACATCGCCTCCGGCAGCTGGGTCTGGACGGCCTCAACGTCCCAGTCGGTCACGGCGATCGGCGGGTCGGTGCAACCGGCCGGCCGGCCGGTGCAGGGCGAGGTCGTCGCCATGCACGCTTCGATGTGCTGGACCGAGTCGTCGGCGAGCGCCAGGATGGTGATGCTCTGGGTCGAGCGGTAGTCGGCGGCGCTGATGCCGCCGTTCACGCCGCGCATGTTGACCGGAGTGCCCGGCAACGTGAGGTCGTCGGCGGGGTTCGCGCTCGACACGACGATGGCCGGGGTGTTGGCGTCGCCCATCCAGGCCGGGACCTGCGAGCCGATGGCGACCTCGAACTGCTCGGGCCGCACCAGCCAGAGGGTCAGGCCGTTGACCTGCTGGGCCCGGAGCAGGCCGGCGACGGCGTTGATCGTGAGATAGGCCGGAGGCGGGGAGGGGTCCGCCGCCGGCGCGGCGGCGGCAAGCCCTGGCCCGGCGGCCATGGCCGCCATCGGGGCGCGGCGTGGGGCGGGGGCCGGCTGCTGTCGCGGCTTCGAGGCGCCCGCCAGCATCCCCTTGAACTCGTCCCAGGTGAGCGTGGCCGGCAGGTGCTCGTCGTCGCCGAAGCCGATGGTGAACGAGATGATGTACCAGTTGACGTGCGCCGTCCCGCCGATCGGTGGCCCCCAGAGGTGGAAGTCCGCGCCGATCTCGACGGAGATCGACTTGTGGACGAACAGGAAATTGACGCGGTACGAGACGCCGATGCTGACCGAGGCGTCGGCGGTGAGGTGGAACGGCTTGTAGTAGAGGATCGCGTCGAGCTGGGCCTTCAGCCAGGCTCGCAGCGCACCGTCTTCGAGGGTGACCTGGAGCGCGCCGCCGGCCATCATCGCCGTCGGCGTGATCGCCAGGTAGACGCCGCCGACCATCGAGAGGCCGCCGCCGATCTGCCAGTTGATCCCGACGCGCGGCTCCTGGGGGTAGTAGTCCGGGACCTTGAAGGCCGGGTGGTACCCGCCGAGCGTGAAGACGAACTCGCCGGCGTGGGGGTTGTCGCCGAACCAGCCGTAGGCGGCGAAACCGCCGGTCAGGTGGGCTTGCGAGGTCAGCACGAACGAGCTGGCTGCGAGCACGGCCGAAGCTTTGAAGAGGCCCTCCTGGGGGGCGAAGATCACCTCGACGTCGAGCTCGGCGTAGACGTACGCCTCGCCGACGATCGGCTGCCGGAGGGTCGCGATGCCGAGCAGCGAGATCACGAGCTCTTTGCCGAGCTCGACGATCAGCAGGGCGTTGGTGTTGATGATCTCGAAGCTGGTGAACTGGACGCCGGCCGCGAGCCAGTACTCACCCTTGACCGGCGGCACCCACTGTTCGAGCGTCGCGAGGACCGTGGCCGGCGACGCGTTGTCGCCGCCGATCGCCGCCGAGTCGCCCATCGCTGCTACCAGCGGGAAGCGCTGGACGTCGCCCTCGGCTGGCAGCTTCAGGCCGCGGTTGTAGCCGAACCCGAGCGCCAGCCCGGTGAAGAAGCAGAACGCGGGACCGCCCAGGGGCGCGCTCAGGGCGACGAAGATGAACATCGACGTGTCGCCCGAGGGCAGCGAGCCGAACGAGCCGAGCGCGGTGAGGGACCGCCCGCCGAACTTGACGAGGGCCTCGCCGTCGTAGCCGACGAAGTGGGTGACGCTGTCCACGGAGCGCATCAGTCCGCCGCTGATCTCGACGCTGCCGCCGCTGAACGCGATCGCCAGGCCCTGAAGGTCGAGGTCGTAGCCGCCGACGTCCGCGATCTCTTTCAGGTGGACGCTGAGCGACAGCTCCTCCAGCTCGACGTCGAGGCCGGCGAGCTGGACGCCGCCGTCGAACACCAGGCCGAGGATCGGGTCGCTCGCGTGGTCGCCGGTGACGTCGACCTTCAGACCGATCTTCTGGCAGTTGAGCGGCCCGAAGCGACGCTGGATCGGGTACCAGATCAGGTCGGTCTGGGCGTCCTGGGGATCGAACAGCTCCAACAGCGGCTGGTGGCCCTTGACGTAGCCGAGCTCGGCGGAGAAGACCGGGTTGACGGCGTTGGTCTGCCCCCCGCCGCTGGCGTTGCCGTCCGAGGCGACCAGGCTCTTTGCGACCATGTTGGTGCTGGTCGAGCCGTTCGTGCTCTTCGAGCCGGACTGGGTGTCCTGGAAGCCTGGTCCGGCCGGGAAGCCGACCCGGTCGAGCCGGGCGCCGAACCCGAAGTCCCAGCCGTTGGAGGCGAGGTAGCCGCGCAGCTCGGCGCCCTGGAGGGTGTAACCGCCCAGGTTGACGAGCGGGGCGTCCGTGCTGCCCTGGACGTTGATGCCGACGCTGGCGAGCGAGAAGCTCGGTGCGAAGCTGAGCGCTTCGATGGCGGGGTCGCGCCGCAGCAGGAACACCGACAGACCGGGCTCGGGGGTGCCGCCGGCGATCCGGGCGAGCCAGCTGGTGCTGTCGCTCTCGCCGGTGAACCAGGTGCCGAGCGAGACGTCGAACCCGGGCGAGGACTTCCCATCCGTGTTCTGTGGCGAGGTCAGCGTCAGGTCGGCGGCGGCCCGGACGCCGTAGTCGCCGGTCTGCTCGTCGCTGGCGACGTAGATGCCGCCGCCGGGCAGCGGCACGAGCGGCACTTCCAGCGTGGCGAGCGCGTCCAGGCCGGCGAAGACGAAGTTCAGCGCGATCTGCTGGGCGGACTGGCCGTGCAGGTTCTGGAGGCTGAGGCTGTACTGTCCCTGGTCGTCCTGGGTCAGGAAGTGGGCGGCCGTGAGGATCTCGCCGACGGTCGTGGCCGAGCTGCCGACGTACATGTTGAGCCAGTAGCTGCCCTGGACGACGACCTCGGCGATCCAGCTCTCGACGTCCTCGCGCAGCAGGTCGCTGAGCGCGGTGTAGGTGCGCCCGTTCGGCCCGAACGTGCCGCCCAGGAAGGTGAGGGCGAAGCCGGGGTCCTTCTCACGCAGGAAGATCGCGGCCTCGACGTTCATGGCGGTGAACGTCACGGGCTGGGTGTCGTTCGGCGCGGTGGAGGAGCCGCTCGACACGGTGAAGGAGTCCGAGGTCGTCACGTAGAGGCCGAGCTGCGACGGGTCGGTTTCGCTGTCGGCGATGAACTGCGCGCCGCTCGGGCTGTAGCTGAACAGCGGCACGTAGACGTACGCCTGGATCGTGAGGTTGCCGAGGAAGATCGGGTAGGAGGCGCCCAGGCCGATCTGGCCGCTGGTCTCGTCTGGGGGGGACGCGACCAGGCAGAACGGGGTGGTCCCGCCCGTGGACGGATTGGGGATGGGGTACCAGTTAAGGTTCAGCGCTGCGCTCGACGCCGGGTCGGTCGGATCGGAGGAGAGGCGCGGCGGGTTCTCGAGCTTCGGGCTGAGGATCGAGTCAACGATCGAGACGAGCTCGTGCAGGCGGGTGTCGATCTGCTCGAGACGGCTGGCCGGGTCGTCGAACCAGGCCGTGTCGATCGTGGCGGAGTCGTCGTCGGTCGGCGTGAGCAGGCCGAGCAGCTCGCCAAGTGCCAGGACGTCGCTTCCGAGGTCACCGCGTGTGACCATCTCTGTCCCTCCTCGTCAGTCCCCCGAGGGTCGGCAACCGAGGCGGCGTGCATGCGGGCTGCAGGGATCCGTGCAATCAGCGCGACGGACCGACGGTTGCTCCCGCGACAAACTGGCTCATTCTGTCTAGTGGCGCGGAGCGCGCCGAGTCGTGCGCCCTCGTCGGGGCGAGGACAGGGCGCTAGCACGGTTTTTGCGTCATTCGACGAAGAGAGACGAATGAAATGCAAGCGTAGGAGGAAACCGTGCGATCACTCCGCGCGCTGGCGTTCATCATGCTGTTCGCGCTTTTCGCAGCGACGCCCCACATCGGAACGTGGGTGGCGACGGCGAGCGCGAGCAGCGGGCCGATGACCTCGGGTCAGGAAGCGGTGAACGCCCCCGCCAACGACAACGACGACCAGGATGAGCTGTGCAACAGCGGCAATCCTCGGAAGCAGAAGAAGTGCCACTACAACCAGACGAATGGCGACAACGACAACGACACGAGCAATGACTTTCCGCCGGCCGTGAGCATCGGCGTCAGTAACGCCGATCCGAACGAAGACGACACGTTCACCGTCACGCTGCATGCGACCGGGCACGAGATCGACCAGGTCTGGTGGTGGGTGCCTGACGTCTTCGACGACAACGGCAACGAGAACGACGATTTCGACGGCGAAGCCCGCTTCTTCAACTGCGACGGCATCGACGACTGCACGCACTCATCCGACCTGACGCCGAGGAACGCTGGCACGTACACGATCCACGCGAAGGCGCGTGACCGCCAGGGCCGCGAGTCAGGGGAGGTCGCGACGGAGGTCCGCGTCCACGACGACTAAACGGGCTGCGGGCTGCCCTGCCGAAGTCCGTCGGAGGAAGCCCCTACCCCCCGCCCCTCCCCCACGCATGGGGGAGGGGGGGCGTCACGTTACGGCTGGCCGCGGAACTGACAGGTGACGGTCTTCGAGCCGCCGTTGAACGGCAGGACGTTGAACCTGGCCTCGGTCGGATCCTGGTACTCGCGGACACCCTTCGCCGTGAGCTTGACCGTGTGCAGCCCGAGGGGCGTCTGCGGCAGCTCGGCATACGGCTTCAGGATCGTGGCGCCGGTCTCGCCGTCGATCACCTGGCCGTCGATCTCCCAGGTGAAGTCGAACAGGTCGTTGAACGGCGGCGACATGTAGGCGTTGAAGCTCATCAACGTGAACGGAGTGAGCTCGGAGGCGTCCGGCTGGAAGGAGATGCCGACCTGGAACAGGTCCGGATTGTCCGGCTTGTTGGTCATGCCGGCGTACTCAGGGTCAGGGATGTTCGCCGGCAGCAGGGAGCAGACCCGCGGCCCGACCGCGACGCGCACGGTGAAGTTCCGCTTCGGGTCCACCACGGCGTTGTCGGCGACGCGAGCGCTCAGGACGTAGTCGCCCGGTTCGACTTCGACGGCGCGCTCGTCCGGGCGCACGAAGCCGAGTCGGTGCATCTCGTTCGTGTCGGACGTCGCCTTCGTCTGAACGGTCCAGCAGCCGACGTCCGCCCCGGTCTTCAGGGAGAAGAGCCCGAGGTTCAGGTCGTACCACTGGTCGCCGACGTAGACGTAGGCCGTCCCCTTCTCCTTCACCGTGAAGCGGTACCGGCGAACGGCGTCGCCGGCCTGGAGGTTCTCGTCCCTGCTGGTCCAGCCGTTCGCGTCCGGCTGGCCGATCCCCTTCGGCGGCTCGATGGACTGCCCGCCGCAGATCGCCTGCGGGACGCCCTGCCCGAGCGCGACGTCCGCCACGTGCGGGCTGACGAGTGTGGTTGCCGTCACCACCGCGGCCAGGACCAGGCGCCTGGCCAGTCTGCTGCATCGCATCCGGATGCCCCTCCCCCGATGTGGGTCACCACCTCTTGACCCACGTGTGCGAATTGACTACTGCCCCTACCTCACCCACACACGAAGAGCTGCCCTGCGTTCCTGTGTACCTCCTGATGGTCGTCATGGTGATGCGACCGGTGGTGCCGAGATGACCGCGCACGTGGAGCGGCCACCTCATTGCGTGTCTGGCCTCAGAAGCAGACCCGGCCCGGGCAGTTGTTGGAGTTGCTGGGCGGCGGATTGCTGGGGCCGGTGTTGCTGGGCGGTGGATTGCTCGGCCCGGTGTTGCTGGGCGGCGGGTTGCTCGGCGTGGTGTT
>Ga0209382_10002207_pt1 | contig 28935 bp, 26 predicted proteins | sample SoiMetdeltSBSDD5_FD_187599 | JGI IMG/M metagenome (GOLD analysis project Ga0209382, IMG submission 187599) | Bulk soil microbial communities from a Populus tree surrounding site in Tennessee, USA - Soil MetaG P. deltoides SBSDD5 (SPAdes) (version 2) | ecosystem: Environmental > Terrestrial >...
GAACATCGAGTAGTTGAGCGCGTGGAAGCCCGCCAGCGTGATGAACTGGAACTTGTAGCCCATCGCGCCGAGCTCGCGCTGGAACTTCGCGATCGTCGCGTCGTCCAGCTTCTTCTTCCAGTTGAAAGACGGCGAGCAGTTGTAAGCGAGCAGCTTTTCCGGGAACTGCTTGTGGATCGCCTCCGCGAATGCCTTCGCCTCGTGCAAGTCCGGTGTCCCGGTTTCGCACCAGATCAGGTCCGCGTACGGCGCGTAGGCAAGGCCGCGTGCGACCGCTTGCTCGAGCCCGGCGTCCACGTAGAAGAAGCCTTCGCTGGTGCGATCCTTCGACTTGATGAACGGCCGATCGCGCTCGTCGACGTCGGCGATGAGCAGGTTTGCAGATTCCGCGTCAGTGCGAGCGACGAGGACGGTTGGCACGCCGCAGGTGTCGGCCGCGAGACGCGCCGCGACCAGCTTGCTGATCGCCTCGGAAGTCGGCACCAGGACCTTGCCGCCCATGTGACCGCACTTCTTCGCCGACGACAGCTGGTCCTCGAAGTGCACGCCGGCGGCACCGGCTTCGATCATGCCCTTCATCAGCTCGAACGCGTTCAGCACGCCGCCGAAGCCGGCTTCTGCATCGGCGACGATCGGCTTGAGCCAGTCGATCGAATCGTTACCTTCGGCGTGATGAATCTGATCCGCGCGCAGCAGCGTGTTGTTGATGCGCCGGACGACCGACGGTACGGAGTTCGCGGGATACAGCGACTGGTCCGGATACATCTCGCCCGACAGGTTGGCGTCGCCTGCGACCTGCCAGCCCGACAGATAGATCGCGTCGAGCCCGGCCTTGATCTGTTGCATCGCCTGGTTGCCGGTCAGCGCACCGAGCGCGTTGACGAAAGGCTTCTCGTGGATGTAGCGCCAGAGCTTCTCGGCGCCCAGTCTCGCCAGCGAGTGCTCGATATGCACGGTGCCGCGCAGACGCACGACGTCCTCGGCCTTGTACGGCCGCTGCACGCCTTTCCAGCGCGGGTTCGTTTGCCATTCTTTGCGGAGCTGCTCGGCAGAGTTTGTCGTCATGGAGTTCTCGCTTCAGTTGATTTCCTGGTACGCCGGCAAGGTGATGAACGTCCCGAACTCGGGCGCCGTCGTGATGCTGTCGATCAATGTGGCCGCGCGCTCGTAGTTGCCGGCAGCGTAGGCTTTGTCGCCAACGGTCGCGGCCAACTTGTCGAGCTCCTCGCGCACGATCTTGCGGAACAGCTCGACCGTCACCTTGCGGCCGTCGTCGAGCTTGCCGGCGGGATGCTTGATCCACTGCCAGATCTGCGCACGCGAGATCTCGGCTGTTGCGGCATCTTCCATCAGGTTGTTGATGGGCACGCAGCCGAGACCGCCGAGCCATGCAGCGATGTACTGAATGGACACGCTCACGTTGTTGCGCAGGCCTGGCTCGGTAATCGTCCCCTGCGGAATCTGCAACAGGTCGCGCGCGCCGATCTCGACGTCCGCTAACGTCTTCTGCAGTTGGTTCGGCGTCGGCATCAGCCGGTCGAACACTTCCATCGCAATCGGCACGAGGCCGGGATGTGCGACCCAGGTGCCGTCGTGGCCGTCGCCCGCCTCGCGCTCCTTGTCTGCACGCACCTTGGCGAGCGCTTCGTCATTCGCTTTCGGATCGTTCTTGATCGGAATCTGCGGCGCCATGCCACCCATCGCGAACGCGCCGCGGCGGTGGCAGGTCTTGATGAGCAGCTTCGAGTACGAGCGCAGGAAGTGCGTCGTCATCGTCACCTGCTGGCGATCGGGCAAGACGAAATCCGGCCGGCGGCTGAACTTCTTGATGAAGCTGAAGATGTAATCCCAGCGGCCGCAGTTCAGGCCGACGATGTGATCCTTGAGCTCGTGCAGAATCTCGTCCATTTCGAACGCGGCGAGAATGGTCTCGATCAGCACCGTGACCTTGATCGTCTGCGGCGCGATGCCGAGCTTCGCTTCGGAGTGCTTGAGCACGTCGGCCCACAAGCGCGCTTCGCGGTGGTTTTCCAGCTTCGGCAGATAGAAATACGGCCCGGTGCCGCGCGCCTTCAATGCGGCGTGGTTGTGGAACAGGTACAGGCCGAAGTCGACGAATGCACCGGGAATCGGCTTGCCGTCGAGCAGCAGGTGCTTCTCGTAGAGATGCCAGCCGCGCGGACGCACGAGGAGCGTCGCGATCTGCGGGTTGAGGCGGTACTGCTTGCCATCGGGATTCGCGAAGGAGATCTCGCGGCTCACGGCATCGCGCAAGTTGATCTGGCCTTGCACGACGTTGTCCCAGGTCGGCGTGAGCGAGTCCTCGCAATCCGCCATGAAGACTTTCGCGCCCGAGTTCAGCGCGTTGATGACCATCTTGCGATCAGTCGGGCCGGTGATCTCGACGCGGCGATCCTGGAGGTCGCTCGGGATGCTCGTGACGCGCCACTGTGCTTTGCGCACATCGGCAGTCCCGGGAAGGAAATCAGGCAGCACGTCGTCGTCGAGGCGCTTCTGCAGGGTCGCGCGTGCAGCCAGCAGTTCGGCGACCCGGTCGGCAAAGCGACGGGTCAGATCGGTGATGAACTCCAGGGCGGCGGGCGTAAGAACGGTCTCGTAGCCGGGCTGCATCGAGCCACGGATCTCCAGCCCCGCGGGCATCCTCGGATCGTTCGCCATCGCTGTTCTACCCCCATCGTGCGCGCGCTTCTTGCGCGTGCTCGCTCAACGCCGAAGGCCGGACTGTGGGTCCAGCGGGAGGCACGATAGCTTTTTCCCAGGTGCGGGTAAAATATATGATGAGTTAGAAATCGATATCTGATAAATATGGCAGATGGAGTTGCGCCACCTTCGCTATTTCATTGCTGTCGCTGAAGAAAAGCATATGACCCGGGCTGCGGAACGCCTGGGGATCCAGCAGCCGCCGCTCAGCATGCAGATCCGCGCGCTGGAGCAGGAGCTCGACGTGCAACTGTTCAGGCGCCAGCCGCGGGGCATGGAATTGACGGATGCGGGCGTCGCGTTTCTCGATCGCGCGCGGGTCATTCTCGATCAAGTCGAGCGCGCGCTGGCGACTACCCGGCGCACAGCTCGTGGCGAGCAAGGACGCGTCGTCGTCGGCTTCACCAGCTCCGCCCCCTTCCACCCCTTCGTGCCGCGTGTGATCCGGACGTTCCGCGAGATGTCGCCGCTCGTTTCGCTGGTGCTCGAGGAAAGCGGCAGCAGCGAGCTCGTGCAGGGGCTGAACAACGAAGAGATCGACGCAGCATTCATTCGCTCGCCGGTCGCGGATGTGGTCGGGCTCACCGTCCGCCCGCTGCTCCAGGAGAAGATGGTGGTCGCGCTGCCGAAGGGACATCCGCTCGCCAGCGGCGGCCGCAAGAAGAAGACTGCGCAGAGCCGCACGGCGCCGCTGCCGCTGGCGGATCTCGCGACGGAAACATTCATTCTCTACAAGAGACCCGGGGGCCCGGGTTTGTACGACACGATCATTACGGCGTGTCGCGGTGCCGGGTTCAGTCCGCACGTCGGCCAGGAGGCGCCACGCATTATTTCGACGCTCAACCTCGTCGCGGCCGGTCTCGGCGTATCGCTCGTACCCGAGTCGCTGCGGCGATTGCAGATGGATGGCGTCGTCTATCGCAGGCTCGCGGACAATGCGCAGCTCACTGCGCCGCTGATCCTTGCATGCCGACGTGGTGAGAATGCTGCCTCCGTGCAGCGTTTCATCGATCTCGTGCAGAGCACGGCCGAGCACATCGATGCCGATAGCGAGCTGCGCTGATGGCTGTCGTCCTGCTATTCAACAAGCCCTTTCAAGTACTCACGCAATTCACCAGCACGGACGGCAAGTCGACACTGCGTGACTTCATCCAGGCGCCGGGCATGCGCCCCGCCGGTCGCCTCGATTACGACAGCGAAGGCCTGGTGTTGCTCACGAGCGATGGCGCGTTACAGGCGCGTCTCGCAGACCCCCGCTGGAAAACTGCCAAGACTTACTTCGTGCAGGTCGAAGGCGAGCCGGACGAAAAGGCTCTGGCGAGTTTGCGGCGCGGCGTGGTGTTGAACGACGGCAAGACGCTTCCCGCTGCTGCGCGTCGCGTGGATGAGCCGAGCTGGCTGTGGCCGCGCGATCCACCGATCCGATTTCGCAAGGCGATCGCGACGAGCTGGATCGAGCTGACGATCCGCGAGGGCCGCAACCGACAGGTACGCCGGATGACCGCGGCAGTCGGTTATCCAACGCTGCGGCTGATCCGCTGGTCGATCGGTGAGTGGACGGTGGAAGGTCTCGCGCCAGGCGCCTCGCGCGAAGTCACGTCCCCGTATCCGCGATCCGCTGCTCGCGCAACACGACGATCAGCACGCCGATGAGCGTAACTGCTCCGCCGGCGAGCATGCGCAGGGTCAGCTGGTCGTGCAGCAGCGTCACGCCGAAGAAAATGCCGAACAGCGGCGAGAGCAGCGTGATCGGCGAGATACTCGTCACTGGATAGCGCCCGACGAGGTAGTACCACGCCGTGTGCGCGATCAGGCTCGACATCACAGTGGTGAAGAGCAGCGCCGTCCAGCCTTCCCACGTCGCGTTGCGGACCGCGCTCATCTGCCCTCCTTCGAGGATCAGGCTCAGCACGAACAGGATCGAGCCGCCGACCAGGGCGATCCACGACTGCAATTCGAGCGGGCGGATGCCCTTCAGCCGCTTGAGGAAGATCAGTCCGAGCGAGCTGACGAACGATGAGCACACGACCAGCGCCAATCCTTCCCAGTACGCAAACACACGAGGATCGAAGCTGATGATCACGATACCCGCGAATGCCAGCACGATCCCGAGGATGCGACGCCAGCGGATCGTCTCGCCGAGGAACAGCACGGACATCAGCGTCGAGAACGGCACGCCCATCTGCGTCGCAACCGCCACCGTCGCCGCATCTTCGGTCAGATAGATGCCGGCGAACAGCAGCGCGAAGGCGGCGGGTCCGGTCAGCATCGCCGCGGCGAACAGGTTGACCATCTGCCCACGATGCACTTTCAGCATCGGCACCAGGAACAACGCCAGCGAGCCGAAACGCAGCGCCGTGAAGAAGATGGGCGGGAACTCGCCGACCCCGATCTTGGAGGCGATGAGGTTGAGTCCCCAGATGAGGTTCATGAAGACCAGCAGCGCGAGGTCGCGCCCGGCCAGCGACGTCGGCTCGCCTGTACTCGTGGTGGTCACGGACATGCGAGACAGTCAGCGCGCGTAGCGATGCTTCAGGAAAGCGTAGAGCGCGCGGACTGTCTGGGGCTCCGCGCCGACCGGCCGTCCCGGCCGCTCTTTACCGTTCCAGGCGTACAGATCGAGGTGCAGCCAAGTGCGCGCTTCAGTGACGAAGCGCTGCAAGAACAACGCGCCAAAGATCGCCCCGGAGAACGATGAGCTCGATACGTTGTTGACGTCGGCGATCTTGCTCGTCAGCTCGTCGTCGTACGCAGTCCAGAGCGGCATGCGCCAGACCGGGTCGCCCTGTTGTGCGGCGATATCGACCAGCTCGCGTGCCACGGTGTCATCAGCCGTGAACAGCGCCGGCAGCTCTGGGCCGAGCGCGACGCGTGCCGCACCCGTCAGCGTCGCGAGATCGATGAGCAGATCGGGTTTCTCTTCGTCCGCGAGCGCGAGCGCATCGCAGAGAATCACGCGACCTTCGGCGTCCGTGTTGCCGATCTCCACCGTCAGTCCTTTGCGAGTGCCGAGCACGTCACCCGGCCGGTAAGCGTTCGCGGATATCGCATTCTCTACGGCGGGCAGCAGCAAGCGCAGCCGCACAGGCAACTTCGCGTCCATGATGAGCTGCGCGAGCCCGAGCGCCACTGCGGCGCCACCCATGTCCTTCTTCATCAGCAGCATCGACGCGCCCGGCTTGATATCCAGTCCACCGGAGTCGAAACACACGCCTTTGCCGACGAGGCTCACTTTCGGATGCAACGGATCGCCCCACTCGATGTCGACGAGCCGCGGGGCCACCGCTGCTGCGCGTCCTACCGCGTGAATTGCAGAGAACCGTTCTTTGAGCAGATCGTCGCCGATGACGACTCGATGTCGTGCACCGTAACGGCGCGCGACCTCGACCGCGGATTGCGCGAGTGCTTCCGGCGACATGTCGTTCGCGGGCGTGTTGATGAGATCGCGCGCGAGAGTCGTAGCCGCGCGCAGTCGGGCGACCTCCGCAGCATCGGCTTCGCGCGGTAGCTGCAGTTGGACCGCTCGCTGAGGATTCGCGCGTCGATAGCGTTCGAACTTGTATTGTCCGTAGGCCCAACCGAACGCGAACTGTGTCGCCAAGCGGGCTGGCAGCGCCTCGGCCAGGTGATAGTCGCCGTCCGGCAAGCGATCCGGAATCGCGGCGGCTGCCCAGCAGCTCAGCTCTTCGCGTGCATTCCGCCGCCCGAGACCGACGATCACCGCTGCAGGCCGACCGTTCGCACCCGGAATAACCAACTGTTTGCCGCGCTCGGCCTTGAAGCAGTTGGCCGTGCTCCAGTTCCGAGTCGACTCGTCCTGCGATGCGCGCCACTGTTCGAGGTCATCCTCGTACAGCAGATATATAGGAATCGAACCGTAGCGTTCTTCGTTGCCAGTCATGCAACTAGCAGGGTAGCGCAGCTTGACAAGCTCCGCAGCCATATGGTGCGATCCTTCGCGATTTTTCCGGTCTCGCCTTCCCGCCTCGCCGCCCCGTTATTGGCCGTTGATGCGTTGCGAACGCGCACATCGGACCTACTACATTGCTGGTCATCTCGCGTCGGGAGCGCTCATGCAGATCTATTCGCAGAAGGACGTCGACAAAAAGGCCCTCAAGGGCGCCCGCATCGCCATTCTCGGCTACGGCAGCCAGGGTCGCGCGCATGCACTCAACTTGAAGGACAGCGGCTTCGACGTCGTCGTCGGCGTCCGCAAGTCGGGCGGCAGCTGGGCCAAGGCGAAGAAGGATGGACTGAAAGTCGCCGAGCCCGTCGCTGCAGTCGACGGTGCGACCTTGGTCGCGTTCCTCACGCCGGATCTGACGCAGAAAGATCTGTACAAGGAAGTGATCGGCGGCATCCGCAAAGGCGCGACGATCCTGTTCGCGCACGGCTTCAACATTCACTTCAAGCAGATCAAGCCGCGCAAAGACCTCGACGTCGTGTTGATCGCGCCGAAAGGTCCGGGCGACCTCGTGCGCCGTCAGTACCAGCAAGGTCGCGGCGTGCCGTGCCTCATGGCGATCGGCCAGAACGCGACGCGTCGTGCGAAGGACAATGCGCTGGCGTACGCCCACGGCATCGGCGGTACTCGCGGCGGCGTGCTCACGACGAGCTTCGCCGAGGAAACCGAGACGGATCTGTTCGGCGAACAGGTCGTGTTGTGCGGCGGGGCGACCGAGCTGGTCGTGAAGGGCTTCGAGACGCTGGTCGAGGCCGGCTATCAGCCCGAGGTCGCGTATTACGAGTGTCTGCACGAGCTCAAGCTCATCGTCGACCTGCTGCACGAAGGCGGCCTGTCGAAGATGCATCGCTTCATCAGCGAGACGGCGAAGTATGGCGACCTGACGCGCGGTCCGCGCATCGTGAACAAGGCCACCAAGCGCGAGATGAAGAAGGTGCTGAACGAGATCCAGGCCGGCAAGTTCGCGCGCCAGTGGATCAAGGAAAACCGCAGCGGCCGCAAGAACTACACGCGGCTGATGAACAAGGACCTGAAGCACCAGATCGAGAAGGTCGGCGTGAAACTGCGTGACCGCATGCCGTGGCTGGAACAGGGCCGCGCCTGACCGCATATCTCACGCACATTTTCTGGGAGCATCCTCATGCCGATTACGCAAGCGAAATACATTTGGCACAACGGCAAGATGGTGCCCTGGGAAAAAGCGACGGTGCACGTGCTGTCGCACGCTCTGCACTACGGATCGTGCGTCTTCGAGGGCGAACGGGCGTATGCGACGCCGCAAGGCGTGCAGATGTTCCGGTTGCGCGACCACACGCGGCGTCTGTTCGACTCCGCGAAGATCTATCGCATGGAGATTCCGTACACGCAGGAGCAGATCAATGCCGCGTGCAAGGAGATCATCGTCGCCAACGCGCTGAACCGCGGCGCGTACCTGCGACCCTTCGTGTTTCGCGGCTACGGCGAGATCGGTGTCGCGCCAAAGACGCCGCCGCCGCTCGAGACCGTGATCGCGGCATTCGAATGGGGCGCGTATCTCGGCGCCGAAGGCCTCGAGAACGGCATCGATGTCTGCGTTTCCTCGTGGCAGCGACTGGCGCCGAACACGATTCCGACGCTCGGCAAGGCGGCGGGCAACTACCTGTCGAGCCAGCTGATCAGCATGGAAGCGAAGCGTCTCGGCTTCGCGGAAGGCATCGGGCTGGGTGTCGACGGCACAGTGAGCGAAGGTGCCGGCGAGAACCTGTTCCTGATCCGCGATGGCGTCCTGTACACGCCGACGATCGTGAATGCGATCTTGCAGGGAATCACCCGCGATACCGTGATGACGCTCGCCCGGGCGCACGGCTTCGAGGTTCGCGAGCAGTCGCTTCCGCGCGAGATGCTCTATCTCGCGGACGAGATCTTCCTGACCGGCACCGCGGCGGAAATCACGCCGGTCCGCTCTGTGGACCACGTGCCGATCGGCGCCGGCAAGCGCGGCCCGATCACCGAAGCGCTGCAGGCCGCGTTCTTCGGCCTGTTCAACGGCAAGACGCCGGACAAGTGGGGTTGGCTGGAGCCGGCTGAGCCGGCCAAGGCCCGGGGCGTTGCCGCAGCGGGCTGAGGAATCGCCGGCCGCGATGCCTCACTGAGCATTCGTCACCCCGCGGCGTGCCCTGCTTGGCATGCTCTGGCGATGAAACCGAAGACACTGTTCGAGAAGGTCTGGGAACAGCACGAGGTCGCCCCCGAGACGGCGGATACGCCCGCCGTGCTGTACGTCGACCTGCATCTGATCCACGAAGTGACTTCGCCGCAGGCGTTCGCGGAGCTGCGCTCGCAGAGCCTGTCGGTCCGGCGCCCCGACCGCACGCTCGCCACGCTCGATCACTCCACTCCGACCGATCCTGCCGAGGTGTTCGGCCGCGTGCCGATCAAAGTCGAATCGGCGGCGCGTCAGGTCAGGGCGATGGAAAAGAATTGCCGTGAATTCGGCGTCGAGCTCCTCGGCCTGGGCAGCGAGCTGCGCGGCATCGTGCACGTCATCGGTCCCGAGCTCGGCGCGACGCAGCCCGGCAAGACCATCGTGTGCGGCGACAGTCACACTGCGACCCACGGCGCGTTCGGTGCCCTCGCCTTCGGCATCGGCACGACCGAAGTCGGTCACGTCCTCGCAACCCAATGCCTGCTGCAACGTCGCCCGAAGACGCTCGCGATCGAAGTCACGGGGCAGCTGCGCGACGCGGTTACCGCGAAGGACGTCATTCTCGCGATCATCGGCAAGATCGGCGTGTCGGGCGGCACGGGACAGGTCATCGAATATCGTGGCTCGGCAATCGATGCGCTGTCGATGGACGAGCGCATGACCATTTGCAACATGTCCATCGAGGCTGGTGCACGCGCCGGCATGATTGCACCCGACGAGACGACGTTCGCCTATCTCAAGGGTCGACGCTTCGCTCCGCAGGGAGAGGCGTGGGATCGCGCGGTCGAACGTTGGCGCAAGCTGCGTACCGACAGTGGCGCGCGCTACGACCGTGTCGTCGAGATCGACGCGAGCAAGCTCGAACCGATGATCACCTACGGCACGAACCCAGGCATGGTCGTGCCGATCACCGCGAAGGTGCCCGATCACCCGAGCGACGCGATTCACGCGAAGTCGCTCGCGTATATGGGCTTGCAAGGCGGCGAGTCGCTGCTCGGCAAACCCGTGCAAGTCGTGTTCGTGGGCAGTTGCACGAACGCGAGGCTGTCCGACCTCGAGCAAGCTGCGCGTGTGCTGCGCGGACGCAAGGTCGCAAGCGGTGTTCGGATGCTGGTCGTACCCGGCTCGCAGCAGATCAAGCGCGAAGCCGAAGCGCGCGGGCTGGCACAGGTGTTCACGGACGCCGGAGCCGAGTGGCGGGAATCCGGCTGCTCGATGTGCATCGGTATGAACGGCGACGTCGTTGCAAAAGGCCAATACGCGGTGAGCACGAGCAACCGTAACTTCGAAGGGCGCCAAGGCAGCGGTGCGCGCACTCTCCTCGCGAGTCCGCTGACAGCTGCAGCTGCCGCGGTGGCCGGTCGTATCTCAGACCCGCGCGAATTTCTCAGGGCGTAACCATGCAACCGATCAGCACCTTCTCATCGCGCACGGTCGTCCTGCCGTACACGAACATCGATACGGACCAGATCATCCCGGCGCGCTTTCTCACCACGACCACGAAGGAAGGTCTGGGACGGCATGCATTCACCGACTGGCGCTACGACGCAAACGGCGCGCCGAAGCCCGATTTCGCGCTCAATCGGCCGGAAGCTGCAGGCTGCGCGATTCTCGTGGCCGGCCGCAATTTCGGCTGCGGCTCTTCTCGCGAACACGCGCCGTGGGCACTGCTGGACTGCGGATTCCGCGCTGTCGTGAGCACTGAGATCGCCGACATCTTCCGCAACAACTCGCTCAAGAACGGCCTGCTGCCGATCGTCGTCGACGAGCAGACACACGCGTGGCTTCTGCAGAATCCCGGTGTGTCGCTGCAGATCGACTTGCAGGCCAGCACCCTCACGCTGCCCGACGGCACCGCCGTCCACTTCCCGGTCGAGGCCTTCATGCGCTATTGCCTGCTGAATGGCGTCGACGAGTTGGGATTCCTGCTGCAACAAAGTAACGCGATCGATCATTACGAGAGGACGCATATGCACGAGCAAACACACACTTAGCGGGATCCCGAAACATGGGCATCAAAGCAACGATCGTCGTCCTCGGCGGTGACGGCATCGGTCCTGAAGTCACGCGCGAAGGCGTGCGCGTGCTGCAGGCAATCGCAGAACGCCACGGCCACGAGTTCACTTTCGCCGAACACCTCATCGGCGGCGCTGCGATCGATGAAATGCAGACGGCACTGCCGGCACAAACCCTGTCCGCGTGCGGAACAGCTGACGCCGTGCTGCTCGGCGCCGTGGGCGGGCCGAAATGGTCGGATCCGAAGGCGAAGATTCGTCCCGAACAGGGATTGCTGGCGTTGCGCAAGGGCCTCAACCTGTTCGCGAACCTGCGCCCGGTCACGATTCACCCGGCGTTGCTCGATGTCTCGCCGCTCAAGCCCGAAGTGCTGCGCGACACGGACATCATGGTCGTGCGTGAGCTGACCGGCGGCATCTACTTCGGCGAGAAGCGTCGCACCGACGAGTTCGCGAGCGATCTGTGCACCTACACCGTGGACGAAATCCAGCGCGTCACACGCGTTGCCGGCCGTCTTGCGCGAGGACGTCGCAGGCGCATCGTGTCCGTCGATAAGGCGAATGTGCTGGAGACGTCGCGCTTGTGGCGCACGACAGTCGAGTCAGTACTGAGCGCCGAGTTCGCCGACGTCGAGCTGGAGCACATGCTGGTCGATTCGGCGGCGATGCATCTGATCCGCAAGCCGTCGAGCTTCGACGTGATCCTCACGGAGAACATGTTCGGCGACATCCTGACCGACGAGGCGTCGATGCTGGCCGGTTCACTCGGTCTGCTGCCCTCCGCGTCGCTCGGTGCCGGCAAGCTCGGCGTGTACGAGCCGATTCACGGTTCCGCGCCCGACATCGCTGGCCGCGGGATCGCAAATCCGTACGCGACGCTGCTCAGTGCGGCCATGTTGTTGAGGCATTCGCTCGATCTGAACGAGGAAGCGGCAGCGGTGGAAAAGGCGGTCGCCGCGAGCATTTCCGCAGGCGTTCGCACCGCCGATATTGCGACCGGTGGCACTGTCGCCAGCACCGCCGCTGCAGGGGAAGCCGTAGTCAGCCGGCTTCTAGGATAGCGCCATAAGTCTTTGAATTATCATGGGACTAGGATAGGGTCGGTATACACCGAAGATTCTTGCCCCAAACCCGTTCGAGACCGGTTATGATTTCGGCCGGCACGGGTTTCCGATCTCCCCGCGCCCAAAGCCTTCGGGCCCATTCTCCATGTCTCGACCGTCACGGTCGGGGTATTTTTGGTGGAAACGGGACTCGTGTCGGGTTAGTCCCCAAGGTCGGTGTCGGCTCTTCGAGCCGACGTCGCCACGACAACAGTTCTACGTTGCCACATCCGGGCCGGCGTTTCGCCGGCCCGTTTTTATTTGTCCTCAGGTTTCATGTACGCCTCGAGCCACTCCGCATAAAACGGCGGCAAGTCGCTCGACACACGCGCTTTGAAATTCGGCGGGCGCTTCTCCAGGAAGGCGCGCACGCCCTCCTTGCCGTCTTTCACGCTCGTATAGAACACACCGAGCGAGTCGATGCGATGCGCCTCGAGCGGATGCGGCTGGGCGGCGTTGCGATACATCATCTGCCGCGTCAGCGCGGTCGCGACCGGCGAGCGATTGTCGACGATCCGCTTCGCGAGTTGCTTCGCTTCATCGAGCAACCGGTCGCCGGGGTAGACCGCCTTCACCAGGCCGCCGCGCTTCGCCTCCTCCGCGTCGAAAATGTCGGCCGTGTACACCCATTCGAGTGCCTGCTGCATGCCGACGATGCGCGGCAGAAACCACGAAGAGCACGCCTCGGGCACGATGCCGATCTTGCCGAACACGAAACCGACGCGTGCCTTGTCGGAGGCGAGCCGGATGTCCATCGCGAGTGTCATCGTGGCGCCGATGCCGACCGCCGCACCGTTGATCGCAGCGATGACGGGTTTCGCGCAGTCGAAGATCGCGAGCGTCACGCGTCCACCCGTGTCCCGCACGCGGTGAACGATGGTCGGATCCTGCAGCCGATCGTGCATGTCTGCGAGCGTCGGGCGCAGTTGCTCATCGAGCCCGAAGACATTGCCGACGGCCGACAGGTCCATGCCAGCGCAGAACGCACGACCTGCACCAGTCACGATCACGGCTTTCACTGCGTCGTCGGCACTCGCGGCGCGAAAGGCATCGATCAATTCCGCGGCCATCTGCGGCGTAAAGGCGTTCAACTGCTCGGGACGGTTGAGCGTGATCGTCAGGATGCCGTCGGCCAGCTCGTATCGAATCGTCTTGAAGTCCATGGGAGTCTTCCGCTAAGCCGCGGCCATCGCGGTTGCCGTCCGCAGGTGCTCGCGGCAATCGCGCACGATGCGCTGGATCAGTTCGGCGCACGTCGGCACGTCGTCGATCAATCCAATGATCATGCCGGCGCTGATGACGCCGCCGTCGACATCGCCAGTGCGCAGTGCCACTTTGCCGCGTGCGCCGGCGACGAGGTGGCGTACTTCCTCGAACTTGGCGCCGCGCTTCTCCATCGCGACCACTTCGCTCGAAATCGAGTTCTTGAACACACGTGCCGTGTTGTGCATCGTGCGGAACATCAAGTTGGTATCGCGCTCGCCGGCCCTGACGAGCGCCTGCTTCACGTTGTCGTGGATGGGCGCTTCCTGCGTGCACATGAAGCGCGTGCCCATGTTGATGCCTTGCGCGCCGAGCGCGAGCGCCGCCGCCATGCCGCGCCCATCGCCGATGCCGCCAGATGCGACGATCGGAATCTTCAGTGCACGCACTGCTGCGGGGATGAGGATCAGGTTCGGAATGTCGTCTTCGCCCGGATGTCCGGCGCATTCGAAGCCATCGATGCTGACGACGTCCACGCCATGGCGCTCTGCGGACATCGCGTGACGCACCGAAGTGCACTTGTGAACGATCTTGATGCCGTGGTCCTTGAGACGCGCGGCGAAGTCCTTGGGATTGTTGCCGGCAGTTTCGACGATCTTGATGCCGCTCTCGATGATCGCGTTCAGGTACTCGGCGTACGGCGGCGGCGTGATCGCCGGCAGGATCGTCAGGTTCACGCCGAACGGCTTGTCGGTCATGCTGCGGCAACGCTCGATCTCACGTCGCAGATCATCGGGCGTCGGCTGCGTCAGTGCGGTCAGGATGCCGAGGCCGCCGGCGTTGGAGACTGCGGATGCCAGTTCGGCATAGCCGACCCACTGCATGCCGCCTTGAATGATCGGATATTCGATGCCGAGCAGCTCGGTGATCTTCGTTCTCATCGTGTGACTGCACCTGCGGCGGAACCCGCCACAGAGTACACGGAGCTCACCGGGAAGGGAAAAGCACGGCTGATTTTCTGGTCGAAAGCGGCCCAGGCCCTTTCGACAACGCCGTCAAAAGGCGTGACTTTCGCCGGCTAGCAGAATTCGAGACGACGTGCCTGCGGCTCTGCTTGCGCTCGCCGCTGCTGCACGGATGCGGCTCGCTCCAGCCCGCCGTGCAGATCCCGGATCAGATCGTCAGCTGCCTCGATGCCGATCGAGAGCCGCAGCAACGTGTCCGAGATTCCGGCAACGCGCCGCGCGTCCGCATCCATCGCCGCGTGCGTCATGCTTGCGGGATGCGCGACCAAGCTCTCGACGCCGCCGAGCGACTCAGCGAGCGAGAAGCACTGCAGGCCGTCGAGAAACGCGCGCACGTTACCGATGCCGCCGTGGAGCTCGAAGCTGAGCATGCCGCCGAAACCGGATTGCTGAGTACGCGCCAGCTCGTGCTGCGGATGTGAGCGCAGCCCCGGATAGTAAACGTGCCGAACGGCCGGATGACCGGCCAGCAAATGTGCAACGAGCGCGGCGTTCTCGGCATGTACGCGTAAGCGCGCATGCAGAGTGCGGATCCCGCGCAACGTCAGATAGCTATCGAACGGTGCACCGGTGACGCCGGTACAGTTGGCCCACCACACCAGACGCTCGTGCAATTCGGGCGTGGCTGCGATCACCGCGCCGCCGACGACGTCGCTGTGACCGTTCAAGTACTTCGTCGTCGAGTGCAGGACGAGATCTGCGCCGAGGGCAATCGGTCGTTGCCACACCGGCGATAGGAACGTGTTGTCGACGAGCACCAAGGCACCAGCGGCGTGCGCCTTCTGCGCGAGCGCGCGAATGTCCACGATACGCAATAGCGGATTGCTCGGCGTCTCGATCCAGATCAGCTTCGGACCAAGCGCCAGCGCCGCAGCAAACGCGCGATCGTCCGTCTGATCGACGAACTGCACACGCACCACGCCGCGCTTGGCGAGATTGCTGAAGAGGCGGTACGTGCCGCCATAACAATCGTGGGGCGCGATCAGCAGGTCGTCTGCTGTGAGGAGCTGCGTGACGAGATGAACTGCCGACATCCCGGATGACGTGACGACCGCACCAGTGCCGCCTTCGAGCTGGGCGAGCGCTTCGCCCAGCGCGTCGCGCGTGGGATTGCCGGAGCGCGTGTAATCGTACGTCCGCTTCTCGCCGAACGACTCGAAGGCGAACGTCGAAGTGAGATGGATCGGCGGAATGACCGCCCCGTGCTGAGTGTCGGACTCCAATGCCGCGCGCACGGCGCGGGTGGTGCCGGAGAATGAGTCGCTCATGGCGTACCTGCCTGCCCTTGCAGGGCGCGTGCAAACACTGGCTCCAGGGCTGCGCCTTCCTTCAGGAACGCATCGTGGCCGTAGAGCGACGAGAGCTCGACCAGCGATGCCTGACCGCCGAGGCGAGTCTGCAGCGAGCGTAGATCGGAGATCGGGATGAGCTGGTCTTCGAGGATTCCGACGAGGGTCACGGGCACGCGGATGCGAGGCGCGTCGACAGTGTGCAGGTCGATGGATTCCGACAAGCACACGAAAGCCTCAGGCACGTACGTGGCCGCGTATGCATCGCCTCGCGCCAGCAGATAGGCCTCGACTGGAAACTGGAAGCGTCCGTCGATTCGCGCCGGCGCACCGCTGAAGCGGACGGCGAACTCTTCCGGACTGCGATAGGTCGCCATCGCCAATGCGCGGGCCAGACGCAAACCTTCGGGCGAGTCGCCATTCTTCGAGGCGTAACGAACCATGGCTCGTTGGACGCTGCGCCACGCGGTTGCCATCGGATGAGGTCGATCTGCCGCACTGATCGCCACCGCATGCTTCACGAGCTGCGGATACCGCTCGGCAAACGCCAGCGCGACCATGCCGCCATAGGAAGCCCCGATGATGGCGGCAAGCGGACCGGCGCGCAGATGCTCGACGACCCGTCGCAGAATCTCCGCCTGGTCGTAGCTGCTGATCGAAGGAAAGTTGGTCTGTCCGGCGCGCGGTCCGGTAGTCGCGCCGCTGCCGCCCAGGAAATCGATGCCGAGCACCTGGTAGCGCTGCGTGTCGAGCGCCTTGCCCGAACCGATCACTTCGCCCCACCACCCCTTCTCACGAGTGCCCACATCGGCCACGGCACGGCCCGCGGAGATGCCGCCGAGTGCTGCGACCAGCGGCCCGTCGGAATTCCCAGTGACCCGCCAGGCAACGCGTACGCCCTCGAGCCGGCCGCCCAGATGCAGGGCCAGCGGCTGGTCCAACTGCAGAACACCTTCACGCACGGGCGCGTTAGGCACAGCTGGCGTCGACAAGCGTGCCGCATGCACGTCCGTCGGACTGCGCCCGAAGCCGGCTTCCAATAACGAACTCATTGATCGAGCACTCCATTTCCGCGCCGGCCCCAATGGCCGGACAGGTTTCGCGCATCGCTGAAACCCCACGGAGTACCCGTAGTGGCAGGTCGCCGTGACCGACCGGCGGCGCCTCGAAGGACGCTGCCAGCTTCACAGCAACTCATCTGTCGGATCTGGCCGGCTTACGGCCACTTCCGCAGGAGTTGGCACCATTTCGAACTGGTTAGATTCGATGGTTGCCCCGGCTTCAAAGGGCCTGACCCTCAGCCGGTCTCGATGAGCGGCGGACAGTCTAGAGGGGGGAGCGACGGACCGTCAACCGTCGCTGCCTCGATCGGGCATCCGTGCCTTGTTTTCGCCGCTCCATTGTATTAGCGTGCTAGTACATTATTACAAGCCGCGGCATGACTGCATTATGAAAGAGCACCGGGCACTCACTCCCCGCCAGGAAGTGCTGGCCGAACGGGCGCTGTTCAGCGCCATCCTCACCTTGCGCAGCGTCGAGGAGTGCCGGGCGTTCTTTCGCGACCTGTGCACGCCGGCGGAGCTGCAAGCGCTGGCGGACCGCTGGGCCGTCGTCGCCTTGCTCCAGCAGGGCGTGCCCTATCGTGAGATTTACAAACAGACCGGCGTAAGCGTGACGACAGTCGGACGCGTCGCGCGCTACCTGACGAACGGCAACGGCGGCTACACGCTCGCCGCCGCACGCATGAAAGAGCAGCGACCGACATAGCACCGACACAAAGCCATCATGGACAAAACCTCCCGCCTCAAGGTCGCGCTGCAGAAATCCGGCCGCCTGACCGACAACTCGCTCGACCTGCTGGTCCGTTGCGGCTTGAAGTACAGCCGCGGCAAGGACCAGCTGATGTGTTACGGCGAGAACATGCCGCTCGACGTGCTGTTCGTGCGCGACGATGACATTCCCGACCTGGTGCAGCAGGACGTCTGCGACTTAGGCGTCGTCGGTTTGAATGTCATCGAGGAGAAGCGCCTCGCCTTCAAAGCTCGCGGCATCGAGCCGCTGTTCGAGCAGCTCATGGTGCTGGACTTCGGCAAGTGCCGGCTGTCGATCGCAGTGCCCGACGGCGTCGAGTACGGCGGCATCGGTTCCTTGCACGGCAAACGCATCGCGACGACCTATCCGAACATCCTGGCGCGCTATCTGCGCCAGAACGATGTGCAGGCAGAAATCGTCACGCTCTCCGGCGCGGTGGAAATTGCGCCACGCCTCGGCCGCGCCGACTTCATCTGCGACCTCGTTTCCACCGGCTCGACGCTCGCCGCGAATCACTTGTGGGAAGCGGACACGATCCTCGAGAGTCAGGCGGCGATCATCAGCACGCCCGTGCCGGTTGCACAGGACAAGCAGGATTGGATTCATCGCCTGTCGATGCGCATCGACGGTGTGCAGCAGGTCAAGGAAAGCAAGTACATCATGCTGCACGCGCCGCGCGCGAAGCTGCCGGAGATCAAGAAGCTCCTGCCCGGTAGCGAGTCGCCGACGATCATGCCGCTCGATGGAACCAGCGACAAGGTCGCGGTGCATGCCGTGTGCCGCGAGAACGTGTTCTGGGAAACGCTCGAGAGCCTGAAGAGTGCCGGCGCGAGCGCGATTCTGGTGCTGCCCGTCGAGAAGATGCTGGCCTGACCGACCATGGCTATCGCGATCCTCAATTGGTCGTTGCTGTCCGCGGAGGAACGCCGCCACGCTCTGCGCCGTCCGGTGCAGCAGGGCGCAGCCGCAATTCAGGAGCGAGCTCGCGAGATCATCAGCGATGTTCGCGCACGGGGCGACGCGGCGCTGCTCGAGCTCACACGACGCTTCGATGGCGTCGCACTCTCGGCAATCGAAGTCAGCACTGCGGAATTCGCAGCAGCTGAAACTGCACTCGACGCGGAGCAACGACAAGCGATCGACCGCGCGATCGCCAACGTGCGGCGATTCCACGAAGCGCAGCTCGGCGCGCCGCTACGCGTGGAGACTGCGCCGGGTGTTGTTTGCGAGCAGCAGTTGCGTCCGATCGACTCCGTCGGACTCTACGTGCCGGCTGGTGTCGCTCCCCTGCCCTCGGCTGCGATCATGCTAGCGGTGCCGGCGCGAATCGCGGGTTGTCCGACGCGCATCATATGCACTCCGCCACGCCGCGACGGCACGGCGGATCCGGCTGTGCTCACGATCGCCAACCTCTGTGGAGTGCGCCGCGTCTTCAAACTCGGCGGTGCGCAGGCGATTGCCGCGATGGCCTACGGGACGCAGAGCGTGCCGAAGGTGGACAAGGTCTTCGGCCCGGGCAACTCCTGGGTCACTGCTGCGAAGTTGCTGGTCGCGAACGATCCCGATGGCGCCGCTCTCGACCTACCGGCGGGCCCTTCCGAAGTGCTCGTGATCGCGGATGCAACGGCGCGAGCAGAATTCGTAGCGGCAGACCTGTTGGCGCAGGCCGAGCACAGCGCCGATGCGCAAGTCGTCCTCGTGACGACGTCCAGTGCCTTGGCCGAGGCGATTGAGACGCAGATCGAGACGCAGCTGCAGAAGCTCGGTCGCGTCGATACGCTGCGCAAGTCGATCGAACACGCCCGCCTGTTTGTCGTCGACACAATCGACACGGCGATCGAGGTCAGCAATGCGTACGCACCCGAGCATCTCATCCTGCAGGTAGCGAATGCACGTAACTGGCTGCCGAAGGTTCGCAACGCCGGCTCGGTCTTCCTCGGCGCCTGGACGCCGGAAACGATGGGCGACTACTGCAGCGGCACCAATCACGTCCTGCCGACGTACGGTTTCGCGCGTGCGTACAGCGGCCTGTCCCTGCATGACTTCGTCAAACGCATGACGGTGCAGGAGCTGACCTCTGATGGCCTGCGCGAGCTCGGGCCGACGGCGATTACGCTCGCGGCGCTCGAAGGGCTCGATGCGCACGCGAATGCCGTGCGTGTTCGCCTAGCGCACCTTGAACGGGAGCGCGCATGAACCCGGTCCTCGAACTGGCGCGCCCGGACATTCTGTCGTTGCAGCCGTATCAGCATGCAGCCTGGGAACCTTCGCTCGAGCGTATGCACGCGAACGAGATGCCCTGGCGCGCGAGCGGCGACACTTCGCTCGCTGGCCTCAATCGATATCCGGAGCCGCAGCCCGCGGAGCTGATTGCGCATCTCGCAGCACTGTACGGTGTGGCGCCCGACAACGTGCTCGCCGGCCGCGGCAGCGACGAAGGCATCGACCTGCTCGTGCGCGCGTTTTGCCGCGCCGGGCAAGACAGCGTCCTGATTTGTCCGCCGACGTTCGGCATGTACAAGGTCTCTGCGCGCGTCCAAGGCGCCGGCGTCGTCGAGGTTCCGCTGGCGAAAGAACGCGGCTTCGCTTTGGATTCGCAGGCAGTGCTCGATAGCTGGAAGAGCGGCGTGAAGCTGCTGTTCCTGTGCACGCCGAACAATCCGACCGGCAATCTCCTGGACCGCGCCGCCATCGAGCTCTTGTGCGAGCAGCTGGCCGGTCGCGCCATCGTCGTCGTCGATGAGGCGTACGTCGAATTTGCCCGCGGGCCGAGCCTGATCGATCGGCTGGCTCGCTTTTCGAACCTCGTCATCCTGCGCACGCTGTCGAAGGCCTATGCGCTCGCTGGCGCACGCTGCGGCGCGTTGCTTGCACATCCTGACATCGTGAGCTTGCTGGCGCGTGTGATCACGCCCTACGCCTTGCCGACGCAAACCATCGAAGCCGTCCTCAGGTTCACGGACTCGCAGCACCGCGCCGAGTCGCAGAAGCGCATCGATGTGATCCGCAGTGAGCGGGCTCGGCTCGGCGAGCAGCTCGCACGTCTCCCGGCAATCCGCCGCGTGTGGCCGAGCGATTCGAACTTCGTCCTGGTCGACTGCATCGATCCGGATCGCGTGCTGCGTGCCGCCGCCTCCGTAGGCCTCATCGTGCGCGATCCGCGTTCGCAGCCAGGGCTGGGGAGCAGTCTGCGAATCTCCGTAGGGACGGCCGAGCAGAACGATCGTCTCGTGCAAGGAATCGCGCAGGCTACGGGAGCTGCCGCATGAGCCGGCGCACGCTGTTCATCGATCGCGACGGCGCGCTGATCGTGCGGCGTCCAGACGAAAGCCTGACGCTACAAGAACTTCGACTCATGCCGGACGTCGTACCTGCACTCAAAGCCCTGCACGACGCCGGCTATGAGCTCGTGATGGTGGGTAACCGCGACGCCGCAACGGAGTTTCTGCTCGAATTGTTTTCATCGCAGGGCGCACCTTTCGCGGCCGTAGTTGGCGAGGCTGACACCAGCATTGATGGCGCTCGCGTATCCGACGAAGCGTGGCCACAGATTGCACGGCGGTTCACAGCGACCTTGCGCACAGCAACGGTTGCTCGCAAGACCAAGGAAACCGACATCAATGTCGAAGTGCGGCTCGACGAGGAAGCACCGATCCGCGTCGCGACCGGCATCGGTTTCTTCGACCACATGCTGGAGCAGGTTGCGAAACACGGCGGCTTCTCTCTGCAACTGTCGTGCGCGGGCGATCTGCACATCGACGAACACCACACCGTAGAAGACTGCGCACTCGCTCTGGGCCAAGCGCTCAAGGTCGCTCTCGGCGACAAGCACGGCATCCAGCGCTACGGCTTCACGCTGCCGATGGACGAAGCGCTCGCGCACGTCGCGATCGACTTGTCGGGGCGTCCTTACTTCGTGTTCGAGGGGACGTTCGGTCGCGATCAGGTCGGGCAGTTGCCGACGGAGCTCGTGCCGCACTTCTTCCGCTCGCTCGCCGAGACGCTCGGTGCGGCGATCAACATCAAGGTCAGTGGCGAGAACACTCACCACATGATCGAGGCCTGCTTCAAGGGCGTCGGGCGCGCGCTGCGCCAGGCGATCCGCATCACGGACACGCAATTGCCGAGCACGAAGGGAATGTTGTGATAAGGCTGGCGATCATCGACAGCGGCGGTGCCAACATCGCGTCATTGCGCTACGCAATCGAACGGCTCGGCATCGACTCGCAGGTCACGACGGACCCGGCGACACTCCGCTCCGCCACGCACGTCATCCTGCCCGGCGTCGGTGCAGCAGCCGATTGCATGGAGCGCCTACGTAGCGCGAACCTGATCGAAGCGATCCGTGGCCTGCGCCAGCCGCTGCTGGGCGTTTGCGTCGGAATGCAGTTGCTATTCGAATCGTCGGAGGAAGGCGGCGTCACATGCCTCGGCCTGCTGCCCGGGCGCGTCCATCGCTTTGCCGACCGCGACGGTCTGCCCGTGCCGCACATGGGATGGAACCAGCTCGAGTTCGCGGGGCCCTCACCGCTGCTCGACGACGTCGCCAGCGGCGATCACGTCTACTTTGTGCACAGTTACTGCGCTCCCGTGAACGAGAACACTGTCGCAACGACGACGTACGGCGAACGCTTCGCCGCCATCGTCCGTCGCGACAACGTGTTCGGCGCACAGTTTCATCCCGAGCGCTCGGCCCAGGCCGGCGCGCTCGTTCTGCGTAACTTCCTGCTCGTGTCATGAAGGGATTCGGCACCATGGAACTGATTCCAGCGATCGATCTGCGGGACGGGCGCTGCGTGCGCCTGCTGAAGGGCGACTTTGCAGCGGAAACCGTGTACTCCGACGACCCTCAGGGCGTTCTCGAGGGTTATCGAGCACTAGGCGCACGTCGTGTGCACATCGTCGATCTCGACGGCGCGCGCGATGGCACGCAACCGAATCGCCCGACCGTGCTGCTGCTGGCGAAAACCAGCGGTGTGAAGCTGCAAGTCGGCGGTGGCTTGCGCACGATCGAGCGCATCCGCGAGCTGTTCGACGCCGGCGTCGATCGCGCGGTGATCGGCAGCATCGCGGTAACAGAGCCTGATCGCGTGATGACTTGGATGTTCGAATTGGACCCGCGACGCTTCGTGCTCGCGCTCGACGTGCGGCTGGACGGAGGCGGCATTCCGCGCCTGGCGACACACGGCTGGCAACAGACCAGCACAGCGACGTTGTGGACGCTGATCGAGCGCTTCATGAACGTGGGCCTCACGCACGTGCTGTGCACCGACATCGGCCGCGACGGCACGATGGTCGGCCCCAATCTGACGTTGTATTCGGAGGCCGTGCGCCGTTATCCGGAGTTGCATTGGCAAGCGTCCGGCGGCATCGCTGCCGCGCGTGATCTGCGCTCGTTGTCCGAGTGCGGCGTCGCTGCCGCGATCAGCGGTCGAGCACTGCTGGAAAACAAGATCTCTCCCGAGGAGCTGCGGCCATTCTTGCCAAACGCATCATCCCCTGCCTCGATGTAAGGGACGGCCAGGTCGTCAAGGGCGTGCGCTTTCGCGACCACGTGGTCGTGGGCGACATCCTGGAGCTGGCGAAGCGCTATCGCGAGCAAGGCGCGGACGAGCTGGTGTTCTACGACATCACAGCAAGCCCGGACGGTCGCTCAGTCGACCGCAGCTGGGTGCGCCGCGTGGCCGCGATTCTCGACATCCCGTTCTGTGTTGCCGGTGGTATCCGCAGCGTCGCCGATGCCGAGGAAGTGCTGCGCGAAGGAGCGGAGAAGGTTTCGATCAACTCACCGGCACTCGCCGATCCCGAGTTGATCAGCAGACTGAGCGCGCGCTTCGGTGTGCAATGTGTCGTCGTCGGCATCGACAGCCAGTCGATCGATGGCGATTACCACGTGTACCAGTTCACTGGAGACCCGAACCGCACGCGCGATACCGCCCGCCGCACGCTCGATTGGGTGCGCGAGGTTCAGGACCGTGGCGCGGGTGAGATCGTATTGAACTGCATGGCGAGCGATGGGGTGCGTCGAGGCTACGACATCGCGCAGCTCGCAGCGGTGAGACGGATCTGCAAGGTCCCGCTCATCGCATCTGGCGGCGCCGGCAAACCGGAGCACTTCGCCGAGGTGTTCAACGAAGCGCGCGTCGACGGCGCGCTCGCGGCGAGCGTGTTCCACACGGGCACATTGGAAATTCCCGACTTGAAGCGATTCCTGCGCACGCAGGCGATCGAGGTGCGTCCATGAAACTGGACCAGGTGACTGCACTCGACTGGGACAAGAACGACGGCCTGCTGCCGGCGATCGTGCAGGACGCTCGCAGCGGCCAGGTGCTGATGCTCGCCTACATGAACCGCGAAGCACTGCGCATCACGCTCGCCGAGAAGCGCGCGACTTTCTACAGCCGCAGCCGCCAGCAACTGTGGACCAAAGGCGAATCGTCCGGCCATTGGCTGCACGTCGTCGACGTGGCGACAGACTGCGACCAGGACACGCTGTTGGTGCTCGCGAACCCCGAGGGTCCGACCTGCCACACCGGCACGCGCAGTTGCTTTGGCGATGAAGTCGAGAGCGATGCCGCGGGCCTGTCGTTCCTGATGCGGCTGGAATCGGTGATCGCGCAGCGGATCAGCGATCGACCCGAAGGCAGCTACACCGCACGACTGTGGTCTGAAGGTCCGACTCGGATCGCCCAGAAGGTCGGCGAGGAAGGCGTGGAAGTCGCGCTCGCTGCGGTAACGCAAGAAGACGAGCGTCTGGTCGGAGAGTCAGCCGATCTGCTGTATCACCTGGCACTGCTGCTCAAGAGCCGCAACCTCTCACTCACGACAGTGGTGCGCGAGCTCGAGCAAAGGCACAAAAGAGACTTGTAGGTCGGGCTTTAGCCCGACAAAAAGTTCAGCTTCAACCCCGGTCGCGGCCACCGCGCCTTCACCAGCTTCCCCGTCCCCGACAGCGTAATGTACGCGTCGCACATATCCGCGCCGCCGAAGCAGATATTCGTCGTCATCGGATCCGGAAACGGGATGTGCTCGAACGCGCCATCCGGCTCGAAGACAGTGATGCCGCCGTTGAACAACGTCGCCGAGCACACATTGCCGTTCGCTTCCACCGCGAGGCTATCGAGCAACTGGTGTCCTGGCAGCGTGCCGACGACGCGCCCACGTCGGCCAAAGGTGAACGGCGCCAGCTTGCCCGTCTCAGCGATGTCGAACGCCCAGAGCTTCTGCGTCTCCGTGTCGTTGCAATAGACCACTTTCTCGTCCGGCGACAGACCGACGCCATTGAGCGAAACGGCGGGATGCACGGCGCGATGCAAGTGCGATCCGTCCGGGCGCGCGTAGAACAAACTGCTGTGATCGCGCTGACGCGCGAAGCTCTTGCCGAGGTCCGTGAACCAGAAGCCGCCGGTGCGATCGAACACAATGTCGTTCGGACCGCCGAGCCGCTCGCCGTTGAACGCCTCGTAGATGCGTTCGAAGCGGCCAGTGGCGAGATCGACGCGCTCGATGCGCCCGGTCGTGTAGTCGGCGGCAGCACGCGCCGGCACCAGAAATCCGCTGACCTGGCGCCATTCGAAGCCGCCGTTGTTGCAGACGTAGGCCGCACCGTCGGGTCCGATCGCAGCGCCGTTCGGGCCGCCGCCGAGATCCGCGATGACTTCCGTGCGGCCGTTCCACACACGACTCAGCGTGCCGCGCGCGATCTCGACGAGCACGATCGAGCCGTCGGGCATCGCGATCGGCCCCTCGGGGAACTGCAGCCCCTCGGCAAGGACTTCGAAGTCCATCAGATCACGAACTCCGGGGCCGGATCGCGCAGGTTGTAACGCGATGCCATCGCACGGCCATATGCGCCGGCGGTGGCGATCAGGAGAACGTCGCCCTCCTCCGTCGGCGGCAGCAGGCGATCGACACCGAGCTGGTCGCCGGACTCGCAGATCGGTCCGACGACGTTGACGACCTCCGTCGCGGGATCGTCGAGCCGGCTCAGATTGAGAATCTCGTGATGCGCGCCGTACAACGCCGGGCGAATGAGCGAATTCATGCCCGTCGCGACGCCCACGTAGTGCACCTCGCCCTTGCCCTTCAGCTGCGTGACCTGCGCTAGCAGCACGCCGGCCTCGGAGACGAGGTAGCGCCCGGGCTCGATCCACAGTGCGAGCTTCGGATGCGCGGCCTTGAGCGCCGCGAGCGTCGCGCCGAACTCCGACAGCATGACACCCTGCTGACCGATCCGTTCCGGCACGCCGAGACCGCCGCCGAGATCGACAGTGCGCACGTCGCGGAAGCGTTGCGTCAACGCAGTCAGCGTGTCACCGACTGTCTGCCAATTGTCGACGGTGAACACGCCGCTTCCCGTATGCGCGTGCAATCCGACGATCTTCGCACCGGCCGCCTTGACGAGACGCTCCAGCTCGTCGACTTCGAACAGCGGCACGCCGAACTTCGAGTGCACCCCGGCTGTGCGCACCTTGTCGTGATGGCCGCGGCCGTGGCCCGTGTCGATGCGTACGAACAGCTCGCGTCCCTTGAACAGCTCCGGCCATTGCTTGAGCGGATGCAAGTTGTCGAGCGTCACCCAAATGCCCTGCTCCACCGCCCACTCGTATTCCGCACGCGGCGCGAAGTTCGGCGTATAGAGAATGCGCTTGCGATCGATGCCCTTGAGCGTCGCGATGACGTGCTCGACTTCGCCGCGCGACACGCATTCGAAGCCGAGGCCCTGGCTCTCGAACACCTGCAGGATCTGCGGATGCCAGTTGGCCTTCATCGCGTAGAAGACAGCATCGATGCCCGGCAACGCCTTGAGGGATTGCGCGCGGGTCTTGAGCGTCTCGCGGTCGTACACGAACGCGGCGCCGTGCTCGCGGCCGAGCGCGAGCAGGTCGTTGCGGCGATCCTGCCACCATTGCCGCGTCGCGACCGCTACCTTGTCGGCACCGCCGTACAGCTCTTCCCACGTCGGACCCAGCACGCGGTCAGCAGTCATCTTGCGGATCGCGATCTCGTGCAGCCGTGCGACCAGCCGGTCGCCGTGCTCCTCGTCGATCACGAACGTGATGTTCAGGTCGTTCGCGGCTTGCGTGACCAGATAGATCTTCTGCTCCTCGAACAGCTCCAGCGCTTCGCCGAGCCGATGCAGAATCGCGCGGATGTTGCGACCGACGAGACTGACCGCAGCGCACGGGCCGATCACTTCGACGCGACACAGCCGGCCGAGATCCGCAACGAGCTCATCGAGCGTGACCTTGTCGAGCGCATTCGCCGCCGGATCGAGCGACACCGTCACGCTCGTCTCCGACGTCGACACGAGGTCGACCGACAGGCCGTGCTGCTTGAACACCGCGAACGCATCGGCGAGGAAGCCGACCGAGTGCCACATTCCGACGGTCTCCATCGAAATGAGCGTGATGTTCTTCTTGATCGTGACAGCCTTCACTTGCGCCGCGAGGTTGCCGCCGTGCGTAGTGATGACGGTGCCTTCGAGCTTCGGTGTCTGCGTCGCGTAGACGTACAGCGGAATGCCGTATTGCTTCACCGGCATGATGCAGCGGGGATGCAGGACCTTCGCGCCGCTGCTGGCGATTTCCTGCGCCTCGTCGTACTCGAGCGCGCGCAGCAGGCGTGCCGTCGGCACCGACCGCGGATTGGCGCTGAACATGCCGGGCACGTCGGTCCAGATTTCCAGTCGACGGGCTTGCAACTTCGCCGCGAAGTAGCTGCCGGAAGTGTCGGAGCCGCCGCGGCCGAGCAGCACGGTGTCGCCGCTCTCGTCGCTTCCGATGAAACCCTGAGAGATCCACACCGTGCCGGGTGTCGACCAACGCTGCTGCAGATCCGGATCGGGCTCGTAAGCACAGGTCGCTGACAAATAAGTCGCGCGCATGCTGGCGTTGCGCCGTTGCTCCGACTTCATGACGGCGCGCGCGTCGACCCACTGAGTATCGAGACCTTGGGACGTCAGGAATGCTGCGCCGAGCCGCGTCGCCATCAACTCGCCTTGCGCGAGCACACGGGCGCGCAAGCGATCGCTCACTTCGCCGACCAAGGCGATGCCGGCGGCGATCTGTCGCAGACGCTTGAACTGCTCTTCGAGCTCGGGGCTGGGAATGACGCCGAGGTCGCGCGCCAGGTCGCGGTGGCGCTGCTCGATCTGCTCCATGACCGGCTGCCACTCGTTGCCGAGCGCCAGGCTCAGCAGTTGCTCGAGTCGATCGGTGATGCCCGACAGGGCGGAATGGACGACGACGGGCCGCAGGCCTTCGGCGAGCCGGTCGCGCAGCACCGCGGCGATGTTCTTCCAGTTCGCGACCGAGGAAACGCTGGTGCCGCCGAACTTGAGGACGACCCACGGCGAGGCGCCGGGCGTCGGATCAGCCATCGTCATTGAAGTACCCCAGCCCGCGCGTGCCAGTTGCGCGGTCGAGCCTCGGGCCGGCCGGGGTGGCCGGCGCGAGGCCTAAAGCTTATTCGCCTTCGAAATCTTTGAGTTCTCTCTGCAGACGGCGCTCCGCCAGCACGTCTTCGAGCTTGCTCCACGCCGCCTTACCCTTCTTGCCCGCAGCCGCAGCGCTGGGGCGCGCTCGGCGGCCGACCGGGTCGATGAACTTTTCGTAACCGGAAGCCTCGTCGGTCTCGGCCACGAACTCCTCATCGAGATCGAAATGGTCGTCGTCTCTCTCCACCATGGCGATTCCTAAAAAAATTCCAGCTAAATCATGTACATCGGAACCCCGGCGGGGCCGGAAGCCTGCGGACTATATACGATGCGCCGGCGTTTTCAATGGCCGGGTCTGTCGGCAAACCTCTAACCCCTGCTCGACCTTAGACTGGGTCCGCAGCCAGAGTTCTACAAGGGATCGCCCGGAGGGCGTCTGCGGGGCTGTCAGTGGCTGGAAATCGTGACCGGGGCGCCGCGCCCCAGGCCAAGGGCCTCGGCTGCGCTCTGCTCTGCCCGGGCGATCTCGATGACGCCGAAGGAGTTCACCAGGGCCAGAAATTCCCCCGGCCGGACGTCGCCATAGGTTCGCCGCAGGGGCAGGCTGTGGCCGCCGGTGCGCACGACGGGTGCCGGGAAGGTGCGGATCAGCTCCGCATCGATGTTGGTGATCAGATTGCCGAAGTGGTCGATGGTGATGATCACGCCGCTGACTTGCTCGGGCGTCACGGTGGGCTCATCGACCCACGACGGCACGATATCGGTGGTCTTCGGCCCGAGGTCCGCTGGCGCGGCTCGACCGGCAGCAAGCTCCGCAGCGATCGGCGCGAAGATGTCGCGACCGTGGAAGGTCGCGCTCGGCACCGGCAACTTGAGTCTCGCGATCGCCTTCGCGGTGTCGAGGCGGAAGATCGCTGGCGAGTCGCTCCGCGCGACGACGGGAGCAAGCAAACCGTTATCGGGCGCGAGGAACGCATGGCCAGCCGCGGCTACAACGATGATGTCGCGCGCAGTGCCGACGCCGGGATCGACGACAGCGACGTGCACGGAGCCGCTCGGAAAGTATGAGTACGCGCGCGCGAGCCAGAATCCTGCCTCTGCAGGCCAGTACACCGGCACTTCGTGCGTCACGTCGATGATTCGCGCATTGGGAAAGTGTGCGAGCACGCGGCCCTTCATC